>Ga0209629_10000560_pt1 | contig 20633 bp, 16 predicted proteins | sample TergutCu122P5_FD_187286 | JGI IMG/M metagenome (GOLD analysis project Ga0209629, IMG submission 187286) | Cubitermes ugandensis P5 segment gut microbial communities from Kakamega Forest, Kenya - Cu122 P5 (SPAdes) (version 2) | ecosystem: Host-associated > Arthropoda: Insects > Digestive system...
CGGCCTTGCGCAAACGTCCTGCGTTGCAGGACTTGCCATGTCCAGCTTCCGGAATTTTCAACCGGCTTGGGTATATGGAAAGGTGATTGATGAACATTCGACAAAAAAAAGCTTATTACACCTATTTTAAATCCATATTAATGCTCATCGTCACGATGGGGTTGGGGATGCTTGTCGCCACGGCACTGGGAAGAGTCCTCCTGAAAAAAGAAGTTGCCGCCGAAGTTCCTGTTGATACGGCTTCGTTGCGGGAAGTGTATGTTTTGAAACAAAAACGTCTCCAGGGGCAGGAAATCGACGCCGAGGACGTGATCATTAATCATCTTGACAAAAGCAAAATACCAAGTGGTTCCATCAGATCGTTTTCGCAAATCATGAACCGTCTTTTGAAAAAAGAGGTGGTCGCCGGGGTGATTTTGATGGAAGATGATTTTGCTGCAAAAATCGATCATGACAAAATCCGAGGTTTTGTTCCGCCGGGACATCAGTTGGTTGCCGTTCAAATTCAGGCGTCCGACAATGAAAAAAACAAGAATATCGTCCCAGGCGATCGCGTGGATGTCCTTCTCATCCAGGAAACCAGTGAAAAAGATACCGTTGGTGAGACCGTTCTTTTTGAAAAAATTCCGGTAATGGACGCAACTTGGGAAAATATCATGAATGAAGGAAATCGCGTCAAAGGGACAATTTCGCTTTTGTTGAGTGATGAACAAAAGGATGATATGCTTAGAGAATCGGGCGAAAAGACGAAGTTCCGCCTTAGGGTTTGTCCTCCGGTCAATTCGCACGACATAGACGCGATAGTCAAGCCTCTACAAAGGAATTTCGTGCAAGATTTTGACGATACAAATATCATGGTCTCGACACAGGCAAAAAAATCGGTGGCAGAGCAGCAACCGGCTGTTTTGTCAACCGTGCTGCCACCGACTGTGCAGCCAAAACCGACGGGCGAAATTTACACGGTGTTTCACGGAGAAAAGATCGAAAGTTCCAGGTTGGCACAAAATAAAAACATTGACGCAAAGCCGGCTCCAGCCGTTCCTGATGCAAAGTACGGGGAGGCTGCACCGATGACACAAGCAGCACCGATGACACAACTTGACGACCGTACAGCCCCGCGTTATTCTACTTTTTATGGAGAGAGCGGACCATCGCAATGGCGCGAAGCCATTCGTGAAACCGTTCCACGCCGCCCCTTGGTTTACGACGCTCCCGCCGGATCAGCCACGCAACAACGCGGTATTTATCGCTCCAATGGTGTCTACATGACCAATAGTCAGTAATGATCTGTGATTTTGCTGATCAACTGATATTCAACGATTTTGCTTCTCTCTAAATATTTATATTCTTGCTGACAATGTTTTCCCCCGACCAATATGAACTGCTTGACTTTGGCGAAGGAAGGCGACTTGAACGTTTTGCGCAGATTGTGCTGGATCGGATTTGTCCGTCGGCGGAAAATATCCGGAAAAAAATGCCGGACCTTTGGAAAAATGCGGATGCCGTTTTTCGTGCCGACGTTACTTCTGAAAAGACGCAAAAAAATTCAAAAAATTCTTCTGTGCTGGGCGAACGAGGGTCTTGGCAGCCTTTGACGGAAGCCGGACGTGCGATTTTTGTGAATATCGATGCAAAAAATCAGGCCAATTCGAAACCATGGTCTCTCCGGTACGATCAGGTGACGTTTGAACTTCGCGGAACGCCGTTCGGACATGTCGGCCTCTTTCCGGAGCAGGCGGAAAATTGGGATTCGATCAAGCGACTTTGCCAAATGTTTGTAACCACGCAAAAGACGGTTCAAGACAGCTGCCCCCCCAATGAAAAAACAGGGCCGCGAGTTCTTAACCTGTTTGGTTACACCGGCGGGAGTACATTGGCGGCAGCGTTTGGCGGGGCGGTGGTGACACACGTCGACGCAGCAAAAAATGTCGTTGCCTGGGCACAAAAAAATGCCGAAATTTCCCAATTGTCGCAATTTCCGATTCGCTGGATTGCAGAGGATGCTTCGAAATTTGTGCGTCGGGAATTAAAGCGGGGAAATTCGTATCACGGGATCATCCTCGATCCGCCAAGTTACGGGCATGGAACGCACGGCGAGGTCTGGCGGCTTTCAGCGCATCTGTCCGATCTGCTTTTCGACTGTTTTTCGCTGTTGGAACTCCAATTTTCCTGTTTTTTGCTGTTGACATGTCACACGCCGGACTATACGCTCCCGCGTTTGACAAAAATGCTTGCAAAAGCCGCGGCGGATGCCGTTTCGCCCCGATTCTCGAAATCGACGCAACGACAAGCGCATCTCGAGCAAAAAACGCTGACGTTACAGGCGAAGTCAGGAGAGGTTCTCCCGTCTGGTGAATCGTTGCTTTATTTGTTACAATAGATACGAATGATTTATCCACAGATTTCACAGATGAACACAGATTTTAAAAAACATCTGTGAAAATCTGTGTCATCTGTGGATAAAAAAATCCGTGTTTCATCCGTGTCAATCCGTGGCGAAACACATTTTGGCGTGATAATAATATTGGTTCAACAGGTGAGCGGTCGGGCTTGCCCGACGCAAACAGGTTTTATTTTCCATTTTCGTTTTTCCGTGAAAGCCGATGTCTGAAAACGACCCAACGATCAGTGTGACGTATCAAAAACGTGGTGTGCCGGAAGGGCTTTGGATGCGATGTCCGGGCTGCCAGGCGACGATTTTTCGCAAAGAAGCCGAACGCCGCATGGGGGTTTGTCCCGACTGCGATTACCATTGGTATGTTTCCGCCCAGGAACGAATCAAACAGGTTCTCGATGAAGGGACGTTCGAGGAATGGGACGCCGACATGATCCCCGGCGACCCATTGCACTTTGCCGACCGTCGCACTTATCCCGAACGCATTGCCGACGATCAGAAATTGACCGGCTTGAAAGAAGCGGCGATGACCGGTTTGGGGCGTGTCCGTGCCCGGCGTGTTGTGTTCGGCGTTACCGACTCGCGTTTCATCATGGGGAGCATGGGTTCCGTCGTCGGCGAAAAGCTGACCCGTGCCATCGAACGTGCGACGGAACAGGATTTGCCGCTGATTATCATTTCCGGTTCCGGCGGCGGGGCGCGGATGCACGAAGGAATTTTGTCGCTCATGCAAATGGCGAAAGTTTCCGCAGCACTGGCCCGCTTTCACCAGGCAGGCGGCCTGTTCATTTCGGTGTTGACCAACCCGACAATGGGGGGGGTCGCGGCCAGTTTTGCATCGCTCGGCGACCTCATTTTTGCGGAACCGAAAGCCCTCATCGGTTTTGCCGGTCCGCGAACGATCAAAGCGACGTTGCGCATTGAACTTCCGAAAGGGTTTCAAACAAGCGAATTCCTGCTCGAACATGGTTTTATCGACCGCATCGTCCGCCGCCAGTACCTCAAAAGCGAACTCGCCCGCGCCATCGACTACTGCGGAAAGTGACTTTGTTGCCATTCACGGTTTTTTCTCACCACGAAGGCTTTGTCAGCAGATGACACAGATTTTCACAGAGAGTTTTAAAAACAACCTTATTTTCACCTCATTTACAACCAGAAAACAACCTTAATAGCAATGATGTTTCAAACAACAAAACCTCATTTTTTGAGGGGTGATGAAATGAGGTAGATGAGGTTGGTTTCCTGACGCGACATTGCGCTACTGAGGTTGTTTTATTCGGGGAAAATAAGGTAAAAATGAGGTTGAACCGTGACTCGAATGGAAAATGAAAATGTCTTATTGCTATTATATCACTACGCCTCATGAACAATTTTACGTTTGTCAATTTTACAAACGTTGTGGTTGTTTCTTGCGTTACCAGGATACGCATTTTTTCGAGAGATCACTTGATTTTGAAAAAGTTACGGAATTGTGCGGTCAGGTTTATGAACACAGTCAAAGAATCAATGGTATTTGGGATCAGAATTCGCTTTGGTTTAAATCGACCTATAGTTTTCACGTTTGGCGTCCGAGGAGTTTATTTTGGAATAATCGGCAATTTCGACAAGGCGACGTGTCGTTTCATTATTTCTATAAAAAACATTACCGTTTGGCACTTGAAGCAATCGGACAAGAGATTGTCGTTTTCGGTTTTTGCCGTAAATGGGTTTATTGCGTCAATACGAACACAATCTTAATAAACTGGACAAACGATAAAAAAGGTTGTTCTGGCCTTTCGATCATTCAGGATCAACATGAAACAAAGATATATTCCCGCTGGAATATTCATGTCGATTCGCCATGGAGCAGCTGGGTCGATCCGGAAGACAATTGGTTATGGACGAAATCCATTGGTAAAGAGCTGGCCGATTTTCTCAATGTGAAATGGCAAGATCGCTTGCCCAACTTTATCTTACCCGATACATAATAACAATACCAAAAGAATCTTCGTGTTTCTTCGTGCCTCCGTGGTGAAAAACAACAAATGAAAATCCTGCAAATCATCCCGACGCTTGACCGGAGCGGTGCCGAGAAGCAAATGGTGCTGCTGGCGACGGGGTTGCCGAAAGAGGAGTTCGACGTGCATGTTGCCGTGTTGACGCGAACCGGCCCGCTGGCGGCGGAACTTGAAAACGCGAACGTGCCGTACACGCTCATCAACAAGTCGCTCAAAATCGATCCGTTTGCTTTTTTCCGGCTCAAGCGGTTGATCAAAACGCTGAAACCCGACATCGTGCATACCTGGCTTTTCGCGGGAAATTCGTATGGCCGGGCGGCGGCAACGGCGTGTCACGTGCCGGTCGTCATTGCCGGGGAACGATGCGTCGATCCGTGGAAAGGCCGCGTCCATTTCATGATCGACCGTCACCTCGCGAAAAAAACCGATGCCATTGTCACCAACAGTTCCGGCGTGGTCGAGTTTTACGTCGAAAACGGTTTGCCGGCTGAAAAATTCGTCGTCATTCCGAATGCCGTGACGCCTCCCGACAGGACGAAAAACAGTATCACACGCGAGCAACTTTTCGCAGAGTTGCAATTGAAACCGGCGAAACATCTCGTCGGAATGATTGCCCGGCTGTGGCCGCAGAAACGAATCAAGGAAGCGATCTGGGCGGCGGACATGCTCAAATTTGCCGGAGAGGACTTTCACTTTCTCATCTTCGGCGACGGCCCCGAAGCGGATGAACTTGTCCGTTATCGAAACAGCGTTCGCATCAACGATCGCGTGCATTTTTTGGGACACCGCGATGATGTGCAACGGTTTTTGCCGCATTTTGACATGCTTTGGTGTACCAGTGCTTATGAAGGGCAGTCGAATTCGATCCTTGAAGCAATGAGTTACGGCATTCCGGTGATTGCGTCGGACATCCCTGGCAACCACGATCTCATCGAACATGACGTGACCGGCTTTCTCACCCCGGAGCATAAGGACGACTTTCGACGGCGTTCACGCGACCTCGTCAAAAGAACGACACAACTGTTTGAAGACCCGGCCAAAAAATCGGAACTTGGTATCGCAGCCGCCGAAAAAATCATCGGGCAATTTTCACCTGAAGCAATGCTCGCACGGTATATGAAGCTTTATACCGAAACTCTTGCCCGTCGCATAAGAGCTTAGCTGTGCTGACCGCCCTCAGGCAAGAAAGCTGCGGTGTTCTCATGGCCGGTATACCGCAGCCGGTATGGGGCGACAGCCTTCGGTCTCGCGCAACCGCCCTGCGATGCAGGGCTTCCATACCCAGCTTCCGAAATTTCCAACCGGCTTGAGTATACAATTGGGAACCGGCCTCAACTTTTATGTCCATGCCAAAATTCCTGAAATCAAACCGAATCACGAAAACTGCGGCGTAACTGGCCGCAGGCGGCGTCGATGCCGTCCCCTTTGCGAAACCGGATTTTGACGTCGACGTTCCCCTGTTCGAGAATGCGGACAAACTCGCGGACTGCGTGTGCTGACGGCGTGTGATATGGCAACTCCGGCACCGGATTGAACGGGATCAGATTCACGACCGCCGTCCGGTTTTGCATCAGCCGCACCAGTTCCTTCGCATGTTCCGGGCGGTCGTTGATCCGGTCGATCAACACGTACTCAAATGTGACCCGTCGGCCTGTTTTTTGAAAAAATTGGTCCGCCGCCGCCATGATTTTTGCGATGCCAACCTGTTTGTTTTGCGGAACGATCCGATTTCGAATCGCGTCGTTCGGGGCATGCAGTGAAACGGCCAGCCGATACGACACCTCGGCGTTTCCGAGGCGTTCGATCCCTTGCGGGATGCCGACCGTCGAAATGGTGACGCGCCGTTTGCTCACGTCGAGACCGTCGGAAGCGGTCACTTCGTCGAGTGCCGGCAACAGCGCGTCGAGATTCAACAGCGGTTCACCGGTGCCCATGATCACCAGGTGCGTCAAACGTTCGTTGTGCGGGAGAAGCTGGTTGAGACGCAAAATCTGTTCGAGAATTTCGCCACGTGTCAGGTTGCGGACGTAACCGTCGAGTCCGCTGGCACAAAACAGGCAACCCATCGCACAGCCGACCTGGGTGGAGATGCAGGCCGTCCGGTGATTCCGGTCGTCGCGCAAAAGCACGCATTCGATCCGGTGACCGTCCGGCCATTCGATCAGCAACTTCTCGGTGCGGTCATTGGCGGCGCGGTCATTGAGATTGTCGCGGTCATTGAGATTGTCATCCGACTTTTTGTGCAACACGACCTTTCCTTGAAAAACCGTGTGATTTTCGGAGAGTTTTTCCCGCAATTCCAACGACAGGTCGGTCATTTCACTGAAACGATCCGTTTTTCGCGCAAAAACCCAACGCCGGAGTTGCGCAACGCGAAACTTCGGCATCCCCAACCCGACAAGCAGGGTGTTCAGTGATGCCCGGTCGAATTCCAACAGCGATATTTTGTTATCGTTCACGAGTTTTTATTTTTTCACCACGAAGCCGTCGAAGACGGTTTTGTTCGACGCTGCCGCGTCGGCGTGACAACCCGTTCGCGTTGCTCACTGGTATTTGTTCAAAAAATCAGAGCACGAAGCGTCAGCGAGTGCCCAAGTCAAGGCGGTTATGGCGGGACCGCCAGGAAAAATAAATGGAATTTTCCTGATTTTTTCCCAAATTATGCACATAAGCACTTGTATTTATCAACTAACAATTATAAGATAGTGTTGATGTGAAAGCGGATTTTCGTTTCAATCGTCAAAATCAGCGAGAGCCGATCGCCATTGTGGTAATGTCATGACCGGCTCTCGCTACAACCCACCGAGGTGGCTTTTTGATAGTTGACTAATATTCTAAGAACCACCTCGGAACTTTTCATTCAAAAGAGGTGAAAAATGTATGCAATTCTCGAAATGATTGTTGGTAGAATGTGTTCGACTCAATGGATTCGCGCCTTTTCGCGGCTAAAGCCATTTCAAGCTGCAACACTATGCTTTATTGCCACCGTGTTGTTGATTCTTGTTTTTTTATTACGTTAATGATTTTTTTGCCATCCACGGTAGTCCACATTCTCCCTCGTGGTGAAAAGGAAAAAACCGTGCATGGATAAAATTATCGAACGTTAGTAATGGAGGTTGTGGGCTTTTGCATTCTCTAATGCATAATTCCTTGCTGTTTATATGTTTAGAATAGCTTAAGCCCCGATCTTGGCTATCTCCTTGCACAATGAATTGGATTTGCATTCCTCACAATGCGGACCATTTTATACGATCATATCCAAGAACACAATATTGATCAACAAAAAAGCAAGCATTTTTTGTTTTTTTTTCCAAAATATTTTTCAGATACCATTAAATTCACATATAAGCTCCTCCGAACAGATTATTCTTTTTATTCTTTATGTAGAACAAAATAGAATACTGTGAAGTTAATTTAGGCAAAATGCAATAAAAACGACATCTTTTTTGCATTGTAAAACAAAAAACATACGAAATTAAAAAATCCCGGAATCATCCGTTTGACAGTGAAAACCTGTCGTCTTTCCTTCAAAACAACGCGGAAATCGTACCTGAATTTTTGTTTTGAGTATAAAAAACCGGGCGCAAAGTGGGAAATTTCGACCTATTTTTTCCAAGTGTCAAAGTTCACGTCGAAAAGTTGGAACAAAAAGTCGCGATTTTTCAACTTGAACTCGAATTTTTCAACCTTTAAGCTCGAACATCCAAGGTCAAACCATGAAAACCCGAAAAAAAACGTCAAATTTCCGAACAAAAAGCGCGGCTTTTTTTACGCAAAACAGCAATGCTGGTACGCAAAACAGCAATACTGGTCACCGTCATGACGCTGGCGGCACAAAAAACAAGGCGTCCGGCACCAGGCGTCAGGCATCAGGTATCGGCGGCGCAACAGAGGAAATCGCGCCGCTGGAAGAGCAGATTACGGCATTGGAAGAACAGATTGCGGCACTTCAGGCGGGCGGTGCCGGGGCGTGCGGCAATTCAGAGTATTCCGGGGTGAAGCCGGTCACGACGCTCCGCGACGCGCCGGCAGGGGTGGGCGACGACACCGTGACGCATCTGCAAGCCTGGCTTGCCGAACTGCAAAGCGTGACCGGGGACTTTTTTGCGCTGCTTCCGCAACTCGAAACCACCGAACTGAGCTCGGCGGCCCGGATGCGACTCAACGGTTCCGGCGTGCGTCGCTATGGATTTATCGAAAAAGTCGCCGGTGTTTCGGGCGACTTTCCGCAATTCTGGCCCGCATTCGGCAATGGCCGGGAAGAGTTGACCGGCCTGGTGAGTGAGATCGAAGTGCTGCGCAACCTGCTTGTCTGGTTTCGCTGGGCGGCACGCGTCACCCAGGACTTGCTGTTGCTTGCGGGGGATGAAGCGTTTCGCGTGGCCGGTTCGTACTATACGACGGCACGGGACGGCGCAAGGCGGAACAATCCCGAAGCCGTCCAGGTGTTCAACATGCTGCGATTGTTCTGGCAAAGACGCCGCAGGACAAGCGAAGAGCCGACGATTCCTGAAGTCGAGCGCGACGTGCGCGCGCTCTTGCGCGGTGCCAAAGACGGGGAAGTCGTCGTCCGCAACGAAAGCGACCGCGTCGTCAAAGGGAAAAAGGTCATCATCGACAACACGCGGAAAAGGCGGGGGACCGGAGGCCGGAGACGGAAGAGGCTTGAAAAGCGCAGAGATCAGAGCGCAGAGTGAGAAAGAGGTTTGAAAAGTTGAAAAGTGTGGAGAGTGGAGTGTGGATTCGGTGAAAAGTTTGGAGTGTGGGTCATTTTCACACTCCACACTCCACACTCCACACCGGGCACTCGCTTACGCTCCGGGCTGCCATTGAATCACCCACACAATTTTAACTCTGGCGGTAGTCGTTATACTGAAGCCGGTTAGAAATTTCGGAAGCTTGGTGCGACAAGCCCTGCAACGCAGGGCGTTTGCGCGAGGCCGAAGGCTGCCGCCCATACCGGCTGCGGTATAAAAACGGTCAAACTTTTTGCCCCTGTTCCCTGCCAATGATCATTGTATAATAAATGAAAATTTGTGAAACATTTCATTTCCTTTATCCGTCAAAAGATTGAATCAGAACATCATCAGGAACGAAAAATCATGTCAAAATCGTGTGTACTCGCCTACTCCGGCGGTCTCGACACTTCGGTCATTCTCGGTTGGCTTATCGACAAAGGTTATGATGTACACGCAGTTTACGTCGATCTTGGGCAGCCTTGCGAAGACCGTGACGCGATTCGTCAAAAGGCAGTCAACATCGGAGCGAAATCTGTACGATTTATTGACGTTCAGGAAGAATTGTGTCGCGATTTTGCGTTCCCCATCTTGCAGTGGCAGGCCAAATACGAAGCGGTTTACCTGCTCGGAACCTCCATCGCGAGACCGCTGATCTCGAAAGTGGCGTTGCAAGTCGCAAGGGAAGTCGGCGCAAAGTATTACGCGCACGGCGCCACCGGCAAGGGGAATGACCAGTGCCGTTTTCAGCTTGCCGCCGAAGCCCTTGACCCCGGTATCGAAACCATCGCCCCCTGGCGGCTTGAGGAATTTCGCACATTGTTCCCCGGCCGCACGGAAATGATTAATTATTGCAACGAAAAGAAAATTCCGATCAAAGCGTCGATCAAAAAACCGTACAGCAGCGACGAAAACTGCCTGCACATCAGTTACGAAGCGGGCGAACTGGAAAAATTGAGCGTCAACGGCGTGGAACTGGTCGAATTCGGGATGGTCGTCCGTCCCCAGGAAGCCCCCGACAAAATTGAGCCGGTGTCGGTCGATTTTGAGGCAGGCGTGCCGGTTGCGGTCAACGGCAAAAAGATGTCGGCGGTGGAAATCGTCAAAACACTCAACACGATCGGCGGTCGCAACGGCATCGGGCTTGTCGACATGGTCGAAAATCGTTTCGTCGGCATGAAAAGCCGCGGCGTGTATGAAAGCCCCGGCATGACAATCCTTTACAATGCGCACCGTGTCGTCGAACAGTTGACGCTTGATCGCGATTTGACCCACCTGCGCGACCGGCTCGCCCCGGAAGTCGCCGAAATGGTCTATTACGGCTTTTGGTATTGTGCCAAGATGGACGCGCTGCTGGCGTTCATCAGGGAAGCCCAAAAACCGGTCACCGGACAAGTCCGGCTCAATCTTTACAAGGGCAATATTTTTGTCGACGGTCGAAACAGCCCAAACAGCCTGTATGACGAGGGGATTGCTTCGATGGAAGGGGGCGGTGCCTACAACCAGAGCGACGCGACCGGCTTTTTGCGGATTCAATCGCTTCCGCTCCGGGTGCAAAGTCGTTTGCGCAAACGTGATTATTAAGGCTTCGGCCAGAAATTTTTCAGCAAGACCAAACGTGGTTTTCAATGGCAGCCGGGAACGGAGCGTTGCGCAGTGACCGGAGCGAATGCGGGATGATCCGGTCGCTTCACTTCGTTGCGCTCCCGGCTACCATTCACAAAATTACGTTCGGTCGGGTACTACTCCAAAGAAATCTGACATGCGACAAGCCGTTTTGATCATCGAAGTCGAAGGGGAGGCAGCGAAACGAATGACGCTCTCCCCCGTGACGAAAACCATGTTGGGACGGTCGCTTGACTGTACCGTTGTATTGACGGACGACAGGGCGAGCCGGAAACATGCCGTCATTTATTTTCAGGACGGGCAATGGTATCTCAAAGACCTCGGCAGCCGGAATGGGACGGTGATCGGAACTCAGGTTGTCAGGGGAACCATTCCCCTGCAATCGGGCGATGCGATCTGGATCGGGCACTGTCATTTGACGTTTTTTCTTCCTGATGATTCCGGGAAACCGGGTTTGAAGTCTCCGGACGCGGAAGACGGTGCCGCCGTATCCGATGCGGACGAAGCAAAAGGGACGGGCATTTTTGGCATTTCCGAAGCGTTCGGCGTTGCGCCGAGCGACTCGTTTTTTGATCCCGGGGGCATTGTCGAACGGAGAAAACAAACATCGTTTTTGGACCCGTTCGATGAAACCGTGACCGCTTATGTCACGCGCACCGGTTACGATTCCACCCATTTGTGCCAATTGGCTTATCAGTTGGGAAAAACGGAAAATTTGACCGACGCCGCAAAATTGGTGCTCGACAGTCTGGTCAGTGCGACCGAAACCGAAGCGGCGGGAATCTGGTTGTTGCCGCAGGAAGTGAAATCATCATTTCGTGTCTCGCAACTCCGATTGGTCGCTCATATTTCGGCGGAAAATCACAACTATGTCAATATTTCGGAATCGTTGGCCAAAATGGTCCTTGAACGCCGGGAAGCGATCCTGACCGACGATCAAAAGAAACACCGCGACGCCGTTCCTCAGAAACAGGCACACGAAGCCGAAAAACAAAATCCTCCGACAAAAAAAAGTGAGGATGAAAAAGCCGACGCTCCCAGGAAATTGGAACCGCTTCACACGCTTGTTGCGCCGATTCGTTTTGAAAACCGGATTCTCGGTTTGATGCATTTGTACAACATCACGGCGGATCAAAGATTGACGCTGGAAGACCTTGAATACACGTTTGCCGTCGCCGACACATTCGGCATGGCACTTTCGCATCTGACCCGCGAAAAAGAGTTAAGTGCCAATCTCGTCGACGCCAAACAGGAAAACACGATTTTACGCGAATTATTGAACCAGGAAACCGAAATCATCGGCGTCAGCGCGGCCATGCGTCAGGTCGGGCAACTGGTCACGCGGGCAAGCGAAGGGAAAGCGACACTCCTGATTTGCGGGGAAAGCGGCACCGGCAAGGAACTCATCGCGAGGGCGGCCCATTTTGCCGGACCGCGTAAAAACAAACCGTTTATCTGTCTCAATTGTGCCGCGGTCTCCGAAAACCTGCTCGCAAGCGAACTGTTCGGGCATGAAAAAGGATCGTTCACCGGTGCAACCGAACGCAAAATCGGGAAATTCGAAGCCGCCAATCACGGGACGCTTTTTCTCGACGAAATCGGTGAGATGAGTCCGTCGTTGCAGGCGAAATTTCTGCGCGTGCTGGAAGGGCACCCGTTTGAACGTGTCGGCGGAAACACGCCGATTACCGTTGACGTCCGTGTCGTTGCGGCCACCAACCGCGATCTCGAAAAAGAAGTTGCCGAAAAACGGTTCCGGCACGACCTCTTTTTCCGGTTGCGCGTGCTCGAAATCATCGTTCCGCCGCTGAGAAAACGCAAAGACGACATTCCGGTGCTTGCCCATCATTTTCTCGAAAAATTTTGCAGGGAAACAGGTCGGAAAATCGACGGTTTTACAGAAGACGCGATGAAACTGTTGCTGGAATACCGCTGGCCGGGAAACGTTCGCGAGATCAAGAATGTCGTCGAACGGGCCGTGCTTTTAGGGGCGGATTCCGTCATCCAGGAATCGGATATTGTTCTTTCGTCGTTGCAAACCACCGGCGAAACAAGCGTTTCCAGCCTGTCCAAGTTGCCGCCGCAATTTTCCGCCGCCGTCATGCCCGGAGCGGACCCGTTGCAGATGACCAATGCCTCTGCGGAAACCAAAGCGACGGCATTCGAACCGATGACGCTCGAACAATGGGAAAAAAAACTCATCGAAGCGACGTTGGAACACTGCGACTGGAACAAGAGCAACGCCGCCCGGCTTTTGGGAATCGAACGAACGACTCTCGACCGGAAAATCAAGCGTTATGAACTGGAACGCTGACGTTTTCGCCACCGTAACCCGGGGCGGCGAGTACGCCTTGCCTTGGGCTGTTATGTTTCGGCCTTACAGGCCGGGGATTTCATCTTATTTGTGAACTCCATATCAAACTTTTGAACATCAAACATAAATTTGGCACCATGCCACGAGAAGCGATTTTTGGTCCGAGTGAGGACGAACAGCCGGAAGTGATGCAAGCGGCGGCAAACAAAACCGAATTGACGCCGGAAGAGGAGCGTGTGCTCCGGCCGCAACGCCTGGTCGAAATGGTCGGGCAGCGGGAAGTCTTTGCGCGGATCGAAATCGCGATCCAGGCGTCGCGCAAGCGGGGCGAGCCGCTCGGGCATGTGTTGTTCGACGGGCCGCCGGGGCTTGGCAAAACGACGTTCGCGATGTGCATCCCGCGGGAACTCGGCGTCAACGTGCAGATCGGCAACGGGGCGACGCTCCGGGCACCGAAGGATTTGGTGCCGTACCTGACGAACGCCGACGAAGGCTCCGTGCTCTTTATCGATGAAATCCACCGGATGCACAAGTCGGTCGAGGAATTTTTGTATCCGGCGATGGAGGATTTCCGGATCGATCTGACGCTCGGCGAAGGGGTCAATGCCCGAACGCTGAACATCCAGCTCAAGCCGTTCACGCTCATCGGGGCGACGACGCGAACCGGGTTGATTTCGGCCCCGCTTCGCGACCGTTTTCAAATGCGGGAGCATCTCGATTTTTACACCGACGACGAACTTTCGGAAATCGTGCGACGGAGCGCCGGCAAACTCAGCGTCGAAATTTCGGACGACGCGGCATTCGAGATTGCGTCACGGAGCCGGAGCACGCCGCGACTCGCCAACAACCGCTTGCGTTGGGTGCGCGACTACTCCGACGCGCGTGCCGACGGTCGCGTGACGCTTGATGTCGCAAAAAAAGCACTCGATATGGCCGGGATCGACGTGATCGGTCTCGACGCCCAAGACCGCAAGTACCTCGACACGATCGCCCGCGTCTTTCAGGGCGGCCCGGTCGGCGTGGAAGCGGTCGCCCATACGATGAACGTCGCCCCGGACACGATCATCGACGAAGTCGAACCATTTCTGCTCCGGAGCGAACTGCTCGTGCGAACGCCGCGAGGCCGGATTCTGACCTCCAGAGGGATTCAGCACCTCGGTTACAATCCGGCGCACTACCCTCAGGCGGCTCAAAATCTGTTGTTTTAGAGCGTATCAAAAGCTGGTTTGGAATTTTTCCGCTCCCGTTAATATTCTTGGACATAAGAGTTGGACAGCAGCGACCGTCCGAAGGTAAGGAAACTACGGTCTTCGTGGCCAAAAAAGTCGGATAGCGGTTCAACTTTTGTGTCCATGCCAATAGATACGCTTTCTCATTTTTTCTCTTCCGGCGGCAGCAAAAATTGGGTCGGGCGTTCTTTCAGAACCCGTTCGAGCCAGGGTTTGGGGTAACCGACGTTCGGATATTGTCCGTCCGGGGTGCGAACGTAACCGTCATTGTACTTTGTGATCAGGTAAACAAGAAGTTCGTGCCAGCGTTTGGTCACTTTTTCGCCCTGCATGACCGAATAGTCGGTCAAGTAGGTTTGCATCAGGGCGGGGTTGGACGTCGCGAGTTCGACGGCGGTTTTTTCGACGGTGGGCTGCAATCCGAAAAATTGCGATTCCAGTTCCTGTTGCACGGTGCGAATTTCCGGCATAATGAGCGAATATTTGAAATAGGCGTAATTCGACACGAGATTGAAAACCCACCACGCCGAATCATTCGAAAAACGTTCGATCGTGCCGGTCGCGAATGATTCGGGCAGTTCGTCGATCGTGCAATATAGCGGAAAATAGCAAGTCAGATACGAATCGTCCACACCGTACCAGACAACGCCGCCGACCGCATCCGGGAGCCAGTCGCGCGACTGCGTCACGAACGAAAAACCGGTTTGTTGCGTGGAAATAGGGCGTTCCCAGGCATATTCCCTGTCGTCTTTTTCGTCGAGTTTCCAGAACAGCGGTCGCCAGCGTCGCGGCATTCCGAACTCGGCGGCGTCAATTCCCTGTGTCATGTCGTACTCGGTCCCTTCGTAATGGTCGCGCATGAGAGCCATCACGTCCGCCGTCGAAAGTTTGCGGTCCGGTTTGACCGACCAGGGATATGGTTTTGCGTTTTCCACGCCGCGATGATAATCGATCGAAAAATGGAGCGACGGCGCGGCACGCCGGAAAACGCTCCAAACACGGGTTGCACAGGCACGCTTGATTTGGGCCGATGCCGGGGCATAAGCGTCGGCAAAATGAAACGGCTTGCCCGACGCCGGATCATAATATTTCTTTTCAATTGCAAAACTTTCAACGTTTTTCGAATACAAACAGTTGGCCGGATCATCTTTCGGGAACTCGCCGATCCGTGCCTGATTCGCGTGACACGAAATTTCGCCGTCCGGAACACGCATTGCCACCCAAACGGCCCCTTTGCGGCCTTCTCCCATTCCGATGATTTCAAGAACCCAGGCTTCGTTTTTGTCGGCAATGGAAATCGACTCGCCGAGGTCGCCGTAACCATATTCCTCCGCAAGTTGCGTCATGGTCTCAATCGCGTCGCGGGCCGTTTTCGCCCGTTGCAAACCGAGCGTCATCAAAAGCGGATACAACAGCATTCCTTGTTTGTCGTGCAATTCCTCACGACCTTCGAACGTCGTTTCGGCCATCACAACTTGAAATTCATTCATGATCCCTTGTCCACTGCTCCCCAACACATGAAATGTATGCGGAACTTGCGGAATATTCCCTTTGCCGGGGATTTCGATCACAGCGTCCGGTTTGTGGTCGGCGGCGGGGAACAGTTCGAGCGTTGGGTGAAATCCCGCCGAATCCGCCGTGTAAGTGATCATCACGGAACCGTCGGCGGACGCTCCTTTGGTCACCAACACATTGGTACATGCCGATGAAACCGGAACCCCGAAATGCGGGAGAATCGCTACAACTGCAAAAAACGATATAAATTTGAAAAACGACGCAAATATTTGGTTTTTCATGGGAATTTTTTGAAAATTAAAACAAAATATTGTAAAAACGGAATTGTTACATTGATCTTCATTCAAACAACCTATTTTACCTTTTTTTAAGCAAAAAACAACCAAACTCCGTAATGTTTGGGCTATACGACAGGAAAATCAATCTTGTGTTTCAAAGGTCAATTGCAGTATACTGGTGAGAGTGTGTCATTATTTGCCTTATTGTCGAAACAAGGGACCGCCGATGATTTCACAACAAGTTTTTTCTCTGCCCCGACGTTTTTTGTGCGTTTTTTTAATCGTTTCCGCCGTATTTTTCATTGGCAAGGATTTTAACGGCAGGAAGTCGTGTTCGCTTTTTGCACAACAGATTATTCCGATCATTTCAGGAACAGGTCAAACTCAAGCACCGGCAACATCACCCACGGTTTCCGGCACACCGCAAGTAAGTACGACAGCCATTCCCAACAATGGCGGTATTACCAATAACGGGACATTGCCGTCCATGCAGTCCGGTTCGCTGGCGGGGCAGGTTCCCCCTCCAGGGACATCGTACCGGATCGGCGGCGCACCGACGCCAAATGTTCCACCTGATATGAGTGTTACGTCCGACACGGCTTCCACTTTTGGCGTGACAACTTCGTCTTCCTTTCCGGCTTTGCCGTCTCAACCACCGGCATTGTCTCAGAATTCCGGGGAAGCCGACCCGGTTCTTGGGGTACGGGTCGCAAAAGTTTCCCAACCGTCATTCACCCCGCAACTTCCGAACGAACAGGGCCAAATCTGGCGGGAATACGACATCACGCCGTACACGTCACGCCCGACGACGGCTCAGAACCCGGAAAGCGTGATCACCGCCTGGATCGTCCGTCAGTCCGGCGAATCGCTCTGGCATTCGGAGCCGTTCGGGTTCATGGTGGCGAATCGCGAAAAACTGGTTGTTTACCACACGCCGAACATGCAGCAGTTCATTGCCGATGTTGTTGACCGTTTCGTCAATCCCCGGACCGCACAGGATGCGTTTTCACTCCGGATCGTTTCACTCAACACCCCGGATTGGCGCAACAAGGCACGGCAATACCTGCGTCCGATCTCCATCCAAACCCCCGGCGTGCAAGGCTGGCTGATCACGAAAGATCATATCGGATTGTTTACCGACATGCTTGCCAAACGGAACGATTTCCGGGAACATGTCTCGGCGCATTCCGCGTTGGTCAACGGTCAGACGACCGTCGTGCCTTACAATGTCACACGCAGTTACATTCGTGACGTGCAAGCCCGGGCAGATGTTGCAGGCGGTTACGTCACCGATCCGTCGTCGCTCAACGAAGGGTATCGTTTCGAAGTGACGCCGCTCCTCGGACTCGACGGAACAACCGTCGATGTCATGTTGAAATGCGAGTTTATGCAGATCGACAAAATGCACCAACTGATCATGGACACTCCGACCACCGCCGCGCCGGGTGGTCGTGTCATTGTCGAAGTGCCGCAAGCGACCAACTTCAAAGTCGACGAACAGATACGCTGGCCGCGCGATTCGGTCCTTTTGCTTGATCTCGGCATGGTTCCGATGCTAACGCCCGTTGACACGTCGAAAGACAAAAACCTGCTGCAACAGATCGCCGCACCGATCACGCAGCAAAACGCGCCGAAACGCCCGGACGTGTTGATCCTGATCGAAGCACAAAATGCCGCCATGCCGACAATCAAGTGAGAAATGAAATATTGCCCGTTGCAAAAAAGATGAGACACAAGAAATCAGAGCCGCGACAGTCATGGAGCGGTTGCCCCGTTCGACCGCCCGGTGACTCTCACGGCTCTGATGGATTGCCTCAATGGTTATGGTCGGACAATAATGTTATACTCAAGCCGGTTTAAAATTCCGAAAGCGGAATACGGCAAGCCCTGCAACGCAGGGCGTCTGCGCGATGCCGAAGGCAGCCGCCCATACCGGCTGCGGTATACATTCAGTCAATATCAAGCAATCAAAATCATGCCTGTGGAAATTCCACTCACAAGTACGTTTCGCAACATCAGACGGGTGACCGAAATCGTGACCGTTTTGGTCCGTTTCGGGTTCGGAGACATCGTTCATGCGATGGGATTTGACCGTTTGTTTGCCAAAGGGCGTCGCATTTTTCGGCGACGGTCCCCCGATCCGGATGTCGAACGTCTTTCGTTTCCGGCGCGTGTCCGCAAAGTGCTGGAGGAACTCGGACCGACATTCATCAAAATGGGACAGGTGCTCAGCACGCGCCCCGACCTGCTGTCCCCCGATTTTATCGACGAATTCCGTCTGTTGCAGGACGAATGTCGCGAACTTCCATTTGTAATGATGAAAACGGTGCTTGACAAATCGCTGTACGGCAAAACGCCGGAACTGTTCGCCAGTTTCGATGAAGAACCGCTTGCCGCCGGTTCGATCGGTCAAACGTATCGCGCCAAACTCAAGGACGGCACTCCGGTTGTCGTCAAAATCATGCGTCCCGGCGTTCGCAACACGATCCGTTCGGACATCGAAGTTCTCGAATTTTTTGCGCGTTGGCTTGAGACCCAATACAAAAATATCGGGTTCAGTCCGGTGGAAGTCGTGCGCGAGTTCGCCCATCAGTTGAGCCGGGAACTTGACTATCACCAGGAAGCGGAAGCGACCGAACGGTTGCGGGCTTTCTTTCTCGACTCGGAAAACATCGGTTTCCCGCGTGTTTTCCGGGAGGCGGTCAGCAGCGACGTTTTGACGACGGAAGAAGTGTCCGGTCAGCCGTTATCGAAGATTGATCCGGCGACACTCACCCCGCCGGCGCGAACCCGTATCGCGCAAAACCTTTGCGATGCGGTGTTCCGGCAATGTTTTCAATACGGTTTTTTTCACGCCGATCCGCATCCGGGCAACCTGTTCATTCAAAACGACGAACGGGTCGTTTTCATCGATTGCGGCATGACCGGTTTTATGGACCGGAAAACGTCGGATCTGTTGGCAAGCATTTTTTACGGGGTCGCCCTCGGTGATGTCGATCTCGTGATTCGTGCGGTGATTGATCTTGCGGAAATTGATCCGATGACATCGAACCGGCGCGACTTTCAGGCCGACGTGGCAACGTATGTCAGCCGGTTTCACGAAACGCCGGTGTCGCACATGAATATCGGCAAAATGCTGCACGATTTTTTCGACAAACTGAGAAAATACAAAATCCATTGTCCCGGCGACATCGTTTTTCTGATCAAGGCGATCAGCACGACCGAAGGAAACGTCTCGACATTGGCACCCGATTTTGATGTCGTCAAATACGCAAGACCGTACATCACGCAATTGATCAAGCGGCGTTACAGTCCAAAAACGATTCGGAAGCGGATGACGCGAACCGTCACCGCTTACGCCGAAATGGTCGAAAACCTGCCGCACAATGCCGACAAGTTTTTCCGCATGTTGAGCCGCAACCAGTTCCAGTTGCGGTTGACGCACGAAGGACTCTCGGCATTCGACCGGACCGTCACGCGTTCAAGCAAACGGATCGCGATTTCGATGGTCAGCGCAGCACTCATCATCGCCGGAGCGATTCTCATTCACACCGAGTGCATCGCCCCCCGCAACAATATCCTCATGATCAGCGGCAGTATTGCCGTTTTTTTGGCGATTTTTTTAATGTTCACCACCTTTTTGCTCGACCGTTCCCGATAAATGGCATCCCGTGATCTGCTTTGATGTCCGGGTACTGGGTTTCGATGCGGGGTAAACCCATTTCATCTCGCCAGTTTTCAATAGTACCTGCGCATATTCATTTTACCCCCCCGCGCACCATGGCGATGATGCCGGTTCGGACGAGTGAAAGGATGCCGTAAGGACGCAACACGTCAATAAACGCTTCGATCTTGGATTCCTTGCCGGCGAGTTCGATCATCAGCACGTCCGGGTTGACGTCAACGATTTTCGCCCGGAAAATATCGACCAGTTGAATAATATCGCCCCGTTTTTCCTGCGGCGCGGGAACCTTGATCAGCATCAGGTCGCGTTCGACGTGGTCTTCGCTCGAAATGTCGTCCACGCGGACGACCGTCACGATTTTTTCGAGTTGCTTGCGAATCTGGACGACGACGTCGACATCGCCGACGACGACGAACGTCATTCGTGAAAGAAGATTGTCTTCCGTCTCCCCGACGGCAAGACTGTCGATGTTGTAACCCCGTGAGGCAAGCATTCCCGAAATGTGGGACAGGACTCCGGGCACGTTCTGAACCAGAGCCGAAATCACATGACGCATTGTTTTTCCTTCTGTTTTCCTCTGTTGCAAGATGACACGTAAACACCAACGGAAACCGGCGAACGGTTTTCCACTTGTCGTAAACGAATAAACGTGCTATGTTAATGGAAAATGCCTCTTTTGGCAAGGGGTGAGAGAAGAATCCATGCAGAAGCATGCAGAAATACGGACCAGCTCAGCCGACGCCGAAAAATAACCTTGTACTATACCCAAGCCGGTTGAAAATTCCGGAAGCTGGACATGGCAAGTCCTGCAACGCAGGACGTTTGCGCAAGGCCGAAGGCTGCCGCCCATACCGGCTG
>Ga0209629_10000561_pt1 | contig 20618 bp, 14 predicted proteins | sample TergutCu122P5_FD_187286 | JGI IMG/M metagenome (GOLD analysis project Ga0209629, IMG submission 187286) | Cubitermes ugandensis P5 segment gut microbial communities from Kakamega Forest, Kenya - Cu122 P5 (SPAdes) (version 2) | ecosystem: Host-associated > Arthropoda: Insects > Digestive system...
GCAAAGAATTACGGATTACAAGCATACTAGACAAGATAGACGAATACAGAAAGAAATGGCTTCTACACATACAAAGAATGCCACAAAACCGAATTCCTCTAAAATCCTACAACTACAGACCACAAGGAAGAAGATCAATTGGACGACCTAAAAAACGTTCGAGAGAGCAACTATAACCCTGGAGACGGAACAGATCAAAGGGTCCAATCCTTGGTGTTTATGATGGTGGTGATGATGATGATGATGACATATTGAGACAGGGATCTGCTGTGGGTCTGTTAGGCCAAATAGTAAAATGATGGATAAGGGTATTGGACAGAAAATGAAACTGAAACAGTGTGACATAGAAACAAGGGTGAACTGTACCTTGACAGCCATGGACTGTAAATACAAATGAAATGGAAACATACTGACAAACATGCTTTTACTACGAGCAGAGGTTAATTTCTGTTATGAGCATGGAAGGTCAGACTGGCCATATTATGAGGCCATAATAAACATGGGGTAAGGGGACAAATCTGAATGCATGATGAACCTTGCTTCATTATCAGGCAGCCCTCAAAATGGATAAAGAAGCTATTTTTCAACATTCTGTTATTTACCATTCTCAACAGTACTATCAATCGCACCTTTTGTGATACGGAGTTACCACACGAACTGTTCAGACTGAAGGTGAGGGACATATACAAAAGATAGGGAGGGTGCCTGAAACTTGGACCACAAGGAAAGAAAGACAAGACCTTCCATCAGCCAATTAAACAGGCTTGACACAAGAAACAAACACTGGCTTTTGGAAGCGAAGAGGATTGAGTGCTGTGCATGGTCCACTATAAACAGAGCAACAATAATAAAAGTGTTCAGAATGTCACATGGGGTAGTGTGATACCCCTTGTTCTGTGGTATATCACACCAAACTGCATTTCTGAGGACCAGCTGACACTAAACTGGAAAAGTTGACTACACAGACATAAGCATTATAAAGCCATTGTTATTACTGAAATTATATATTTCAGTAGTGCATTCTTGACGAAATAATGGGGATGCAGGTGGTGTGGCTCTGACAAAAGGTTTTGTGAAAGAACAGAGACTTGTTGGAAGAGCCTTTATATATGTATTTGTTTTGTTTTGCCACTTCGAGGAGACTGGAAATACAAATGGACACTTGGAGACATCTGTACATAATTTGTGAGTCATGCAATAATCATCGGTGCATAAGAAAGAAAATTACCCCTCATAACTAGATTTAATTTTCAGACAAACTTTTATACCTTTTCAAGCCTTTTAGGCAAGTAGTACGACAAAGAGACCTGTATTTGTATTTGCAGATTTTAATATGTCCTGGCATGGTGGACACTTTTCCTTTTCTTCCTTTTAGGACAATTAGAGTAGAATAGCATAGAATACAGAAGGGTGGGAACTACAGTTACCCATGCACTTTGACTGTAATTGAACTCTTGTGCAACCCTTTAGCTCATGTATTCAACAGCCCTACACCTTGAACAAAGTGCAGTAGCCTGCTGACAGTGATGTCCTCAAAGTTACTAGGTTTTATAAAATGATGACTCAGGTGCCTGAATCAAAATGTGGCCAAAGCTTCATGGTCACAATGTACATGTGAGGACATTTCAAATGCCTGCTTGCATCTGTCACATTTAGGACTGTTTACCAGCCCCAGTTTAAATAAATGTCCTTTTAAACAACAGCGTCCTGTTAGCAACCTTGTCACTATTCTTAGCTGGTTTTTGCTGAGACTGAGCATTTCCCCAGCTCTTTATGCAGAGGGTTTTCTAAGAAAACTCTTAGCCTGTCTTTGTCCACGTATGGACTGCAAACGTTTCTCATGTTTCCTGCTCATACAGACCTGGCAGCCTTTGCATATATACCAAGTGCAGGCTCAGGTCCTATGAAGGAATGTGAGGAGACTTCTGTGGCTAAATTGGTCAGCTGTTTCATTTCCATCAATTCCCGTGTGTCCTGGAACCCTTACCAGTTGGATTCTTTTACATTTTGCCAGTTTCACAAGTGATTGATGGCAATCCCAGACTAATTTGGAATTTATCTGGAAGCTCTAAAGATCCTTGATGGCTGCCTGACTGTCAGAAATAATATAGATATTCCTGCCTGTGTAATAACCGTTTTCAACCTTCTCCATTAAACAAACCTTAAGGGCGTATATTTCAGCCTAGAATACCATGGTGTGGAGCCCAAGACTGAAGCTGTGTCCCCTTCTCAAGCTCCATCTGTACACCCCAGCACCAATGTTTTTATTAGTTTTGGACCCATCTGTGTACCAGACCAGGCCCCCTTTGTTGTCTGGGTAGAACCTGTTCTGTTGTTCACACTTGTCAGGGAATAAGACCATGAATGACTAGTGGTGTCCATATCTCAGTAACATCATGACAGACCCCATCTGTAGGATGGGTTTGTGCTCCATATCCAGAGATTTTTGGTATAACTTAGGTTAGTGGATTTAGGTCTCCACTCATTAAGTCTGTAGATTCCCGCCTGGACCTTAGTCATCAAATAAAGAGGAGGACCTCTGTTGCAGCTGTTGGGATTGTCTTCATTGCCCGTGTTGTAGCCAGACAGGCTAAATCTCTGTAACTTACTGAGCTTCATCATGCTGATACTGTATCTGACTTTCGATCACCAAACTGTGGAAACATGGGAAAATACAGGTTTGATCACCATGGTGTAGATCCATTGCATCACCTTGAATATCAGACCCCAGGTTTTACTGTACTTGCCCTTAAAGGTCCAAAACACCCTTTAGGCTATATTCAACACATTTTTCAGCTTTGCATTGCATGTCAGTCTCTTATCCAGAATAAGTCCACGGTATTTGACCTCAGTAGTCAGCTGTAATGTGTGTCCAGAGAGGGTTCATTCCTTTAGGTCCATAAAATCTCTGTTCCTTGTGGATGGTACTATAATCATCTTTTCCTTTTCACTTATTTTTCTATCATTTTCAACATGAAGTACAGTAGACTAATAGGACAATATCGAGGACATTTAAATTACTGGCACAGTGTATTCTATTTGGACATTCAAGGTTAAGTAAACCGTAGCTTAGCAAGGAGTCACCAAACTGTATGGCCCTGCTGGTGCATGTAGGTATGTAATAATCTGTATTTAATAAAAAAATAAATAATCATATCTTAGCATACAATAAACTATTAGTGAAATGATAAAATGCAAAAAGTAGTTTAATAATAATTAGTGAAAAATACATAATGAAATCCCATCATACAATGAACTTTTCATTTAATGACATGACAATGTACAAAAAGTAGTTTAACAAGTAAGCAGTGAATAGTCAAAGGGAGAATGGAATACAAACATTTAAATTAGTTACTGATCAGTTATGAGATTGTTAATGCAAGGCATGGCACTACATTTCACTTATAATTTTCTAAAAGTCTCGACTATAAATTTAACACTGTACAGTTTCTGTGCAATGATATTACATTCACATGGGATCAATACCGACTTATTGCACTATATATTTATTTGTTGGTTAGTTCTCTGAAATGTGTAAGCCCTACTTAATAGGCCATCTTCAGGGAGACTTCTACAGTATATGCAGCATTTGTTTCAATGTAACTATTAAGAGTTGTCACTTATGACCAAAATTGATGTTGTAGTAAATTATGACTAAAATACAGTAAAGTTACATTTAGTACAGTATAGCACAACAAGTTGGTATTGATCCTTTGTGAATCAGGATTATAATTTGACATTGCAGTATTTAATGAGCCACCAAGGTTAGCATCAGATAGATGAAATCTGTACTTTGTTTCTGCAATGTTTATTATGAAGAACACTGATTCACATGAATTGGTTGATCCAAAGTATGCCGTAACCTTGATTGCAGACTTTCTAGCAAGCTTCAGGAGGCCATGTGTGGTCTGCTGATTCCCAGAAAGTTTCACCTAAATTATATCCTTGTAGGGTTAAGTGCTGTAGTCCCGATATTTCTAGTTCCAACTCTTCAACTTCTGCTTTGCAAATAGTGTTGCTAGCTTTGGCAATGAAACTGACATTAAGAGTTTTGAGTGGATTTCCATAAAACATCATAACAGGCTAGGTTTCATGAAGACATGAATACGTGGCTCAGCTCTTTTAAATGTCCAATATGGAACTTGTAATCAGAATCATTTTCCTTGATAATTTTTGTCATATGTGGGAAATGTGTCAGCATTTTTCATATTCATGATATGACTTCCAAAGTAATAATTTACGTCTCAATGCCTGTATTGCACTAATCATGTATTCCACATAATTATTCCTGCCTTGAAGCTCAAAGTTCAAAATACAGTAGAATTAATTTTATGTGGCACTCACAAGACTAGACATGTGCCAAATTATCAGATATTCAGGATTATTAAATGGTATATATAATGAAATAAGTTATTATAGGTAATTTTTGTTGCTGGTCCTATATGTGCATTGCACACCTAACTAATATCCTTGTCTATGTTTTCTAAATTCTTTTCAGTATCAGGTGTACTTTTGGGCTTGGGTCTGTTATACTCAGCTGCCAAAGTATTCTGTATTAAAGGAATTCTACTGTATTTAAGTTTTTGGGTGATGTCAGTAAGAAAGGCCAAATATGTTAACAGTGAATAGTCATTCAAGGAATCAACAACTTCATTCTTGGATTTGAGAAATGTTGTGACTTTATCATTCAGATTTATGAGATTTCCCATTATATTACCTTTATTTAGGCACCTTACTTCTGTGTTGTGATAATGATCAGAGTACTCAGCTTCAACATGCTCCAGTGAAAAGCCCATGTTACTGTTGTGCTGCTGTGATGGAGATTTTTGTCACTGTATCCAAAACATGCTGAAATGGAAGGAATTAAGAGCAGAGAACTTCAGGTTTATAACACTTATGATGTGAGATAAATTTTAGGCAATGATTCATTATTCTGGCACAGTGTAATGAGTCTGTTTCTGCTGCCAATCATAGCCGGAGCTGTATCAGTAATAATCAAAGACAGCTTATTTAATGGTATGTCTTTTGTAGAAACAACTTTTAAATGCCTGTTAAATTCCTTTTTCCCTTGTTTTCCTTTCAGCAGCAGAATTGTCATCATTTCCTCTTTGGCCATATAGTCTTGGAAAATCATTCTAATCATATTTGCAAACTTAGCTTTGTCTTATAAATCCAAAGATTGATTTGTTTGCAGCACATATCAAGGACATCTCTTCTTGTCACTGTTTAGCTATTTTTGAAGGTCACTAGAAATACTTTTAACTCTTCTTGTAACTGTACTTGCTGACTGCTGAAAATTATTTATAACACATTATCTCTTGTTTACTTGAAAAGCCATCAAAAAGAGGTTCAGTGCCAGAATTGAGGACTTCTTTTATTAATTCACCATTCACCGTCTTCAAATAACTTTCTATTTTTGGCAAGAATGTGAGCTGTTTTAAAGGCAGCACTGGTCACATTGCAAGATCTTTCCAGTGGCTTCTTTGGAAATCATTTGTTGTGAAGCTAGTTTCACTGTTAAGACACTAGCCTTATTTTTTCTGAGTTCGTGAGGCAGATAAATTTGGTTTGAAGAACTGTGATTTGTTTTGTATTTTTAAAGCACAACTCTAATCTTGCACAGAAGGCAAACTCTTTACCTCTTAACTTTAATGAAACAGTATTCCCCTCTCCCCCACTTATCTTGGAAGTTACAAACATGTGGCTTCTTACTCACTCCAGGTTTGTTTATTTTAATAGCAAATCAGAAATTCACAATTAAAAATAGAAGTAATAATGACCATAAACAAATGGAGATTGAACAATCGAAACACTTCTGCTTTCTCTGACAGTTCTTATGACACTGACTCGCTAGGATATGGTAACAAAACCAACAATTGCATATAAATGTATAAAAGTATCTTGTATATTAAATGTATGCTTCCTACATATTTTGCCCACTCTTGTGACCATCCTCAGGGAGGTGCATTCCAAAGAATATATTTCTGAAGTTTTTGAACCACTGCACAAATATAAGATACTAAATTTTAAATGTATGGTTTAAAATATTTATTAAAATATAAAATACAGAAAAAAATTTTGTCATTAATTGAAGTGAGTAAGGAATGTTCTCTGTAGATAGTATGTAGTATGTGAACAGCCTGAAATGAAAGATACATGTGTGCATGTAGGAGGTTATTAATACAGTGGTAGCTAAATTATATTTTGGCATGGAGATGAAATGGCTCTCAGTAAGATACAAACCAAGTAAAGCAATATGGATGTTTGGTCAGCAAGCCCCTCTGTACTGAACTGAATACATGCGTAATTGAGTTATGTATCGTAAATGAGATCAAAGATGGGGTTAATTTCTGTTCATTGATTATCGTATTACATCAGTGAAGAAGTTGATTGTAGAAGTTTTCTAATGAATTCATTTGTCAACTTGTGTGGTCAGGGTGGAGAATGTGGAGTGTGTATGCAGATTGGGGTTATTGGATGTGATGTATCTAATATGTTCTTTATGTCTGTGTTCTAAATTGTTACCAGTTTGACCTATATAAGAGAGGTCACAGGTATGGCATCTACATGTTACATTGTCATACCTGTGATATCCTTTGTAATGCACCTCTCTGAGGATGGTTGCAGGAATGGCCAAAAGATGGAGGAGGCATACTGTATTTATAATAAAAGATACTCTGATATGTTTATATGCGTTTGTTGGTTTCATTGCCATATCCTGTCAATCTAATGCATGGTCATGAGTTATTGAAACTGACTGACTCACTATTCCATTGCGAGGATGGCAGTGCTCCTGATGTGGAACAAGGGTAGTAATGGGGAGGACTGTGCATGGAAACTGAATCATCAGTAGGTTGTAAATGCTTTTGAGGTATGACACATAGCTGTGACATCATTTTAAAATGGTGCGAGTAAAAGTCTTCTAATTTTTTATTAGAAAGTACTGGTAAATACGTATTCTTGTAGCACCGTGGGTGCAGTGTGCACCCACATGTGCTCGTTTGGCAACCCCTGACTTAGAAGATATACAGTGAAACCTGGGTTTTATGTTTCTGAGGGTATCATTTAAAGTTAATGTAAATCTAGGAAAATGTAATATAAGGAAATGAAAGTTTTTGTAGTGAATGAAATGAGCACACAAAAATATTACTGTAATACATTGAACATGCAATCTCTGTCAGTATAGTACCTTAAAATTGTAATATAGTTCACTGTTTTCACATGTCCATTGAAGTAAGTTGCTGCTGCTTCACTTTCTGCTGTACCCTGTACACGTTGTTCTCAGTACTACTGAGGGCAGCCATCATGTTATCAACATCAAACCTCATGAGGTGTTTCCTTGTAGCAACTTAGTAAGTGTGGAACTTGCAGTCAGTATGAGTCACAGCCAGAAATACATTATGAAAATAAAATTGTTTGCCATTTAAATTCAGAGTAAATTCAAAGAGCAGCACTAAACACACATAGAAGGTGATGTGCAACTACACAGGATTTGCACCAATATGATGCAGACACATATTCTGTGACTGAGGGCTCCATTCTGCTGGTATGACCCTGAAGCCACAGAATGTGTTACAGGTCTTACATACAGCACAAATGACCTAGATCATCAGTAAGCATCACAGTTCAAAGGTAGTGAGCATACGTTAATTGTTAATTTATTTTCATATTCCATCAATCCAAATATATGGAAATAGTCATAATTACACATATAACACAGCACATAAAAATCTATATAAATAAACACAATATGCATATACAAGAGTGCAGAAAGAGCTGTTGTCATGTGATACTTAACAACAATAACTGAACAATATTACAAAAAGGTCAAATTGACTAGAAATGTAATAACCTAAACAAGTGAATAAAAACGATGGTAATTATAATTCCACTACCTTCATATTAATTACTACGTGAAAGGAACCTAGATCATTACATGTTTTGATTAAAATGTTCCTCCAAGCCATAGAAGGAATTGTCCAAAGTATGTCTCTTTAGAGCTGTTTTGAAATGTTTCCCATCATTTGATAAGTCCTTGATGATTGATGGCAAATAATTATAAATCCTACTTTCTGCATAAAAAATTCCTTTCTGATATGTTAAATTTGCTAAAGGTAAATGTAAATTGGCATTGTATCTTGTATTGATATTGTGAAATTTGATCCCTGTTCTTAATAGTAAATAAAAGTAAAGAGAATATATACTGAGATTGTAGCGGTAAAATATTTCGCTGTATGAACAACTCACAGCAGGAGTCCTTTCTAACAGAACTCATAATAACCCTAATTCTTCTCTGAATTTTGAAAATACTTTTACTATAAGATGAATTCCCCCGAAATATTGTACCATATGACAGAATTGAATGAACATAATAAAACTAAGTCATTCTTAGTACTTCTAAAGACATGAATGGTTCGATTGATCCAATAGCGTAACATGCTTTATTTAATTTAGATTTTATTTCCTCAATGTGCTATCTCCATGACCAGGAAGTTTCAATAGTCAGTCATAAATATTTGGTACTTAGGATATTAGTAATGTGTTCGTTTTCGAAATATATTTTGGTATTGATATGTTGATTCGTTTTAGTTACAAATTGCAAAAAACATGTTTTATCAAAATTTAATGACAAATTACCCTGAAGTAATTCCTTATTTCCCCTTAGACTTGATTAATAGTGTTCCTAAATGCCAAGGGATTAAAATTTGTAATCATAATACTCATGTCATTGGCAAAGAAAACAGGATTAGATTTATCTGATATAATTTTAGATAGATAGTTAATATATAAAAGAAAAAAATAATGGACCTATTTTTGAATCCTGAGGAACCCCATATTTCACTTGCGCCCGTTCAGAAAAATGTTTGATTTCTTAATATTTATTAATACTCTCTGATACCTATCTTGTAAATAGGATTTAATCAGTTTGTTGTGTACAGCCTAAATATCATAAAATCTCATTTTTGACAATATTTCATGATTTAAACAGTAAAATGCTTTTTGCAAGTCACAAAACAGGCCACCAACAAATCATTTATTATTTAGTGATGAAAGTATATTATTTTTCAAAATATAAACAGCTATTTCAGTAGATGAATTAGTTCTGAAGCCAAATTGCTCTTTTACTAATATATAATTGATATTTATATGATCATATAGTCTTTTGTATGTAATCTTTTCAATAATTTTATATGAAGAAATATGGAAGGAAATGGGCCTTTAAATAGAATTGTTTTATCACCTTTCTTAAATAAAGTTTTAATTTCCGAGTATTTTAGTCTATCGGGAAATACCCCTGTTGAAAGAACCTTTTTTTTTAAGGACTAATTGCTTTAATTTATTTTGGCACGAAATTGATAGAAACCAGCAGTTTTTTATTTACCTTAACAATAGGCCTTTTTTTACCTCTAATAACTATTTTATTTCAATAGCTGATAATATTAAAACCAAAGAAAAAATGCCTATATACAAAATAAAAATACCCCATATAATACAAAAATTGATGCATCCCCTTAGTATATAAAGGAAGTTAATAAATCAAGATACACAATATTTCAATTAAACAAACTACAACTACCGAAATTGAAAACATAATCAAAACCCTTAAAACAAAAAAATTTGTATGGATATGATGAAATTTCAACTAAATTACTGAAAATAACTGCTCCTTTCATTTTTTTAAAAATTAAAACATCAGCATGCTGCATTGCTGAAAGTAATACTACATGCTATTTTATCTTACATTTCTTTTGTTATTGTTCGTTTACAACTGTTTATTAGAATGATTTATCTTTTCAAAGTTCATCGAGTTTATATATCTAATGAATTGTTTGAAATTCCTATTGATTAATTCATTTATGCTCAATGGTCAGTTGCCTTTTTTAAGTACACTATTCTTTAGAATATCTCTTTCATTATTTAGCCTTTCACACTGAAATATTAAGTGGTCTACTGTTTGTATACCGTGTTTGCATGGGCACTCTGGACTTTCTATAATTTTTAATCAATGTAAGTAAGAGCTAATATTTCCATGGCCGGTCATAATTGTTGTTACGTTTGGACTTAAGTTTAAATTCACTGCCAGTCTACTATCTAAACTTGGAAAAAGTTCTTTAGTAGTCGCTCCTTTCGTTGTTTCCTCCCATTGACTTCGCCATTTTCTTATACTTTCTTTCCGGATATCCTTTTTTATAGCGCTTTTTGGTGTCCTGCTGTAATTTACATAGTAGTTGTGTGTTGCCTCCTTCGCAATTCAATCTGCAATTTCATTACCGTAGATTCCGGAGTGAGCTTTCACCCATTTGAATTCTGTTGTCCAGTTCTTTTTGTACAGGTTTACTGCTCTCTTCCTGATTCCTTCTACGAGGTGGTTGTGATTTTTAGTGCTCCTTATTGCGTCCAGTGTTATTCTGCTGTCCATGTAGATGACTGCTGTCCCGTGTTCGTTTTGCTTTACTTGTTACGTTTCTATGACCTCAAGTGCTTTTACGATAGCCAGTTGTTCAGCCTGGTTGTTAGTACACCTGTCGTCCAGCTTGAATTTAAGTTGTTCCGTGAGTACCTTCCCTGTGAAAATGGCAACCCCTGATCCCACACCTTGTTCGCTCTTGCTACCATCTGTAAAGATCTGCCACAATGGCTCCTCATAGTCGTCTGTTGTGTCAAAGACTCTTGCAATATCTGCAGGGTGAAGCCAGTTCCTTGGGTTCTCTGCTTTGTCAATCTGATATTTCTGTTTATTTCTTCCTGTTGTTATGTTGTACAGAGTAACAACCTCTTCAACTTTCATGTTTATGGGAGTTAGCCCTGTCAGGATGCAGAGTGCTTCGTGAGATATAGTACAATATGCTTTGGCTATCCTGGTGCTGATAAGTCGTCGTACTCTTACGTATTTGGCTCTGTTGCTTTCCTTTTTAATAGATTCAATCCACACTGGTGCTGCGTATAGCAGTTGTGGTAGTATTGCGCCATTGTATATTGTTTTTAATGCCTCGTGCTTTAGTCCCCATTTGATTCTTGCTGACTTAGACAGTGCATTTATTAGCTTAGTGCACCTTTCGGTTATGTATTTTATATGTTCGTTAAATTTGAATTTGCTATCTATAATTATGCCTAAATATTTTATCTTGTCCACTTGTTCAAGGTGGTTGTTGTTTAGGTATATATCAATTGATTTCCTTTCTTTGCGTCTTCTTGATATCAGCATAACTTTTGATTTTTGGTCGTTAAAATGTAATTTGTTTTCTTTAGACCATTTTGTAATTTTGCTCATTTCCATATTCGTAAAGTTTTCCACTTCTGCTACGGTTGCTGCTTTTACTGAAATTAGCAAGTCATCGGTGAACGCTAATGCTCTCATCCATTCTGCAAAGTTCAGATTTAGTAGTGAATTATACTGAATGTTCCCGTGGACCCTTGGGGACAACCTTTGTTTACTGTTGTATCTATTCGAATACTATTTGTTGAAATAAAGGCCGATCTTTCACTGAAGTAGTTCTTGGTGAGGTTATATAAGTTTCTGGGACATTGAAGATCTTTCAGAGCCTTTAAAATACTTGGCTACCATGCAGCGTCGAAGGCACCTTTGACGTCGAGGCTGACCAATGCTATAATTTGTCCTTTTGTAAGTGCTTCTACTATAAAGTCCTTTACTGACATTGCCGCGTCTGTAGTGCTTTTTTTGTGGTGAGAAGCCAAACTGATTTTGATTCAGTAAATTGTTGCTGTAGAGAAAGTGCATTATTCTATTGATTAGCATTTTCTCAAGTACCTTCCCTCCGACGTTTAGTAGACTGATTGGTCGGTATCTGGACGCATCATTACAGTTTTCTTTCCCCGGTTTTGTTAGGGGAATAATTCTGGCCCTCTTCCACCTCTTGGGAAAGCATCCTTTCCTTAAACAGCCATTATATACTGCAGTCATAAGTTCGGGGAAGATTTCAAAGGTCCACATTAGGATTTTGCTTGTGATTCCATCTTCTCCTGGTGCTTTTTTGTAATCTGTGCTTTTCATTGTTTGCCTAATTTCTTCTGTGGTGAATTCCCTATCGTCTTCCATTTCCATGGGTTCCTCTATTAATGTCCTTATTCGTCTGTGGTGATCTGTCTCTTCTGCCCGCTCGTCTTTGGGGATAAGGTTCTTCTAGCATACACCGTATCGTTTCACGTAGGTCTTCTATATGTGATCCATCAGTCTTTTGCAAAGTTGACATTATTGCGCTGTTATTTATTTTACCTGCTGCTGATTTGTATACTATGTTCCACGGATTTGTAGATGATGCCTTACTACAGTACTGCTTCCATGACTGCATTTTAGCGTTCTTTATTTTTGCTTGATATTGTGCTTTTTCTACGTAGTATTCGGTTTGGCGTTGGTCACGTAGGTTGTTATTGTTTTTTGTCCTTTGGTATTTTCGTCTGAACGCATTTACACGTTTCCTCGCTATAGTTAGGTCTTCTGACCACCAGGGCACCGTTTTGTGTTTATTTGTTTTCACTAATGATCTGCCTATCTTGAAGGATTTGTTACATGCCATCGTTAAAGTGTCACTGAATTTATTGACTTTGTCTTCCATTTCTTCTGTGATTGCAATTCGTGAAGATACGTACTTGTCTAGAGCTTTAATGTCTTCTCCACAGCTGGATCCTCGCATTTGTTTTGCTATTTCTTGTGTTAATGATGTTCCAAATTTTTTGAAGTTCTCTCCTCTAGGTATATATTTTATACTTTGAAAGTTGTTTCCTGTTTGCTGAACGTTATATCGCCCTATGCAGAACTGAATTATTTTGTGATCTGAGCAGCTTTCTTCTTCACTGATTTTCCACTCCTGAACTTCCTTTAGCAGTTTGTTGTTGCTTATTGTTAAGTCTATATTACTGGTCCCTCTACTGCTTTGGAAAGTCTTTGTTTTGCTCTCTTCGTTCATTATAAACAATTGTTTTGATATTAGAAATTCTTCTAGTTTTTTGCCTCTTCCATTGGTAAGTTTGTCATGCCATGTCCTGGATCTTGAGTTACTGTCCAGTGTGATGAGAATGCCGCTGTTATTGGTAAAGTGCAAAATGTCGTTGATCTTTGTTAGATCATTGTCTATTTTTTTCCGTGATGTCCAAGTACTTGTTCGCCATGTAGAATTGTAAGTTACCAAGGATAAGTTCTAAGACTACCGAGTCTTTGTCAGTTAATTCTTTGATTAATAGGGCATCAATTTGGCTGTTAGTAACTATTGTGGCTGTCCGGCTTCTCCCTTCGGATGATGTAAATGTTCTGTACCTTTTAGGAATTCCTACTGTTCTGTTGTGGTTTATATATGGCTCTTGTATAAAAGCCACATCTATTCCTTCCTTTTCAGTTAATTCCATCAGGTTGTCAGTTGCAGCTCTGGAATGTCTTAAGTTTGATAGCACTTGATAAATGTTTGTGGTTTTTTGTTTTTGTTTTTTATGGCTGTCCTGTTAATTATATACTGGTTGACGTTTGCCATATTAATAGTCAGTGTTTTGTTTGTGCTTCATTAAAAGAGCTTGCAGGCTGGGGCAGTTCTTGTCTAATGAAGAATGATTTGTACAGATAGTATTACTGCGGTTGTACTTATTGTATGTCACACAATTTATGCATTTATATTCATTCTGTGATGTTGTGCATTCCCTTAGTTTATGGTTTCCTGCACATAGGGGACATGTTTCCTCTCCTCTACATTCTGTATGCCTGTGATTGAATCTGCTACATATGAAGCATCTGTTGACATGTGTGTAGTCATTGACATTGCATATCACCCATCCTATTTTCATCCTGGTGTTCATTATCTGCTTCCTTGTGTGAGAGTTCACTTCTACTACCAGGTTCCTTGCGTTTCTCTTCATTCTATAGATGAATTTAGCTGTAATGGCATCCTCTTCCAGCTGTAGTTCCAAGTTTTGTTCCCGTATTGTCCTTGTTGCATTTTCTAATGTGATGTCCTCTGGAATGTTATATATTACTAATCTTGGATTTCTGAGTTCCTGAACCTTGGCTTCAAGCTCTTTTCCGCACTTTTCTGTAATGCTTTTACTTATTCTCTCTCTTTCTTCTTTGCTACCTGCTGCAATCAATATTCTACCATCTTTTAGTGCCTTAAATGTTCTGATTCCTACTTTTGTGTTGGGTTTATTTTAATTAATTCCTTCATGGTTTCTGGTGTGTGATTTTCTTTTGATCTGATTGTTACCTTGAATTTCTTGTCGTTATTATGGCCAGCGACAATGTCACAGTATTTCATTTTTCTGTCGCTAGATGGATGTTGTGCTTCACCCATGTGGGCCTCTGGTGTCTTCAACCTGTCAAGAGATGGCGCCACTGGTGTCGTTGCGCGTGTGTCTCTGTAGACTTGTAGTTTTCGCTTCATTTCATTAACCTCTGTTTGCAGTTCTATGTTTTTTGCTGACTTATCCACTTTGTCCTTCTTTAGAGCATGAAATATATTTCTAAGTGTACTTACTGATTCCATGATCATCTTCTTCATTTCACTCTTGATTCGTTGCATTCACTATGTCTTCTAGAGCACAATCTGTACGCTGATCTTTGTCTTCTGCCAACGTGACTACACTGAAAGAACCTTGTTATGTATATAGGGTAAAGGGGCAAAAGGTTTTTTTGATACCTCATCATCCATGAGAGTTTTTCATTTTCGAAGATTTAATAATAATTAAATTTCTTTAGTAGTTGCATGTTCTCGTTTGATGTTCAGAAATGGTTGTTTTAAAGTATCATGTGAAGAGTTTAATGGGTTGATATTATTAGAGATAAAATGTGATTGGTTCATATAGTTATGGATACTTTTATTATCAGTAACAGATAGAAAATATTTATTGAAGGCATTTGCCCAAGATAGGTTATTTGATAAGTCATCATTTATATTCATCACTGATACATTACTGGCATTTTTACTGTTAGTAACTGTTCATGTAATGCTCCAAGCCATTTTTTGCTTATTTTTATAAAGACAGTACAGGATATTGTAACCAAAATCCAGTTTTCTTTGCTGATTTTCAATTGGAAGTACCTAAAATGACAGCAACATAACAGCTTATGCTCACTTTAATGTAATAATTGTGTAATTTAGTGGAAAGAACAGCTGTAATTTCAAGGAATTTACAGCATTCTTCTTACAGAACTCTTTTGGTGGTACTCATAAAAACATGCATAGAATCAAGGCAAATGTAGGTTGAAGGGATGTAAAATCCGGGTTTCACTGTAAAATAATTTTTGTCTTTTGGAACGTGATGCCATGTACTTTAGTTGACAGGTATCAGTTTGGAAGACTTGTCACATCCCAGGGGGGGGCCTTTATTTTAATATTCACATGTGTTAGAACCTCAGATCTCAATATCAAATAACATGTGGTAAGGTTGACTGAATGTAACTAACTAAATGACTGACTACATGAGGATAGTTCTTCTTCTTTCTCAGCTAGTCAGGAAATTCCCTGCATTTTATGGAACCTGCACATTCAGTACTGTCATCACAGGAGCCCACCACTTGATTTTGTTCCAAGCCAGATGAATACAATCCATGCAATTAACAGCATATTTCTGTAGGATCCATGTTAGTATTACCATCCTATATATTCCTGGGTCTTCCAAACAATCTTTTGCTTTAGGTTTTCCCATCAGAACCTTGTATGAATTTCTCCACCCTACGTAGGCAGTCCATAAAGAAACCGAACTTTTGAAATAACGAGCCACCCAGCACGTGCAGCATGCTCGCGATGGTGGCATTGTGTAGCGGGGAGTTTAAGCTTTATTTTGACACTAGCAGCATCATACCACGTTAATTAGTCATCGAGCTACACTCGCTTGAATGAATGTATGTTTAGTACCCTCGGCGATTTTTTTGCAAGTTGAAAAATGAAGGATCTTGAGGAGCAAAGCGTTTGCGCCAAATTCTGTTTCAGATTCGGAAAAACTTTTATGGAAACTTTTCAGATGTTGCAACAGGCTTACGGAGAGGATTGTTTGAGCCGTACACCATGTCACGAGTGGTACCAGCATTTCGAATCAGGCAGAACATCCATCGAAGACGACCCCAAATCTGGACAGCCTTCCACATCAATGGACGATGACCGCATTGAGGAAGTGCTTGCTGTGATTCATAAAAATGTTCCACGTGGCGAGACAGTCAATAAAGAGTTCTATCTAAACGTCATGAAGTGTTTGAGGGCGGCAGTGCGAAGGAAGAGGCCTGAGGCGTGGACAAACATCACCTGGATGCTGCACCATGACAATGCACCTGCTCACGCATTACTCTTTAACCATGAATTTTTGACGCAGCATGAGACAGCTGTTGTCCCCCAGCCGCCCTACTTTCCAGATTTGGCCCTGTGGACCTTTTCTTGTTCCCGAAGTTGAAATCCTCACTAAAAGGTCGCCGATTTCAGACAGTAGAGGAGACGGAAGAAAATTCGATACGGGACCTTCGCGCCATCCCGCAAAACACGTTCCAGGATGCATTCCAGAATTGGAAAAAACGTTGGGAGCGGTGTATCAAGAGTGGAGGGGGGCACTTTGAAGGAGACAAGTTTGATTAAATTGTAAGTAAAACATATTTTAAAAAAATAAAGTTCGGTTTCTTTATGGACTGCCCTCGTATGTGTACCACATGCTTATCCTTCCTGATTTGATCACCCTAATACCATAAGATGGTACAGGATAGTACAGTCGAAACACAGCTAGTAATGTGGTATAGTATTTATTGCTTAGCAATAAATACCACACCACATTACTATTTGCGTTTTGACTGTACTATCCTGTACCATCTTATTGTATCTAACACAACAAGGATGTCACAACTTAAGACTCTAATACCATATTTACTCAAGTACAAGATGAAGTCTTTTCCTTAAATTTGGTGTTTAAATGTGTGAGGTTATCTTAAATTCAGTGCAAAGTGCCAATTTGGACCATGCCAAATTGGATTGCTTTGAACCAGATCATACAGAGCCAAACAAATGCCTGCGTCACCAAATCATTTTGTGTAGATGTGAAAGAGCACAGTGTTTTGGATTGGCTCTGTTTGTCGTTAAGGCAAAGAAGCACCTACACTGATGAACCCCTTTTGAGCTATTGTCAGTGCCTGGGTGCCGTAGAAACAGTCAACTTGTGAAGCTGTGCACTTGAGAACAGATCTAGTCCAAGGGTAGTAACAGGAAAATGGCTATTGAAAAATTAAAAATTAACTGCAAGACTCAAATATAAAACCTGCACCAATCCACCATTTAAAAACTATAAAGGCCATGAACTCAGACTGATCAGACCACAGACACAACACAAAAATCTAGAACACACATATTTAAAATTCTTAACACGAATAACTCTCTCTGTGGAGAAAACTGTGAATGTTCATGTGTTCGAGCAAGTATATAAACCAAGAAATATAAATGTATTATTCAGTCATTGAGTTCATAATGGTATGGCAGTGCATCTCACCAGAAGTGAATGTGAAGAGTTTTAAGAAGTCCTGTATACCCAGTGCAATGGATGGTACTGGAGATATGTTGTGGGATGGCAGTGAAGAGGATGGGAATGTTACGAGTGTGTGAGGAAGATGAAGGCACTAACTGTGAACATGGAGACAGTGGCACTGATTGTTAAAGCTAGATAGAATCTGCCATACTGTGTATTAAGCATACAAAATTAATGGTAAAATATTTTTTCTTAGCAGACATTTGATTTGGGGGGGGTTTTGCCTTAGATATGGATAAATATATTTTCCCTGGAAATATGGTAATAATTTGACCTGTGGTGGTTGGGTCCCTGTCACTGTGGAATGGCATGTCCTGAGGTTGCAGATAGAGGAATGGCTGCCAGTGTGGAGGGTAGCTGTGATTGTACTGAATAAGCAGTCACAGACAGCTGACAAAGGGTGGTTCTCCAGCTTGGGGGTTGGGTGAGGTGCAAAAACCTTAAAACCTGCCATGTTGTGAACTGTTTCACAAATCCCCAGGCACGGGCTGGTCTTGTGGTATACATAAGCAATGGAAAAGGGACACGAGATTCAGCACGTGAAACGTGAGAAGCCTGTATTGGTCAGGCTCACTGAAGACAGTGCAGAGAATTAACGAGATATTGATTAGATTTAACGGGTTTACAGGAGGTTAGGTGGGACAAGGGAGGCACTGAATAAACAGAGAATTATAACCCTTCTTTATGGAAAAGGAAATGAAAATCATCAGTTACAGATAGATTCTTTTGCACATTAGAGGAGAGTAGAGAGTTTGTTAGTGATAGGTTGTCATATATAGTGCTGAGAGGTCACAGGTTTGATATTGTTCTGAATGCACAGGCACCAACTGGGGATAAATGTGATGATTTAAGGGATATAGTATATGAGGAATTAGAGCAGGTGTTTGATCACTTTCCTGAGTACCACATGGAAGTTCTGTTAGGGGATTTTAATGCAAAATTGAGGAGAGAAGATCTTTCAAACTAACAATTTGGGATGGGAGTTTACATGAGAATAGTAATGCAACTGGTATTATAGTAGTAAATTTCGCCACATCAAAAAATCTGGTTGTTAAGGGCACAATGTTCCCATACTAAAACATCTGTAAATGCTCTGGACCTCTCCTGATTACTAGACTCACAGTTAGATTGACCATGTGTTGATAGAAGGAGATATCATTCAAGTATATTGGATGTACAGTCCTTCAGGGGAGTTAAGTGTGATCCTGCCATCACTATCTGCTGGTAGCAAATGTTAGAGATATACTGTTGGTAAGGAAACAAGCAACACTGAAGTTCAATGTGAAGATTCAATCTCAAGCATCTAAGTGAGGTGGAGTTTAAGGGAACAGTACGAGATTAAACACTCAAACAGGTTTGCAACTTTAGAGGACATACAAAGGGAATAGGAAAACATTTAAGAGAATATTAAAACCTCAGCTAGAGTGAGTCTAGGTCTGTATGAACAGAAGCAGCATAAACCATGGTTTTGTGAAGAATGTTCACAATTTTTAGATCAAAGGAAGCAGATAAACTGTATTGGTTATAGGATCCAGACCATAGTAATGCAGGTAGTCTGAACAGTGTTAAAGAGGTGAAGCTAGTAGACAATGCAGGAACAAGAGGGAATATGTGGATGGTAAAATCAATGAACTTTAGACAGACAGTAATGGCAATATTAGAAACTTGTATAGGGACACCAAAGAAATTAAGAAGGGTTATGAACTCATATAGTAATGGTGAGACAGTTAGTGTGCCTAAAGACTCCCACAGTATTTGGAATAGGTGGAGGAATCATTTTTCTCAGTTCATGAAAGTACGTGGTGTTAATGATTATTATGCAGAATGAAATACTGCACATACAGCAGAGCCATAGTACCTTAGCCCATTGCATTTGAGGTTTAGATGGCTATTGAAAAGCCAGAAAGATACAAATCACCAGGTATTTAACAAATTCCAGCAGAATTGATGAAAGCAGGAGGTAGGACAATTCATTCTAGGGTGCCTGCAGAAAACTATGTAATGGGAAACTTAACGTTTTGTACACACCAATTATTTGTGATGAAATAAATAAAGGAGGATGAGATGGGAGGGGCATGTGACATGTATGGGGAGAAGAGAAATGCATACAGAGTTTTGGTGGGAAACCTGAAAGAAAGAGAACATTTGGAAGAACTAGATGTTGGCATAACATCAAAATGGGTATTAAAGAATAGGATGAGAGGCTGTGGATTGGTTTCATCTGGCTCACAGTGTCAAGCGACAGGCTCTTGTGAACACAGTAATGATTCTTAGTGTGCTGTATACAGTCATTCACTGGTCATTGGCTTCAATGAAGGTGTTCTGTGATCAGTCCATAATACTTCTTTCTAATATGTACTTTAGCTTGATTCAGTCTTGACTGATTGTTTCTTTTTGCTGACAGGCAAGGGAAATCAAGTGGCAAGTAAGAAGTTGAAATGGCGGTGGAAGATTGAATATTTCGTGGAAACATTGCATGTAGGATGGCTGCAGACCTTCATGTAATTCTGTCCAAATGATAAGTTGGAAAAAATGTACATGCAGTCTGCATATTTATGGTTGATTGGGAATGACAATGAAAGATACACAAGTTCTCAGGAGTTTGAAATATATTAAGTTTAGACTTACTGAACAATTTAAAACTGCATATAAAGGGACAATACCTATATATGATTGAAACTTTCAGTTTTACTGTATGGTATTTAGAATAAAATGGTTCTATTCCATCAGAACACAACAATAGCTTACAATCATCAGCTACATGTTTCATTCTTTTCTAGACTATCTTCAGGCCAGTATTTTCCAGTAGAAAGTACAATCGGTGTGCACTATACAGTATGGGATCCAATACTGTTTACAGGGTGTGTGTAAAAAGAATTATACAAGTTTTTTTAATAATTCAATAATTGATGAATACCAACACATGCACTTTTTCACATTCAACACTGTATTAGTCTAGAATGTTGATTTTAAGTTAAAATACAATAAAAATACTTAAAGGTATTCCGACATGTTTCGATCATAACAGATCATCATCAGGGAGTAGATCTGTACCTCGCTGAAGTTACTGAATAGTTCAGTAACTTTAACATGGTACAGACCTACTCCCTGATGATGAT
>Ga0209629_10000563_pt1 | contig 20616 bp, 12 predicted proteins | sample TergutCu122P5_FD_187286 | JGI IMG/M metagenome (GOLD analysis project Ga0209629, IMG submission 187286) | Cubitermes ugandensis P5 segment gut microbial communities from Kakamega Forest, Kenya - Cu122 P5 (SPAdes) (version 2) | ecosystem: Host-associated > Arthropoda: Insects > Digestive system...
CCCGTAGAGAACTGCAAAGTCGGTTTTTCGACAGGATCAACAGGATTTTCAGGAGGGGTGTCGACGTTTTTTGCCCACTATCCTGATGATCCTGTCAATCCTGCCAAAATCATCAAAAAACAACATATTTTGAAACTTGCTGGTCGCCTGACGCAAACACTTGCCGGATTGACGTTTTGCGGGTATCCTTTAAAAATTGTGGGGGAAGAATTCGATTTCCGTAGGGGAAGATGGGATTCATATTAATGAATCGATTTTCGTAAAAACAGGTTATCCAAATACTTAGGCGACAAAAATGCACCTTTCGGACGAACAGCGGATTGTGATTACCGGCGTCGGTTTGACCGCTCCGAACGGGAACAATCTTACGGAATATCGCAACGCTTTGTTGAACGGACAAAGCGGCGTTCAGCCTTATGAAATCCGGTATTTTGGGAAAACACTGGCGGGCGTTTGTCATCATGACTCGCTTAAGTATCAAAATCGCAAAGAAATACGTCGCGGCACGCGAGCCGGAAGCATTGCCGTTTATTGTGCGCATGAAGCGTTACACGATGGCGGGATTGATATTACGGCGATAGATCGTTCCAGAGCCGGCGTTTTTCTCGGCATCACCGAACATGGAAATGTTGAAACGGAAAACGAAATTTACCAGATCAGTCAATTCAATTACGACTGCAAGGTCTGGTCGCATCATCATAATCCCCGGACGGTTGCGAATAATCCCGCCGGTGAGGTGACGCTCAATTTGGGGATCACCGGGCCGCATTACACGATTGGGGCCGCTTGTGCCGCCGGAAATGCCGGATTGATACAAGGTGTTCAAATGCTTCGACTTGGGGAATGCGACATTGCCCTTGCCGGGGGGGTTTCGGAAAGCATTCACACGTTCGGGATTTTTGCCGCGTTTGCCGCCGAAGGGGCATTGGCTACTGCCGGCAACGATGCTGATCCGGCAAAAGCGTCGCGACCGTTTGATAAAAAACGTAACGGAATTGTTGTCAGCGAAGGGGGTGCCGTGTACACATTGGAACGACTTTCCGACGCAAAACACCGTGACGCAAAAATTTACGGCGAAATCATCGGATACGCAATGAACAGCGACGCGACCGATTTTGTGCTCCCCAACGCGGAGCGGCAGGCGGAGTGCATGGAAAAAGCACTCAAAAAGGCGGGGATTTCTCCGGAGGACGTTGACATTGTCAGTACCCATGCGACGGCGACGATGCAGGGGGACATCCAGGAAATCGAGGCACTCAAACGGGTTTTCACCGGTTGCAAAAAAACTTATATTAACAACACGAAAAGTTATATCGGCCACGCAATGGGGGCGGCAGGGGTTTTGGAACTGGCCGGCAACCTTCCGTCGTTTGAAGACGGTGTGTGCCACCCGACGATCAACGTCGACGAACTTGACCCTGCGTGCGACATCCCGAACCTGGTGCTCAACCAGCCGCGACACATCGGCGACGTCCGTGTGATCCTCAACAACTCCTTCGGCATGGTCGGCATCAACTCGGTCGTGATTGTAAAAAAGTGTAACAAAAATGGCAACTGAAAAAAACAAAAAAGGGGTATCCTTTTTCATTTATGCCATTTGTGCGTTCATCGCGTCCATTTTTTTGGCAAAGCCCGTTGGTGTTTTGCTTTTTAGTATTACTTTTTTCATGGGTGGCGGCTCGGTTGGACAGGTAAGAGATTTTTCCCAATGGATTGTAAATCTGATTTGCCTTCCGTTGGAGATATTTTTCCCCATACTGAGACCCTTTGTGGGTGATTTGTTAGCCATCACTTTGGGGCTCGGTTTTTTTTATAGCTTTCTGTTTATGTTTTTGTTGGCCATCATCCTTTGGAAATGGCAAAATCGTTCGCGTTGATCTGTGATCGACCGCTAAAATTTGTTCACACTCCAAACTCAATTTTCCCATGACAAACGACGAAATTCGACAAGTCGGGAAGGCAAGCAGCGAAAGATCACGAAACTGCGGGATTACTTGGAATTCAAGGGCTGCGATTCCAATCTTGCCTGCCCGGTTAACAGGCCGAAAAAGGAGGCAGCAGATGACTAAAGTCCTCGTCCCTCCGATTAAATGCCAAGGGATCAAGACAAAACTGGTGCCGTTGATTTTGTTCTGCGCGGCAAACGTCAAGTTCGAGCGTTGGATTGAACCGTTCATGGGTTCTGGGGTTGTCGGATTGAACGCACGGCGACCAGTCGCTTTATTTGCCGACCTGAACCCGCACCCGATCCGATTTTATTCCGCGATCAAAGAAAGAACGGTTACGCCGGAAATTGCAAGGGCATTCCTCGAAAAAGAAGGAGACCTGCTCGAAAAAAACGGCGAGAAACATTATTATGACATCCGGGAACGTTTCAACGAACACGGGGCGCCGCTGGACTTCCTGTTCCTGTCGCGGGCATGTTTCAACGGCATGATTCGCTTCAACGGCAAGGGAAAATTCAACGTGCCTTTTTGCCGGAAGCCGGAACGTTTCGCGCGCGCCTATATTACGAAAATCGTCAACCAGATCGCGCAATTTCAAGCGGCGATTGAATATTACCGGTGGGATTTCGTGTGCCGGGAATTTGAGGCAACGATTTCGCAGGCGACCGCCGACGATTTGATTTACTGCGACCCGCCGTACCTGGGGCGCCATGTCGATTACTTTGATTCGTGGACGGAAGACGACGAACAAAGGTTGTTCAATGCCCTTTCCGCCACGAAAGCGCGATTTGTCCTCTCGACATGGCACAGTAACCAATATCGAACGAACCAAACGCTCGAAACATTGTGGAAACCGTTTCATGTCGTGACACAGGAGCATTTTTACCACATCGGGGCAAAGGAATCGAACCGCAATGCCATGTTGGAGGCATTGGTCATGAACTTCGTTCCCAAGAAGATAAAATCGGAATTAAAACGACATTCGCAACCGATGTTGTTCGAGTAGAAAAAGCCATGACAAACGACGAAATTCGACAATCAGTTTTACGACACATCGGCGACGTCCGTGTGATCCTCAACAACTCCTTCGGCATGGTCGGCATCAACTCGGTCGTGATTGTAAAAAAGGTGTAATCAAAAATGGCAACTGAAAAAAACAAAAAAGGGAAGTCCTTTTTAGTTTATGTCGTTTATGCATTCATTGCATCCATTATTTTGGCAATGCCTGTAGGTTTTGTGATGTACGCTGTCGGATTCATGTTATCAGGTGGCCCTGGTGGTCAAGCGAGCGACTTTTCCAAATTCATTGCAGATGTGATTTGTTTCCCAGTAATAATACTTTTTCCTGTATTAAACCCCATTGTAGGAGATTTGCTGGCTGTCACTTTGTGCCTCGGTTTTTTTTACAGTTTCCTGTTTTTGTTTGCATTGGCCGTCATCCGCTGGTGGCAGCAAAATCGTTTCCGCTGACTTACAGCCAATTTTCACCACAAAGTTTTTTACAAAGGACACAGAAATCGAACTGCGAACATTGTACAATTTTTTGCGATAAAACAAGTTGTTCAAAAATAGCAGCCCGGAGCGTAAGCGACGGGTTATTAACCACGCGCTTACGCTCCGGGCTGCTATGAAAAAGACCACGTTATTTCTTCGCAAGTCCTAAACTGGCGAAGTATTTGGAGCAAGGAGAAAACGAAGGGGTTCATCATAAATATTTGTGCGTCCACCGGCAGCCGTGGAAGCGTTGTCTATTTTTTCTCGTCGCCACAATAAATTCACTTTCCCATTTTTTGACGGGGAATTTCGATCATGGTGCTCGTTCCGGCAAAACATCATCACCATCCTGCAAGAATCATCTCGCGGCTTGACCTGCGGGTGCGGGTCGTTGCAACCGTTTTGCTGGCCGTGTGCTTTTCGATGATCGGCTCGCTTCCCATTCTTGCCCTGTTTCTTCTGCCCGGCGTTTGCGCCGTTCCGTTTTCGAGACTTGGAATACGATCCATTTTCCGCCGGCTGGCACCGTTCAACCTCTTTGTCTTTTTCGCATTTTGTTTCGTGCCGTGGGGGGCCGGCGGCACAACATTGTTTCAATTTGCGGGCTTTTCTTACCAGTTGGCCGGTTTCCTGGTCGTTTTACGGACGGCGGTCGTCGGCAACGCGATTTTGCTCGTCATGCTCACCCTCTTGGCCAACACTGAAATGACGCTGCTCGGACAGGCGTTCCGGCGTCTCGGCATGCCGCAAAAAATGGTGCAATTGCTCCTTTTCACGATCCGTTATCTGAGCGTTTTCGAAAGCGAATGGGTTCGGATGTCGCTTGCCGCCAAAGCCCGCGGTTTCCGACCGAAAATGAACCGTCACACATACAAAACTTATGCCCAAATGATCGCCCTGCTTTTCGTGCGGAGTCTCGAACGTTCGGAACGCGTTTTGGCCGCCATGAAATGCCGCGGCTTCCACGGACGTTTTTATCCGCTCGACGACCAAAAAATCACGGCTTATGATATTCTGTTTCTCGTCCTGATCGCCGCCGTCATGACAACGGTGCTTGTGTATCTTGATCACAGTTGATCAGTAGCCGTTCCCCCGGTTTCACCGGAGGTTATAGAGCAAATTTGGACTTGGTCTGGAGTTTTTCCGCTCCCGTTGGTCGCTCCCTGATTGAAATAATACCTCCAGACCAACTCCGGATACGCTCTAGGGATTTTGTCCATTCGGGACAATCGATGGAACATTAGACTCAAGCCGGTTGGAAATTCCGGAGGCTGGACACGGCAAGCCCTGCAACGCAGGGCGTTTGTGCGAGGCCGAAGGCTGCCGCCCATACCGGCTACGGTATATTTCGATGACTTTGTACAGTGGTCTGTCAATCCTTCAGGCGGAACAGATGTGAAATCGCGTCGAGCAACAAGCCCGGGACGCCGTGTTTCGATTCGTCGCGAAGCGACTCCAGAGGCGGGTGCAGCAATTTGTTGATCAAACGGTCGAATGCATAACGCACTTCCTCCCGCTCGGTGCCGGTGAGATTCGGCAATTTGTTGAACAACCGCTTGAGTTCCATCTCTTTGTGCGACTTCCAGTCCGCCTGCAATTGTTGAATCACACTGCCGGTTTTGCGGTGTTGCATGTCATGCCAAAACCGCTCGCATTCCTGTTTGACGATCTTTTCCGCTTTCGGAAGTTCCTTGTTGCGGCTTGCGAGATTTCGTTCACAAGCGTCTTTAAGATCGTCGATCCCGTATAAGAAGACATGATCGCATTTTCCGATCGCGGGATCAAAGTCACGGGGAACGGCCAGATCAAGAATAAACAGGGAGCGACCAGTTCGTTTCGGTTCGATGGTCAAAAATTCGGAAAGTCCGATGACCGGTTCCATCGCCCCGGTCGCACTGATGACGACATCCACTTCGGCAAGCCGGTCGAAACGATTCTCCCAAATGTCGGTTTGGCCGTGCCATTTGCCGGCAAGTTCTTCGGCGCGTTGTCGGTTGCGATTGATCACAAGGATCGACTTCGCCCCGTAATCGGTCAGATAACGGAGCGTTTCGTCGGCCATTTCGCCGGCTCCGAGGACAAGCGTTTTCTTGTCGTCAAGCCGTTCAAAAATCTGTAACGCAAAATCGGTGACGGCAACACTCGGAATACTGACGCGACGCTGATGAATTTGTGTCTCGCCAATGATTCGCTTGGCTGTTTTGAGTGCCGCCTGAAAGACCGCATGTGTCACAACACCGGTCGTTCCCGTTTCGTCTGCGAGTTGATAAGCGGATTTGACTTGTGCAAGAACTTGCGACTCGCCGACCAACATGCTGTCGAGACTCCCCGCCACCGCAAAAAGATGCGCAACAGTATCGTGCCCCGACAAAAAAACGAAAGAACCTTGTACGTGTTCCAGAGGAATATTTTTTTCGTCGCAGAGAAATCGAAGCATTGTTTCGCGGGAAACGGTTTTTTGCTCCGAATTTCCTTCCAAATCGTCTTTTTCGGATGCGACGTACCATTCCGTCCGATTGCAGGTCGAAAGGAGCACCGCTTCCCATTCGGGATGTTGAATGGCCCAATGTTTCAGCAATCGGGAGACCTGTTCCGGCGAAAAAGCGAAACGCTCCCGAATGGTCATGGGGGCCGTGCGATGGTTGCAACCCACCATGTTAATCATCATGGCAACGCCTCCTCAGGCCTGTCGGCATCAGGCATTTGCAGAGACATTTGTCGGCGAATTTTCACGTTGTCTTCCTGGGAATTCGGCACACGGGACCAGTGGGCCGACGACGAAAAAATCCCGAATGCCAGAATCGTCAACAAGGTGATGAAACAAATGGCCGAAGTCAGGGGAAGAAATTGGCTTTTGAGGGTATTCGGCCAAACACGAGCTGCAATAACAAACGTTACCAGGAAGAAAAATAGCAAAATCGTCGCTGAAACCATCGGGTCAAAGATCGAAATTGGAGCGATTTGCTGTTGAATATTCGAGCGGTTGACGACGAGTCCCGAAATGATTCCGACCGTCAGCGACACGATCAACCAGCCGATCAGGTGCAAATTGGCCAAATGAAGCCATTCGAGCGTCGGCAGGCGAAATCGTCCCCGGATGATGGGCCTCTTGTGTTTCAAGCCGGCCCACTGAACCAAATACATGATTGCCAGGACAAAACTGAGAACAATGGTGACGGTCACAAGTAAAAAAGAGAGTCCATGGACGGCTCGCCAGATTTTTCCGGAGGAATCCGGGGGAAATGCCATTGAGCCGGTCAAAAAAGTCCCGACTCCGATCGTTGCAAGTACCAGCGGCATCAAAAACCAGCCAAACGGCGTTTTCGGGAAACAGACGGTCAAATAGAGATAAATAATAACCAGAACCCAGGCGACGGAAAAGAGCCAGACTTGCACGCCATGAAAAACATGACCGTTTTGAAAAAAAATCTGGTGGTACAGATAGGCGGTGTGAGCGACCCATCCGGCAACGGCAACGCCGAACATCAGCGCGCCGCGAACACCGCTCCTGAAAAAAAAACGGGAAATTTCGAGCAAAAGTACAATGACGTAACTTGCTGCAAAACAAATGATTCCGACGTTCGACAACATATATGATCGTTTGGCGCGGTTTGGAGAAAGAGCAGGTGAAAAAATTAACGATTCCTCAAATTATCATTGTACATCAAACGCATCATCGCTGCAAATGCGACCGTAAACCGCGCTACAGGTAGTGCGACTACGCCCCAAGATTGAAAATAAGTCACCGTTCACGGATTTTGTTTTTTCACCACGAAGAACTCGAAGAACCACGAAGGAAATCTTAAAAGTTAAAAACTAAAAATGAAAAACTAAAAGTTGAATTTGCTTTTTAACTTTTCACTTTTAGTTTTTCACTTATCACTTTCTTCGTGGTGAAACATTCCTTATTGTGCGTGAACGGATACGAAAATAAACAGAAAATTATTTTTTCGCACTGGCAACTTTGGTGGCGGGGGCGGGGTTTCGCCATTTTCCGAAGATGCCGGTGGCGTACCAGATGCCGTTTGTCCCAAGCTGCATGTCGTAACCGTAATACGGATGTTCGGCCACGACCGCCGACCAGTGCCCTTCGGAGTAACGCCAGCATCGGACACATTCGATCGCCGACTCAAGCAGATGCTGTCCCGGCCAGCTTTCGGCGCAAACTTCCGACGCCCAGAGTTCGCCGGGCAAATGTGTGTTGATTCGCTTGAAACGACTTTCCCAATTGTGGTGTCCTTGCAGGTGAATTTTCGCCTGGTACGCACTCGACGCATTCGATTCGGTCAGCAAATAATCGCTTAACGCGCCGTTTGTGCTTTTGGGATGATCCGGATGAATACGAACCGCAAAAATCACGGAACGCTGGGTCACCGTTCCCGGCGGAAGAGACAGCATGACCCGGGTATGTTCAACGGAATACGGTTTTTTATTCAAAAACGGGAAAACGCTGACAATGTCGCCGTAAAACTCCGCGTTTTTGTGCTCATAATCAATAATAGCGATCCCCGGTGTGTTCAGCATTTCGTAAAAAGCCGGTTCCTGCAAAAGCACAACTGTTTTGTTGATGTTCGGAAAAGATAAATCCATTTTCGAGCGGTTCAGTTGGGCAACGCTTCCCATGTCACGCCCCGGCACAACGAAGGAGCGTTGCCCGGAAGCATTTTTAGCATTGGGCGCAACTGCTTGCAACGAACGGCTTTTGAAACTTGCTTGTCCGATCGTTGGTGCGTTTGCCTTCCGAATAAAAGTTTGCTTGTATTGCGTTTTTCCCCCTTTTTTGATCACTTCTTCGGACAACACCGAGATGTCGGAAGGAGCGTCTTTGGGGGGGGCTTCGCCTTTCATTTCGGCGGTCACCACACCGGCATCATCTTTTCCATCGGCATTCGATTTCAATGTCGCATTGTACGGCAAACGAACGCAAATGTAATTTTTCAATTTTTTTTGCACCCCCTCGTCTTTCAACGATTCGTTCTCGAAGGCTTTGTACGGGGAATCAGAGGCCGTGTCATAAAAATAGACAAGCACCATTTTTCCCTGTTCCTTGCCAAGTCGGCACGCTTCCCGATAATCCGTCAGCCAAGTATCGCTTTGACGGTCAAATTTTTGATTTCTGTCGCCACCGTTGGGAATGCGGAACGTCAAACTGTCCCGCAAAAATTGTGAGTCTTTTTTCATTTCGCTCAAGGCGGTTCCCACCGCTTGCGGAATCGTTCGGTCAACAATATCCATCGAGGTTTTGAGCACTTTTTTATTAATCCATTCAAAACGACCGACACCCTTATCCGAAGGAGGAATGGTTCCTTGAAGGGCTTTTGGGGTGCTTTTTGTCGTTTCTCCGTTTGTCGAATCGACTCTGCATATTGTGATAACCAAAAAGAGGGTCATGAACGTGAAGAGATAACCACGAAGGGACTTCTGCCGCATGATGATGTTTCCTTGTTGAAAGCGAGAAGACGGGAGAGGTTTTTTGAAAAGCGTGCTTCTGTTCGCGTGAAAAAACAGAAACCTTGTTCACATGATAAGTTAGGATCATGCCATAAAAAAGCATGACAGAACAAAAGCGATAAGGAAAAAATAACAGGGTTTTTTGATTTTTTAAAAAACACAAAATGCGAGTAATGCAAAATATATGCCGTTATTATAAACAAAACCAAAGCGATATTCAATGAAAAGACAGGGTAAAGCAAAAGAATACAAAAATTGCCGATTCCATGTCGATGAAATCGTTTCCAATGGTGTCTTCGACCGTAATCGAAATAAAACGGATATTTTAACACAAGCTGATATGTTTTGTTTTGAGGAAAGTGACGCAGCCAAATGTCTTGCTTCCCATACAAAGCAGAAATAAATGATTATTTATCATATTTTATAAAATTCGCATATCCGACATTCCACTTGACCTCTTTTCAGATTACAATGCTTTTGGAATAGATTTTCTGTTTTTTGTAAACATTGTAGTCGAAATAAAATACGCATACTGTCCAAACTTTCATTTTTTACCGAAACCAGCAGATAAAGTCGGTATAGACGACATCCTTTGCCCAAAATGAAATGAAAGTGAGTGAAGTATGACTTCCACTTGTCTCAATCAGGAATTAGAAAAATGGACCAAATGAACCTGTTTCGCCTCAAAGTGATTCGACGCAAGAATCGTTTTTTGTTCAAAAATGTAATCTTTACGCTGTGGATTGTATTGATTAGCGTTTTTGGGTTTGCTTTTGCACAAGAAAAGAATCCGTCCGTTGTGCCCCGGTCTGCCGGCAAAAACAAAACGGACATTGATTTGTTGCGGTCGTTGTGTGAAAAATCAAAAAATATCGCGATCAGGAATACGAAATCCAAACAGGCACAAAACAATATTGCCTTGTTTTCGGAAGCGATGAGATTTCAAGCCTTTATTGACAAAGAAAAAACGAAACCGAACACCCGGGATTGGGAACGTGATCTGCAATGGTCCCCTGCAAAGAAGGCTCTTGTCGCAAAAAAATTTGATCTGAAAGTTATTGAAGACCTGCTGGAAAATCTGAAAAAGGTTGATGAAAGTGAAAATATTCCGGAGGTGATGAGACTGCGATCTGTTCTTGAAAAGATTCTTGAAGAGAGTGCGTCACAAAATTTGTCGGCGGGCGAAAAGGAAATCGCCGGGTTTTTCGATGCCTTGCCCGGCTTGGTTTCCGATTATCAAGTGTCGCCTGACATGACCAAAACCGACGCGCTTGCCGAGGCCATCCGATATGCGGAGGCTTGCCATGCGACGGAATTGTCCGGTTGTCTTCGCGATCTTCTGATCAAACCGAATTTTTATGTCCATGTCCGTACGCCGCTTTTGTCATCCCTGTTTGAACGGGAAATCAATGAGCCTGTCACGGTGAATGACGATATTCTTGGAACCCGGATGCGCGGAACCGGGACCCTGACCGGTTTGACCAACGCCTCATTCCTCCCCAATGAAAATTGTGCGGTGATCCGGGTGACTATGCGAGGGGAAATGAAAACAAATACGGTCGGCACAAACGGCCCGGTACGGACGTTCAGCGACAATGTTTCGAACACGTCCACGGTGAAAGACTTGATCATCGTGCCTTCCGGAATCGACACAATGCGAGCCAAAACGCATGTCAGCATGAGATCGACGATCCGTTGTATCGAAACGGCTCGCGGGGGGCCGATTGTTCAAAAGATTGTGCCCAGAATCGTGTCCAAAAGGAAACCGGAGACCGAAGCGGAATCGAAACGGTTGACCGCCCGAAGAATCAACGCGCGTGTTGACAACGCCGTTGACGAAGGCATCGTCGGATTAAATGAAAAATGGAAACAACTTCCGGGACAATCCAACCCGAAAGACGGGATGACGGTTTCGTTGTCCGCCTTTTCCACCACCGACCGGGAATTGCGTTTCCGTGGAATTGCGACGGGAAAATCGATGCCGACGGTCGGGACAGAGGTTCCGAAAGTCGAATGTGACGCCGATTTGTTCATGCAAGTGCATCAATCGTCGATCAACAACACCGTCTCATGCGGCCTGGGCGGAAAATCGTTTCAGGAAGATGCCGTGATCGCCGATTTGAGAAAGCAGTACCCGAAATGGATTGAAAAACTGCTCGAATCCAAGTCGCCGGACGAATCCCCTTTGAATATTTCGTTTGCGGAAATCCCCGTTGATGTTTCATTTACGGATGACAAAATTAACGTCAAAATCGAAACGTCGGCGATTGAGCGTGACGGTCGCGAGTATCCCGGAATGCAGATTCTGTTTCAATTCAAAATTGAAAATCACGACGGAACGTTCCAACTGGTCGCCGTCGAACCACCGCAGGTTTTCCCGTTAGGATTCAACCCGGAAAAAGATCAGATGTCGGCCCGTGAAACGACCATTCGCACCGTGATGATGCGGCGACTTGAAAAATTAACGGAAAAACCGATCGAATTGAAAGAAACAACCATTGAGGGCAAAAACGGCACGCTTGTGATCAAGCCGGTTCATTTTTCCACGGAAAACGGTTGGCTTTCGATCGGATACATGAAAGTGAAAAGTGAAAAGTGAAAAGTGAAAAGTGGATCATGCTTTGTCACAATTTATTTTTGGGATGTTCGCGGGTTTATTTTGGGGAATGTTAGCAGTCGAGCTTGCTCGACGAAATGGGATCAAGGGACAGGCAATTGACGAAAGAACCGGAACGCGGCAAGGCATGGAGCGGTGTTTTTACGGAGATGACGGATCGTCGCGTCGAGGCTTTTACGGAAAGTATCAGCTTCGACCGGCGTTTGTATGCCCAGGACATTGCCGGGTCGATCGCGCACGCACGAATGCTTGTCGATGTCGGCATTTTGACCAATGACGAGTTCACGCAAATCGAAACGGAACTGACGCAAATCAAACGCGAAATCGAAGCGGGCACATTTCCGTTCCAAATCGAACTTGAAGACATCCACATGCATATTGAAAGCGTGTTGATTGATCGTATCGGCGATGTCGGCCGGAAATTACACACGGCACGCAGCCGCAACGATCAGATTTCGACGGATGTCCGCCTTTGGGTGCGGGACGCCGTTGATCTGCTCGACAAGCGGATTGAGACGTTACAGCGTGCGTTTGTCGAACGGTGCGACGGTGATTTCGACGTGATCATGCCGGCATATACCCATACGCAACGTGCTCAGCCGGTTCTCGCTCCGCACTACTGGCTTTGTTATTGTGAAAAATTCGAGCGAGATCGCGAACGCCTGGCCGACTGCCGCAAACGGGTCAATACATTGAGTCTCGGAGCGGCGGCACTTGCTGGAACAAGTCTTCCGATCGACCGGGAACAAACGGCAAAATACCTCGGTTTCGAGCGTGTCGCGGCCAACAGTCTCGACGTGTCGAGCGACCGCGATTTCGCCCTGGAATTCCTGTTTTGTCTGACACAAATCGCGTTGCACCTGAGCACCTGGGCGGAGGAATGGATTTGGTGGTCGACGTCCGAATTCCGGTTCATCAAACTGCCGCAGACGTTTTGCACCGGTTCGTCGATCATGCCGCAAAAAGTCAATCCCGACGTTCTCGAACTGATCCGCGGAAAAAGCGGGCGTGTCGCCGGTCATTTGCAATCGCTGATCGTGTTGACCAAAGGATTGCCGCTGGCGTACAACCGGGATTTGCAGGAAGACAAGGAACCAATTTTCGATGCGTTTGACACCGTTGACGCTTCGCTGGCACTGGCGGCACCGCTGGTTGCCGGAACGGTTCTCAACCGGAACGTCATCGCGTCGCGGCTCGACGAAGGTTACCTTGATGCAACGACATTGATGGAATACCTGATCAAGCGGGGAATTCCCCAGCGCACGGCGCACGGCATCGTCGGTCGCATGGTGCGTGCGGGAATGGATCAAAACATGCCTCTGGCCGGATTATCGCTTGACGAGATTTGCAAGATCGAGCCTTCTCTCGATGAATCGGTGTATCAAATCCTTGGAGCCGGTAAAGCCGTCGCCGCGATGCAAAGTTACGGTTCCACCGCCCCCGATCAGGTGCGAACACAAATGGACCGTTGGAAAGCACGCCTCAATATCGGAGATTGACAAACATCTCATAATGGTTTCAATGTGAGTGATGAGTATGTACCAGAATAAAACGTTGATCGCAGTCGTTGTTTTCATGTTGGCATCCGGCGTCGGATGCAAGGAATCGGCGTCCGTATCGAAAGACAACACCGCCCGTAAAACAACACGCAAAGTCATTTCGCAAACACCGGGTGACGACGTGAAGCCAGCGCGGAATCTCCGGGAATCAAAATCCCCGGGCGAAAATCAGGTTGCACCGTCAAAAAATTTCATCGCATCAAATCATGAAACGAACACGGCTCCCGGGACGATTCCCGCCCCCGTGGAAGCCTCTGTCTCAAAACCTTTTTCCCGGAGCGTCCTGGAAACGGAAGATCAAAAGAAGGAAACATCGGATACATTTTTTCAAGGCCGGAAAATCAATTGGGGGGAACGAACAAAAACGGTGGAGGACAGTGTAGCGGTGGACGGTGAATCGCCCAAGCCCGTTAATCCTGCCCCCGTCAATTCCGCCAATGAAGCTGCATTGACAAAACCGACTCCGTCCCAAACGGAAACGGTTTCGCCGAAACAGAACGAACATACTGAAGCTGAAAACAATGAAATTAAAAGTGACAATCCTGTCATACAACTTCCCGGAAGTACGGACACAAAATCCGGAGATTTGAAAACACAAAAAAGCAATCCGTTTGCATTGACCGACGAAGCGTTTTTGAAGTCGGAACCTGATGTGAAGCCGTTGCCCCCGGTCGATATTGAACAGATCAACATTGAACAGGTCGATGTTGAACCGATCAAGGTTGAACCGGGAAAAAAAGAGCAGATGGATGAATCGGTTTGGGAAAAACAACCGCTTCCCGATTTGTCGACGCTGGAACATCTGGAAATCAAACCGCTGAAAACCGAACCGATCCATCCTTCGACGCCGGATTTTTTTAATGGCCCGAAAACCGTGTCGGATTCCGTGCCGGGGATGAAACCGGAAGAGGTGAAACGTCAGGAATCGAAACCGGAAAGCTCCTCCGTTGAAGATTCGACAAAAATTGAAACGGTAAAAACGGATTCGACTTCCGCGCAGGAAATCATGCAGGAAGTGTTGCCCGATACCGTCAACATCCCTTCCCCGGGACCTGTTCCGGATTCGAAATTGCTGAATCCGGAACCGACAAAGGCGGAACCGTCAACACAGGAAACACCGTTGCCTGAAAAAATGGAAAAGCCGGGCATCAATCCTCAACAAGAGAGTGAGCATTCCTCCATTGTGATCGACTTTGACAAGCCGGTTCATGCAACGATCCAAAATCAGGATGATCCTTTTGCCATCGGGGAAGCAAAGACAGCGGAAACCCGGAAAGCGAATGAACAGAAATCATCGACGGGGAACGCCGTTCAAGAGGATGCCGTCAAAAATGATAAAATGCAACCACCACAACCAGTGCCGCAACAATCGCCGGAAGATGAAAATACCGACATTTTTGGCAATTTCGGCGATGAGACACCGGCTCCGCAGGATGTGAAGAAACAGGCGGATGTTCCTGTGGAAGACAAGCAACCTGAAGCGGCGCAAACGCTGAAACAAGACGCTTCCATCTCTGAAACTGCACCGGAAACAGTGTCGAAATCCCAACAGCCCCGACAGGAAACAAACGAAACCGGTGATTCGACTGATGTTGCCAAGCCGGACCGCCTCAAATTAAAAGAGCCGTTGGAAATACCGCCGCAGACAAGATTGACCCCCGTGGAAGCCTTCCTGATCAGTGAAGCAAGACGTTCGCCCGTTCGTTTGATGGAATCGGTCGAACTTTTGTATCAATTGAACAGGCCGGAACTTGCCAAGCCGCTCATGCGTCAACTGATTGATACGGAAATGACGCCGAAAGATTACAGCCAACTTGCCAAACGGATTAACCCGGCAACGCTGATGCACTTGTCTTCCGACGAGGCGTATCAGCCGGAAGGTGCCGTCGTCGTCCAAAAAATCATCACCGGAGCACAATCTTATTTCGAGTCGCGAATCCGGATTGAACAGGCGATGCAACAATTGCTGAATGGAACGGACCTCAAAAAAGAAGACGCGATGCATTCCATTCTGAGCGGACAGGAAACGGCCATTGAGTTTTTAATGGAACGGCTTGCCATCAGCGACGATCCGCAGGAAGTTGCCGAATCACAGGCACTTTTGTATACGTTCGGAGAAGACGCCCGCAAGGCATTGCAGGAAGCCGTGCCCAATCCGAACATGAAACTGGCGATGCGGGCGGCTTATGTGTTGACGAGGTTTGGTAAAAAATCGGATGCCCAGTTCATGTTTCCCATGTTGTTTGACGCAAATCTCACGGATTCCGACCGGCGGCAAGTGGCGTCGATGGTGCAATTGTTGCGCGGCAACGTGCCGTCAAAAGCCGATGCCGCCGCGATTCTTCATGCGACGGCAACCAATTATTTTCGTGAAAGAGTCCCGTTTCGTCTGAACGAAGACAATTTGGTGCGGCTTTGGATGGTTCCGGATGGAGGCAGCACACCGAAATACGTTGCGGTCACCGAACAGGACGCCTCGAAGTTTTACACCGAAAAGTTCGCCCGGTTTGCTTTGCAGATTGACTCGCAAAATCAAACCTATCGCCGGTTATGGATAGTCGCCTGTTTCGATCTCGTCGGAAACAAACTGGGAAGCGACAATCCGGTCAAGATCGATCCGTCGTTGATTGATTCCGTGAAAGAAAATTATTCGGTCCTTGAAGTTGAAAACGCTCTCAGTATGGCAATGCAATACGATCGCCCGATGGCCGCGCGGGTTGCCGCCGAATTGCTGGGGCATATCGGAACCGCTGAGACGGTGATTTACCGGGGCGGGTCGCAAAGCGCACTGATCCGGGCGGCGGGGTTCAGTGACCGGCGGGTCCGTTTCGCGGCACTTGCGTCGATCATGAAACTTGATCCGCAACAACAGTATCCCGGTTCGAGCGTCGTTTCCGAATCACTCGTCTTTTTCACGCGGGCGACAGGCATCAAACGGGCGATCGTTGCCGCCCCATGGATCGGCGACGCGAAAAAAATCGCCGGATTGCTCGAACAGAAAGCACTCGGATACAAACCGGTCGTCGCAACAGGCGGCCGGGAGGCAATGCAGCTTGCGATCGATTCGGCAGACACCGAACTGATGATGCTTGACTGGCGGACGCCGAATCCCGATGTCGGTTTTCTCATTCAGGACATGCGTGCCGACAACCGAACGCACAACGTGCCGGTCGGCGTCATGGCCGTCCCGGACGAAATCACGCGTGCCGAACGGGCGGCTTTCGGAAACAGAATGTCAAGAGCGTGTTCGAAACCGATGGACGAGGAAATGGCGAAGTTCATCGTCGACAACCTGCTCCGGGAAACCGGTGTTGAGCAGATTCCGCACAATATCCGGCTCGCGGAAGCAAAACAGTCGATTCTCTGGGTGGCGCAACTGTATGAGCGTTCGACGATTTACCGGTTTGAAAATATCGAGCAAATCGCATATAATACGTTGTGGGAACCGGAATTGACCCCGGAAACATTGCAACTTGTCCGGTTGATTCCGACCCAAAGGGCGCAGATCATGCTGGCGCAAATGATTTCAGCAACGCCCATGCCGATTGAAATTCGCCAGCAAGCCCTCGAAGCGTTCCGCTTTCACGCGCAGCGGCATGGCGTTTTGATTCGCGGACGTCTGATCCTTGATTTGTACGATGCCTACAACAACAGTGCCGGCGAGCCGCTTGCATCGCAGCAAATTCGGAGTTCATTGCTCGATTCCATCGAACAATACGCCAACTACATGCAGAACATCGGGAAAAGATAAGGTAAGAAACCAGAGCCGCGACAGTCATGAAGCGGTTACTCTGCTTCGACCGCTCGGTTACCCTCGCGGCCCTGGTTTTTTTGCCAAAACTTTTTCGAAACGTCCATATCAGGAACAAAACATGCAGGAAATCACCGATCGGTTTTCCGATGCCGTCAAACTGGCGGTGCAGTTGCATCGTCATCAACGCCGCAAGGGGAGCGACATTCCATACATTTCGCATCCGTTGCGGGTTGCAGGTCTCGTCTTGGAATTCGGTGCCGATGAAGACACGGCGATTGCCGCGATATTGCATGACGCCGTGGAAGATCAGGGGGGTATGCCAACAGCCCGGTTGATTCACGAACAATTCGGGGAAAGAGTCGAACGGTTTGTGCTCGGTTGTTCCGATTCGTTTTGCGAAACCGGTCAGCCGAAGCGTCCCTGGCGCGAACGGAAAGAGGAGAAGATTGCGTCGATCGGGAATGCCGACCCGGAAATCCGGTTGATCATCGCTTGCGACAAACTTGACAATTTGCGAAGCACGTTGCTCGGATATCCAAAACGGGGTGAAGAATTCTGGAAAAACTTTTCCGGAGGCCGCGATGGTACGCTTTGGTATTACCGCAGCGTGATCAACGCCCTTCGCGGGGCCGGCGGCAGTCCCGTGCTGACGGAACTGGAATCGGCCCTGACGCGATTGGAAACCATGATTCAGGAAATTGAACCGGAGCGCGAAGCGTAAGCGAGTGCCAAAAAAGAACTTGTAAACACATTCCGGGGCACTCGCTTACGCTTCGTGCTCTGATTCCCGCGTGCTCCTGTTTTCTCGGAGCAAATTTTTTTTGAAACGGCCAATATCAAAAAAAGGAACAAACACGATGAGTCAGGATTATCAAAATACCCTTCCCCAACAACAATTTGAAGAACCCAAAAAAAAGAAAAGTTGTTGTTTTTTTGCGGCACTCGGTTGTGGTTGTTTCACCGTTCTTGTGGTTGCGGCGATTGTGACCGGCGGATTTTTCGTATGGAGAAACATTCAAGGTCTCGCAGTAACCGGTGCGAACATGTCAATCATCAAGCAAGGCATCGACGGTTATTGTGAAGAAACCGGAAAATTCCCGCCGTCTTTTTCCACAGACAAGGACGGCAAACCGCTGCACAGTTGGCGCGTGTTGATTTTGAAGCATATTGATCCGGCATTGTACTCCGAAATTCGTCTCGACGAGCCGTGGGACAGCGATCACAACAAACAGTTTGCCTCGCGGATGCCGGATTGTTTTCTGAATCCTTCCATGAAAGAACCGGGGAAAACGAACTATCAGTTGATCGTCGGCAAAAAATGCCTGACCGACGGTGTCGGGTCACGAACGGTCGAGGAAGTGAACGAATCCGGACGGGAAGTCATTTTTCTGGTGGAAGCGAACCCCGCTGTGGAATGGATGAAACCGCAAGACCTGAATTATGACGATATGGTGAAAAACAGAATGGTGGCAAAAGGTTCCGACGCCGCCGGTCTTGCCTGTACGCATAATTTTTTCGGTTTCAATTTCGGGCTCGCGGGTGCGACACTCGACAAGGCGTATATCTATACCGACACTCCTGCCGTGAAGATGGAAGTGAACGGAGACCAGCAGATTGATTTCCAATCGCTTTGCGACCGCGCCGTCATGAAAACCGACATCGGCGAGTACCAGCCGAAAAATGGCGAAAACAAATAGCCAGAAAATCAGAGCACGAAGCGTAAGCGAGTGCCAAAAAAGAACTTGTAAACACATTCCGGGGCACTCGCTTACGATTCGTGCTCTGATTAAATATTCTGATGAAGCAACGCAGTTTGTTCGATGACGACATTCCCGCATGGGAGCAGGATGACGTGCGGCTTGAAACGGTCGCTGTTGTGATCTTTCCCAAGGGACTTGACGGGACGTTCGACTATCGCGTGCCGAAAAATCTGGTGTCGGAACTGACGCCGGGGTTGCGGGTCATGGTGCCGCTCGGACGCGGCAACCGTGAAACATTGGGGTATTGCATCGCCGTCGAACAAAAAGAGGTCGCATCGAAAACGCTCAAAGAGGTCATCAGCATTGTCGATGATCAGCGTTTGATTTCGGACAAAATGCTGCGGCTGACCCGTTGGATGGCGGACTATTATTTGTGTCCGCAAGGACAGGTGCTCGAAGCGGTGTTGCCCGCCGGGGTGCGCGACAATGCCGGGACGCGGCTGACAAGCATCTTGTACGTGCCGGACGATTTCAAGCAAAAACTTGATGCTTTGGTCCGCCAGCCGAAAGTGAAATCCGCGCTGTTGACGCCTAAACAACAACATGTGTTCGATATGTTGCTGAAATCGGAAGTGTCATTGACGGCACTGGAATTGTCGCGTGCGGCCAAGTGTTCGATGGTGCCGATCCAGCATCTCAAAAAACTTGGACTGTTTCGTGTTCGTACGGAACGGCGTCACAAGCCGGCGATTGACAGCGGCAGTATTGACAACGGCAATCCGGTTCCGCGCCGGACGGGACACGTCCTCAATCCATCGCAACGGCAATGTCTTGATACGATTCTTGAGTCGGTCCGGAGGAACGAATATGCGACGTTTTTGCTGCACGGCGTCACCGGGAGCGGCAAAACCGAAGTGTATATTCGCGCGATTGAGGATGTCGTGCAAAACGGTCGTCAGGCGATCATCCTCGTGCCCGAAATCAGCCTGACACCGCAAACGGTGGGACGGTTTCGCGAACGTTTCGATCATGTCGCGGTGTTACACAGTCATTTGACCGATGCCGAACGTCATCGCGAATGGCAACGGATTGCATCGGACGACGTGCAGGTCGTCGTCGGTGCCCGAAGCGCGATTTTCGCTCCTGTGCCGCGACCCGGGTTGATCATCATCGACGAGGAACATGAAAACTCGTTCAAGCAGGACACCGCGCCCCGGTATCATGCGCGAGACGTTGCCCGGCGTCGCGCCGAAGAGGAAAACGTACCGCTGATTCTCGGTTCCGCGACGCCATCGCTCGAAAGCTGGCACCGTGCCCAAACCGGCGAGTTTCGCTTGCTTTCGATGCCGACGCGTGTCCGCGATTTGCCGTTGCCGCATGTTGCGACGATTGATCTGCGTTCGGCGGACCGGGGACGTGACACGCGGGGAGCAATCCACCGCCACCTGCACGCGGCGATTGCCGAGTCGCTTGCACAACAAGGGCAGGTGATTCTGCTGCTCAACCGTCGCGGTTTTTCGACGCATATTCAATGTCCCGCTTGCGGGGATGTCGTCAAATGCCCGCATTGCGAGGTGTCACTGACACATCACCAAACGGCGGACGTCGCGGTGTGTCATTATTGTGATTACCAGATCGCGGCACCGGCCAAATGCCCGAAATGCGGCTTTGCCGGAATCAGATACAGCGGTTTCGGGACGCAAAAGCTCGAACAGGAAATCCGCAATCGTTTTCCCGACGTTCCGGTCTTGCGAATGGACACCGACACGATGCAGGGGCACGGCGCGCATGAACGGGCACTGGCCCAATTTCGCGAAGGAAAGATTCGCATTCTTCTCGGCACGCAAATGATCGCCAAAGGGCTTGATTTTCCCAACGTGACACTCGTCGGGGTGATCAGTGCCGACACGGCGTTGTACCTGCCCGACTTTCGTGCGTCGGAACGAACGTTTCACCTGATCACGCAGGTGGCCGGCCGGACGGGACGCGGTGACAAGGGGGGGAATGTCATCATCCAGACGTTCAATCCCGACCATCCGGCGATCCAGTCCGCAACGCATCACGATTATCATGCGTTCGTCAAAAAGGAATTGCC
>Ga0209629_10000564_pt1 | contig 20597 bp, 23 predicted proteins | sample TergutCu122P5_FD_187286 | JGI IMG/M metagenome (GOLD analysis project Ga0209629, IMG submission 187286) | Cubitermes ugandensis P5 segment gut microbial communities from Kakamega Forest, Kenya - Cu122 P5 (SPAdes) (version 2) | ecosystem: Host-associated > Arthropoda: Insects > Digestive system...
GTCTGTTGCAGATAATAGTATTAAATCGTTGACTGTCCCGAGGATTTTACTTTGTTAATTCCGCTTCAAAATAAGAGGGGGTGAGTGGTAACCGAACAAGACGGTCGAAACGTGTATTAACTAAATTTATTCGTATGAAGCGAAAAGAATATCAAAATAATTTTGCGAGAAACGAGAACCATTTATTTTTGACGGCGAAAAATATGACTATACCTATAATAATTATTACGGCAACTATTGAATAAAAAATATATCGGTATCGGTAGGGGTCTTTTGGCGATTCCTGTTTGACTTTTTCAACCAGATTGTTTTTAGAGGCTACCGTACTGTTATCTTTCAAACTCGTGATATTTTCATCGGATTTCGTACTTTTATTGCTTGTAATCGTTTCGCCCTGCTTGTTTTTTGTTATATCCGTTTTTGTTTCAGATTTAACAGGCGGCTTACCGGTATCAGAATTAACAGGCTTGTCGGTGTCGTATTCGACGGTAACGGCAGTAACGGTAACATTTTCGTTGAACAATGTCTTTTCAAGTCTATCCAAGTGTTCCAAAATCTTTTGTTCGCGTTGGTACAGAATGTCGTAGCTTTCAACAATTTCAGTATTCGTCTTTGTTTCGGTAGAGACAAGCGGCTTAACGCTTTGGCATCCGACAACAACAAGAAATAAGCACGCCAATACGATATACATAATATACTTTTTCATAATTTCAATTTATCTTTGCAGCAACTTGCCAATTTATAAAATGACTTACGATTAGTCAGTAAATTAATTACCATTTTTTGTGTCAAACGCTGAATATCATTAATATTATCTACCCATTCACACGTAAAGTGGTGAATATTTCCATTTCTTAAATTCAAAACAAAATTCTTATTTTGAATCATTACCCGCCAAAAGTCCCCAAATATATTCCTTCTCATTTTTTTACAGTATTATTATGATTTTTAATTACTTCCCTTGCGTTTATCCAGAGCCGGTATCTTTCTTCCCAGCCATTATAGCCGCCATTAATTATTTTAGTTATTTTTCTAAAATTGATGCTGTCTATCTGAAATTCAAGGTAGACGCTGTCTCGCTGGAAAATAGCATACAAGCTGTCTTTTTTGAATTTCTCATATATCAAACTGTCTTCGATGATTCGCAGGCGCTTCAGAATAGCAGAATCAGGAATAGAAGCAGGAACGCTGAACGTTGTATCTATTATTCCGGCATCTATTCCAAAATTGACTTCGACAACCTTAACAGCGTCGCGGTGCGTAATTCGAGCCTCTTTATATCCTCTGTTTAAACAGGAAATAAAGGCTAATGAAATGAGAAATGCAATGATATAAATCAATTTTTTCATCCTAAATACTTATTTAGCCCGGCATTATTCCACCACCAGCAAGCAGACTTTACAGCCCACTTGGGTTGTTCTAATAATTCCGGATTGTTTACACAATCAACTCCCAATGCCTTTGCAGCCTTAGTATAGTTATCGCGACCTGTTATCTGAATCAGTCCGCGCCCTTTATACTTCACTCCGTCGCCTGGATAGATATTTCCCAAGTCCTTTCGTCCTTCATAAGCGGCGCCGGATGCGATTTCCTTATTATGCTTCAAATGTCCGCTTTCATGTCCTATCTGTGCAAAGAAAGCGGCTATCTGCTTATCAGTATTAATTCCATACATCGGCATATAGATATTCAAATATGGAATGTACTTTTGCCGGTTTGCTTCTGTCGAACCGGGGAGAAATGCCTTTAACAAATTGTTATGAATTTCCATTTTCTAAAATTTTAGTTCAATATTATTTTATTCATTATTGTTATATTTTTTCTCATCGGTTTCGCTATCTTTAAAACACTGTGCAAATTTGGATGATAATTCCGAGTTGCTTATGTCGGCTATTACCTTGCTGACTATTTTTGCAGTTTGTGTGATTTCAGCCTTTTCCTTGTCTTCGTTTTTCTCATAAACGCTTTTCAGTTCTATGAATCCGATAAATATAGACCCTGCAAAGGTTAGTATAGGCAATACTGGCAAATGTTTGGTTATTTCGGTATTTATGTGAGCAATAGCAAGCATCTGCATGGCATCTATGATTGTAATCATGAAAAGCATATTAAAGTATTTACTTATCTTTTCAATTGTTTTTCTTAACCCGACAGATGACCTGTATTCACCTCTTAATTTTGCTTTCCTTACTCCTGCCCATAGGTCAAGAAAAATTATAATGAAGACAAGAAAATATATAATCGCCAACATCACTACTTGCGGAAAAATTAACCTTAATATTTCATGTAACTCCTTATCAAATAATTGCATAATGTATTTTTTTTAATGTTATTATAAAAATTTCAACCACGCAAACATTTTCCGTTTTTCCAAATACTTCAAATCATTATCATTCCGATACGCTTCGCGCTCAAACGAAATGTTATGATAAGCTCCTTTTGAGCCATACTTAAACAGCTTAAAAATCCATTCAACTATGTACCAGATATAGAATGGCACATACAGCATCTCGCGCATTTGAGCCGTATGGATTTCCTCATGATTGACTATTCTGTCAGTCAGAATAACTCCGTTTCGGATAAACAGAACGCCGAACATATTCACCGCTGTGAACCCTTTGACAGGTATGATGTTGTTGTAATACTTTTTCATATTTTTATATTAATTTATTTGATTAAATAGCCAATAACTTCCGTCCCAAAGTATTGAAACAAGCATACCCCTGGTTGTTATACCGTAACTGTTAACAAGACTTCCGTTTTGCATCATCAATTGCTTACCTCCGCTGGCATTCACATTAATATTAACAGTTGTAGCATTATTCAATCTTATGTAATACACCTTTCCGACAGATTTAGGCGGATTAAAGTATAATGTTATATATGCTGTATTATAGCAACTTAAAAAACAATCATTTTCAGTAGGAACGTAACCGTCATTTGTATTTGAAATAGATTTTACGGCTAAATTCAAACCTGCAGCCATAAGGTTGAAAAAGTATCCTCCGAAAGACGGAGCCGGGTTAGCGTTGGAGTTTACTGCATTCCCGAATACTCCGCAAATGGCATTTTGGTTCATAGAAACATCCTTTGGAACATTTCCGAATCCCAAGCCGACAACTGCTCCTTTAAGCGTAATGCCTGTCGTTGACGGTATTGCTTGAATACCTGCCCTGTTAGCAAAAATACCTTGCGAGTTCATGTATGCAGTTCCATATCCGGATTCACTCCCGCCGGAGGCATTCATTTCCGCTTTTAATATTGCATTTTGACTATTTAAAATGATTTTTTGAATTCCGTTTCCGGTTACTGCATCTGAAACGCTTGAGGCAAGGATAAGACCGCCGTTAATTCCATCTAACTGCGCTCGCGGAGTTTTTGTGTTAATATCCGTAGAACTGTTAATCAGCGTACCGTCATATGCATATTGACTTGTAATCTTTCCGCCTTTAATTACCCAATCGCCTATATTAGCCATTTCAGCAAGCAAAAGATTGGTCGCAACACTTTCAAACTGTGCTCCGAAAGTGTTCCATTTTGTCGTGTCAGTCGGTAAAACATTTTGAAATCCGTTACCGGCATTTACTTGAGCTACATAATAATTTCCGTTATATTTGACGCAATCTACCCTTATGCTTGTTCCGTAATAGGTTTGAACTGCGGTATTACCATTCGTGTCTTTATTATATTCTCCCCTGAAAACAACAACCGGTCCGGTATCGCCTTTTGCGCCGTCAGAGCCATTTGTCCGCACAGGAGCACTCCAGTTCTGTAATAGATTTCCGGCTGAATCTTTCTTGGCAATCGTCATCCATAAATATTCCAATTGACCGACGCTTGGTATTGTGGTGGTCCAGCCTGCGGGATTAGCTGTGTTGTTTACAAGTGAAGGCGCCACAGTGGTTGAGCCATTTTTTGCATACCTATACTCGAAATAATCTCCATTCTTGCCATTGGTACCGTTTGTTCCGTTTGAACCATTCCGCGATTTTGTAAGCGTCATTACTTTGGTAAGTATTGGTGTTTTTCCTTCACAATTAATAGTTATTTCAACCTGGGCGCTGTCGGCTGACATTTCAGTAACCGTTACAGATTGATTTATAATAGACGCAGTGCAACCGGTAGCTGATTTCACAGCAATAGTAAAATATCCTGCACTCGCAGTACTTGAAATAGATAATTGTGTTATTCCTCTGTAAACAATAAACCCTGTACTTGATTTACTTGAATTGACTTCTCCTGTCAATGGTGTTCCAGTCGAATCGCAAGCGACTGTATGTGATTCATTCGTTAGTAAAACAGTATAGGCATCGGTTCCGTTGCCACCTGCTTCTCCGTCACCTAATTTGGCAATAGTAATGTCATCGGACAATGTCTGTCCGTTGTATGTGCATTTCGCACGGATTGTCCTAATTGATACGCCTGACAGGTAGGAGGCATTATAAGCAACAGCGAGCGTCGCTCCGGTACTTATTGAAACTTCAGCAGTTCCATTCAAATAATACCAGGTAACCGTTCCGGCGCCTGTCGTTACGTCGGCTCGCAGATTAATCGTTGACGGCGACGGCGTGCCGGTAAAACCGGGATTGTTGTATTTGAAAACCTGACTGTCGGCTGCAATGCTTAACACGCCTGCCGAGATACCCTGTTCTCCTTTTGACGCAATAATTATCCAATATATTGTATCAGTAGGAACTTTGCCGACTTGCGGACTGTCATATATAAAGCGGTAGGTAGATCCGTTATAGGTAACTTCGTCTCCTTTATAATAGGTGAAAGAAGCATTATACGCGCCTCTGAAAACTCCTATCGGCTGCGTGTCTCCTGCGGGGGATTGAACGAGCGTTCCTTTCAATACCAGCTTGCCGTCGCCTTTGGTGTTAAATTCCAAAGAATTTGTGCTGTTTCCTATCCGAAATGCATTATTGACGAAATCCATGAAATTTTGTCCGTCAGCCGAAACTATCCTGTCGGTGGTTATCCTGCCGGGAAGTATTTCGGTAAATCCGTAGAGTTCGACAAAACTGCGAGTTCCGTCAATCTCGGAAGTCAGGATTCCGCACAAAAGATGATAGAATCCGGTAACCGATTCAATGCCGATTGCCGTTTTGCTTAAGACAAATACCCCTGTTTCATCTGTTTTGCTTGTTTTGATGTACAGAAATCTCGGTTCGCCGTCCGGCATAGCGGGAGAATTGAATAATGGAATATTCCAGAATTTATAATCGGAAACTTTATGCTTCGACGAAATGTCCTTTATTCCGAGCGTCATGTGTTGAACGATACCGGCAGGGCAGCTCAATACTTTCGTATCATTGTTATATTTGATTTGATATGCAACCTGCTGCGGATTAGTCTTATTATCTACGAAACGGTATTGCAGGCTTTCGTCGCCTACAAGCAAGGACATTGTTTGCACGGTAATCGGATTGATTGCTTCGGAATAGTCAAGCAGTGCGCTTTGGAGCAGCTTCATTGTTTCCTGCGCGTCGCGAAAGCGACGCTTGGTAAACTCTACGGAACTGCGATAGTTATTTGCTATTTCCGTCGGAATGGCATTACGCACATCGTTGACCAATTCCTTAAATCCGTTTCCGGAAACAAAATCGGCAAGCGTTATCTCATATCTGTATGGCTTTTGACCGCCGTTTTCAAGATATTTCTTTACTGCCGTAACTCGGATTTCGCGGTTAATATCCAGCTTTTCGGAATAAACGGTTACCATTTGTCCGGTTTCAATCGTTATGCCTGTTCTTTTGAACAGAATATCGTCGCATTTTCCTTGTAACTGTACTTGCGTTTCGGCGTATTTATCCAGCCAGGCTTGCGCTTCTGCCTGCAATTGCTTTTCGGCTTTGTTGATATAAGCCTGCGGCATCTTCAACCCTGTCAGAATGAATTTATCGCCGACTTGGAAATTTATATCACCGGGTACTTTCAAGGCATTTTCCTGCTCATTGACTTTCAACTTAAATTGCTTTACATCGTTTTTCCAGCTTTTGTCAACGATTGCCAAGTCATAACCGGCTAATTGCCCATCCTGAAACGTTACAATCACTTCTACGCCGTCCAAAAGACAATCGGTAAGATTAAAATCTATATCGGAAGACTGCAAAGTGAAATTGTCTATCTTTTTCGTTACCTTAAACTCACCTTTTGGAAAAATACTGTCAAACTGCTTAGATACCTCAAAGCGTCCGTATTTGTCAACGTTCTTGCTTAATTGCACCTGTCCGTTTGGAAGTACGAGAAAATCATTGCCGTAATCAGAGCCTAAATTTTTATCACTACCATAAGGAAAAAGCACGGTTGTTGGCGGAACTTCGCTGACGGCGGTAACTTCCAACTGCTTAAATCCGGCTCCTTCACCCTGTCCTAAAATCAAACCGCTTGACGGATATTTTCTTTCGCCAACAAAAACCGTCTTGTTTTTTACCCAATATTCAGTTTCAAACTCAGAAGCGACGCGATCGAGAACTTCGGAACATTTCATGTCTTTGAAGTTGAAAGTCCTCTGCTCGGATTGAATGCACGACCCAACAGACCATCCTGAATCATTGCGATTAAGATTCTGTACAATAAGGTCAAGGACTTGCCGTGCGGTTCCGTTGTATGTGTCGTGCAACTTCTTCCGTTCGGGCTGTCCGAACAGAAAAAAGGCGGTATTTTGTAACTCGTATTGGTCGGCATAAAAAGTAACGGTATAACGGTAGCCGAGCGATGTTTCTTCTTTCAGGATTTGCTCCGGATGTCGGATTTTGTACTTTGCGTCGTCGATAAGGATATAATCGTTCAGCCGGATGTCAATCGGATTGAGTACGTCGAATGAAAGCACGGCAATGTTATCGCCTTTTATTTCGTCAAAGAGGTAACTGTCCGGTCTCAAGAACACATCTGCTTTCTCTATATTTCCGCCGTATATCTTCATAATCCTAAATCTTTCTTTACCATCGCTTTTGCATTTTCGCAAAAGTCGTTATACTCTTTGAACTCCCAGCCCTTAACATCTTTCTGACGCAATAAGGCTATTTCGCCGTTAATGCTATATCTTGTTTTAATAACTTCGGAAACAAGGTATTCGTAATCGGGCTTATTCCAGAAGTGGACAGTGTCATATTCAAAATAAGTTTCACCGTTTACGCCTTTCAATTCTTTTACATTAAAATTGTAATGCCAGCTTCCGTCTCCTAAGTCTTGCAGAGCAAGAGGTTTTGTGTTTGAATTTGATTTCATAATTGTTTATTTTTTTTTATTGTTATTAAGGAATAAAACAAAGACGAGTGCCAATCTTAGGATCATTACCGGAAGGCGCTAAATACACATTGGAATAACCAATACCGGCGATACCACCATCAATCGCAGAACCTCCAAAACATAAAGCCTTTTGCGCCTCACCACTGGCTGGCAACTGGAAAAAGAAGTAATCACAGAAAAATGTGGTAGAGCTTGCTCCGGGTGCCGGCTTTGGCATGTTATCACCAAATTCACCTATCAACATTTCTTTGATATATGTAGCTTCCCGTAGTAAAAGCCCACGAAATTCATAATCGTTATAATTGCTATCTTGAAATTTTGAAGGGTCTCCACAAATATAAAATAATGTTTGTCCGCCTGCATTATTTGCTTGAATATTAACTTTGCATCCATCTGCAAGACTAAAGATATGTCCAAAAGGAATTTCAATTCCTCGCCAAGTAGGTACTTTTACCGTCAACCCTGAACCGTATTCAGTTGGCATTACAAAATCAACGACACCGGTTCGATTGCCTAAATTGTTTGTGTAGCCGCACGGAATAAAAGGATTACTGGAATTAAAAGAACCAAATGCATTTATATCCAAAGTAGTGACGCCGTCTCCTAATCCGCCTTGCTTATAACCGCTTGCATCTAGTTGTGAATTAAATGGAAGTTGACAATTCAGGTTTGCATATTCGACAATGTAGAGCCAAAAACATATCTTTTGAATATCATACACATCACAATTCCAACCTGCGCCGTTTTTTCCGGAAGTTCCACGACGACGAGCGTATGCACGGAAATTTGCAAGAGATACATTTGACGCAGGCACGCCTAATAAACTTCTGTATGTTCCATCCCAAGCGATTGTATTATTTCCACCTCTGAACTGCGGAGTATTGTTTACAACGGACGCCAATTTTGGAGCGCTACTGACAGTGCGGTCTATTGCTGCCTGGTATGCTGAACGGTAACATTTGGGTACAAAGTGGAATCCTAAGATTAAATTTTCAGAAATTAAAACACGTCTTTTAGTTCCTTCAGCTTCAAATTTACGCCAATGTTCAGGTATCTCAACCATAACCTGTCCGTCTGTTCCGTCAAGTATTGCAGCGGTACCATTTTCTTTTTTTGTTGAATCGTTGGCGTCTAAATAATAGTTAACTGTTCCGTCATCTTTTAAAAGGCATCTGCGCATTTTGCTTTGAATAGGGAGTGATGCGTGATTATCAATTTTACCTATTCGCTTACAAGCAGGATTTGCAATAGTGGTGTCAAATTCAATGCCGTAACTTTCGCCGTATTTTATATTATTTATAAAATCTTCCAAACCGGTAATTGCCGACATCGGATGACAATCGTCACTATCAAGTCCGGTCAATTGACTATGACTTGCAACATACGGATCTCCTTTGTCTCCCTTATCTCCTTTTCCGCCTTTGATACAGGCTGGTGTGCTCCAATTCTGTAATAACGCACCTGCGGCTGTTTTTTTCGCTGATATAAGCCACAGATATTCAGTTTCTCCGATAGCCGGAACAGTGGTAGTCCAGCCTGCAGGATTTGCAGTATTGTTTGTAAGCGCAGGAGGAACTGTTGCTGAACTGTTTTTTGCAAAGCGATATTCAAAGTACGCTCCTTCGGTACCCGTGTCACCTTTGGCTCCTTTCATGAGCGCTGCTTTAGCTCGCTTAGCTTTCCCTGACTGAACTACCAATAAGGTATCAGTATCGGAAACGGTAAGCGCTTCCGGTAGAGTAGTAATAGGAGTTGTCGCTATATCTGCCATGTTTCTTATTTATTAATTGTTATTACTTTCTTATTCTCATCTGCCAGATAGCCGAAATCGCTGTCAAGCAAAACACGCCATTGCGTTTCACCGCCTGCGTCAATCCAAGTTACGACCGGAACGGTTAATGACAGGCTGAACCGGCTCGCTATTTTTGAATCTTGCCATAATTCAATTTTATAGTCTGTGCAATCGTTATAATAAACAAGTATAGTACCGACTCCTTTTATTTTTAACTCCTGAATACCGACTTGTGCAAACTGATAGAAAAATGCAGCCTGATTGTTGAAAAATTCAGTCTTGTTGTTCGCCGTCATCCGGAGAGAAAGCTTTATTTCCTTGTGCTGCATTCTTATTATTGATAAGTCAACCGTATTGCCGTCGGTAAAGGGCGATTTAACAGCCGGATATTTCAATACATCCTCAAAGCCTTTGTCGCTTCCGACGCCGAAAAGTCCGAAGTCGAATCCATTAATTGAGTAAGCGCCGCGAACGCTTATTCCACCGGCGGGCTTTAATGCCTCAGGTACGATTGGATTGTCTTCTATAAATTCAAGCGTGAAAATTGAAAGATTTTTGCCTTCGTTAAATGCGCACGGATAAAGATATGATGAATTTACGTTATAGCGCAGTTGGAAAGTCTTTCCTAAATCAAATATAAATTGATGCGCTTCTGGCGCCGAAACTGCGGCGATTAACTTATTGTATTTTGTCATAAATTCAGCAACTGATGCCGCCTGGGTAAGGAAATTCAGCTTTACGGATTTCGGCTCAAATTCCACAACTGACAAGTCAGGCTCGATGCCGTCGGATTCCGCCCAATTGTTGTACGGTACGGATTTCCGCTTCGGGTAGCGAAACAGGTCATTGTACGAGCCTTTCAAAAGCGTACATCCGTATTCAGTCAATATGTCTTTTCCGTCTATTGTCATACGCCCTGTACTTTTACGCGTAAATAATTGCCGCCGTTTGCAGAATCCAATACAGCAGATGTCTTTTTTGTATTATCGGATATTGAAGCCGATAAATCCCGTATCCGGTCGCTGTTATCTGCAACCCTTACAGACAATTCCTTAATAACTCGCACTTCTTCCCACCCGCGAATATGAATATCTTTCATATAGTTCATCTGGTCGGCTATCTGCTTTACCTGCGCGTTGGCTATTGACTGGTACTCTCGTATTGCTTCCAAAGCTACGCGAGCAGCTCCGGTTTGCCCTGCAAGCAAGTCGATACTTTCCTGAGACGCCTTTGCGTAAGCGCCTTTAAGGGAATTGTCATTGCTCTTAGTGTCTTCATTGCTCCACAAGTCAAATCCTTTATTTCCTGCTCTACTTTTCCACTCCTCAAGGAATGATTGGGCTTTGTCCATTTCTGTACCAATGTTGTCATAAAAGCTGCCGATTAAGTTCATGGCATCATTGGCAATTTCTTCACTGCTCTTACCACTTCCATACACAGCCTCCAAGTCCTTTTGAAGTTTCGCAAATTTATCGGCAAAAAACAGTTCATAAGCAAGCTGCTGCCCAAGTTTTTCGAGTACACTTGCTCCGGCTTTACCAAATTCTTTCCATGCTTCGACACCTTCGTTGCGGATTGAATCTGTAATAGACTTCATAAGGTCGCCTCCGAGCGAGCCAAATGTTTGATTTAAGTAGTCACGTAAGGCTTCCTGCGCTTTTTCGGCTTCTTCCTGCAAGGCAATCAGATTTTGAAGGTAGGCTCTGGTCGCATCGTCCATCTTCTGAGTGTCGAGAATTGCCTGAAGCCTTTGCTTATTAATCTGTCCCTCTTTATCAATAATATCAGGATATACATCCAATATGGATGAATAGGTATCCTTTCCTTTTCCCCAGCCGAATAAACCGGTTTTTTTATGACCGGTTACGATTTGAGCGTTGTAAAGTCCTCCGATGCCTTTATTGTATGCGTCAAGCTGTTTTTTATACTCTCCTGTGATTTGCTGAAAGAAGCTGGGTTTGCCGGGCTTTTCCCCTTTTATTGAATCTTGCAACTGGTTAAACGCTTCTTCATATACCTTTATGGCATTTGCAGCTTTTTCTATTTCTTTTTCACCGAAAACGGTTGACGCTTCCTTTAACAAAAGGTTTTGTTCGAGGAGCAGCAGGTTGTATTGACGCTGCAAAGCTATGCGCCCTTCGGCAATGGCTTTTAACGCTTCCTGATGGCGCTTTTCGGCTTCTGCCGCTTTGGCAAAGAGTTTCATCCCTTCGCTGATTATTGCCATTGTTCCGCCGACAATACCGCCTTCTGCAAAGCCATTGGCTATATTTCCGACAACATTCAGAACTTCATCCAAGTCTGCGCTTAATCCGCCGAACGCCGACTTCATCAAATCGACTGTTTCGGCTACCAAAGATGCTTTTTTTATAATTTCATTAAAAAGTTCGATTGTTTTTTCTTTTGCTTCTTCTGTCGCCGCTTCTGCCGCTATTTCAGCGTCTGTATATTTGCCTGATGCTATAATAGCCTGTTCATATCCTTTTTGAATCTTCTTAAACAAGGCGCCATCGGCTAATTCCTTCAAACCTTTTGCAGGCTTATTAAGGTCGAGATTTTTCAATGATGCTTGAAGCATCTGTATTTGGTTTTTGGCATCTTGGTCGCCTGCTTTTGCTGCTTCTGTCAAGGCTTCAATTCGCAGCTTGATATATTTGCGGGTAATTTCTAACTTTTCGCGTTCAACCAACTCTGTCATTCCGAGTGATTCCATTCCGGCAAGGCGCTCCTTTTCCAACTGCTCACTGTAGTCGAGTTTTTCGAGCGTGTCTTTTGTTTTTGCTTCCTTGATGGCGCGGGCGTGATTTATTTCTATCTGTTCGAGCAACTCTGCGTTTCCTTCCGCTTTTATCCGCTGTTCTTCGTAATACTTATCCAAGTCTGCAAGTTGACGTGTTAGATTGTCTGCAAACATCAGTCGCTGCTCGTCGGACATATCTTTAAGATATTTATTTAAGTCTTTTTGTCCTTTTTTATAAACGGCATCGGCGGCTTTTGTCAATTCTTCTGCCTGTGCCTTTACATTTTCGGAAAGTTGGTCAAACGATACGGTTGTTGGGGTGAAAGTACCGGTTTTTCCTCCGGCTTTCCACTGTTCTTCCTCAATCTTCTGCTGCTCTTTTACTTTTTTCTGCTTAAAATCTTCAATGGTTTGCGCCTCTTTCTCAAGATTAAGCTCCAATTGCTTGCGCCGTTTTTCGTAGCTGTCGTCCATATTGTCTATTTCCCGCTGTGCCATATCTATGCGGAAACGCTCCATTTCCAAAGCATTTTCTTTCTCTATTTCGGTTAAACGTTTCAGGGCGTCAAGACGCTTTTGCAGGTCGTTTTTTTCTGATTTATTATCTTTCAATAAATCAATTTTATTAATCGCTCCTTCCTGTGCCTTAATTTGTTTTGCTATCCTTTGCCTATCGGAATCGGTTTTTGCTTCAGCGTATTCTTTATTTAAATCTTTTAGCTTATTTCTCAAAGATTCGATACTTCCCTCTAACCTTTTGCTTTTTACATCTTGTACCGTTATGTCGTCAAAGTATCTCTTTTCAGCCTCGCGGGCTTTATCCCACATTTTAGCAACTTCGTCTCTTTGCTCTTTGGTTGCTTTGTTGCCGAGTGCGTATAATTTATCTCCAGCCAATTCGGCTAAAGCTATTTTAGCCCTGACTGCCGCCAAGCGTATTTTGTTTATTTCTTCAACGCTTTTTCCTGACGCTTCCGCAATTCTTACATCAAAGTCGGCATTCTTGTCTATTTGCGAAATTGCTTTTGACGTTTCCCTCAGTGTTGCATTAAATTCTTCCTGTGCCCGTTTTGCCTGTTTTGCCGATATTGTTGAGAAAATTTCATAAACGCCAATTAAAGCAGAAATCCCCGCTATAATCCACCCGAATACCGGTATCGCTTTTATTGCCGCTCCGACTGCCCGGAAAGATGCCGCAAGTCCTACGTTTGCTCCTGTTCCGGCTAATGCAGCCGCACGTGAAGCCGCCATGGATGCTGTATAAGCATTTTGGACTTTGCTTAAAACTCCGATATGAAATGCAGAGCCTTTATTCACCATTTGACTGACTTGCTGTAATCCTATGGAAATTGCCATAAGGCTTTGGACTTTCAGCATTATCTTTTGCAGTTCTTCATTCTTGTCTGAAAATAGCCCGACAGCGCCCTGTGCAACAGACGCCGCGCCGGCAATACCGGATAAGCCCGAAACAATTCCCTGCAATGCAGAGCCTTTTGGCGATGAAAGAATTTTTACCTGCGCATTTACTGCATTCATTGCGGTTTGAAGCCGTTCGGCTTCTTCAACCAAAGCGGCATATTCCGGCGTGGCTTTTTTCCCCGCTGCAGCCATTTCCATCATTTGCTGCTTGAGGTTCTGTATTTCCGTTCGGAATTTTACTTGAGTAGCGGAAGCGCTATCTAATTTTGATTTGTGGCCTTCTAAGTCACTGGTAAGTTTTAACAAGGCTTGGTCTTGTTCCTGTAATCCCTTTTCTACTTCTTTAAGAACGGCTACCTGTTTTCTGATAGCATCCTGCGCTTCCGTTAAGTTTCCGCCGCCGCCAAGTTTTGTCGCAAAACTTCCGCCGGCTGCGTTGGCTTCCGTTCCGAGTCTGGAAAATTCATCGGTGAGTTTCTTTATATCTGCCTGTGTGGTAGCAATTGAATTGCCGGTTGTTTCAAAGCCTTGTGTAATAGCAGCAGCAGTTTTTTGATATTCCGCTTCAATATCCGCTCCGCTTTTTACGGTTAGAGAAGTGAAGTTTTTAACAGATTGACTGATTGCGTTTACACTTGTACTAAATGCGTTATCAATACGAGCCCCTTCCGCTTCGGCTTTATCGCCTATACTTTGTATCTCGGCTACAGCACGCCTTGCGTCATCTTGCAGTTGTTTGTTGTCAAGACCTAATCCGTAGTATATTTTACCGCCTTCGCTTTCCATTATTCGTCGTACAAAATGTTTCTTACTTTTTCTCTGTTTTTAGGGTCATCTGCATTGATTACTTCACCGTTATCTTTTGTTTCCGTATCGGAATCATAAGACGGAATGACCGCTGAGTACATAATTACATTGGCATAACTCATCTCATACAGCACGTAATCAATCGGAAGATGATACTCGGTAGCTATTCCGGCTATTCTTGACCAGATACTGTCGTTTCGCTTTCTTTCGTCTTCCTCAACTGATTGACGTTTTGCAGGAAAATGGAAATACTGAAAAAAAAAGCGACTTTCATCGTTTTGAATATTTCCATAATCAATTCGTTCAATTCTTCCGGTGAAAGGTTATCGATTATTTCGTTAGCCAACTTCTTTTGATTGTTTACTTCGCGCCTATAAAGCCCGAAAAGATACTTTTTCTCTGTTACCAAGTTTTTCTTCCCCAATATCAATATTGCGGCTATATCCCCGAAGCAACCGCAATCTTTAGCATAGGCAAGCACTTCGGTTAGTACATTTCCGTTTTCATCGACTTTCATTTCAGGTGTTTGAGAAATGTATTTAGACACTTCAATAAGCGTAGCAACAGTTGGGGGAGCAACCTTGTATTCTCGACCGTTTACCGTTATCTTTTGCGTATTTTGCAAAATGGTGTCGGCTGTTAATTTTTCTATCGTATCTTTCATAAATTATATGCTAATGAGAAATATTTTTTAAAGACGGAGAGTTATTCCTCTCCGCCTTTCTTCTTGGTTTGCTCAATCTTAACAAAACAGAGCTTTACGAGTTCTTTTACCCTTTCTTCATCGAAATCGACCGTTTGTCCTTTTTCATAATGAAGCCGTAAATTGTTCTTATCCCAAAAAGGTATGGTAACGATTGCTTTCATACAACTATGCTACATTTCCTTTGTAGGGCTTAAGAATTTTACCGGTGGCAGGTTTCAATCCGGCAAACATATATTTCCAACGCTTACCGTCTGCACTTGACCACGTTTCTTCGCATGAAACGGTAGTTTTATCCATCAAGAAACCTTCATTGGTAGGGTCTTCCGGCGTAAGACGAATTGAATAGTTGTCAATAACTACGCCGTCTTCATCTTCAATTGGTTTTGTATCGTTCTTCTTGACAAAAACTTCCAACTCGAAAGTGTATTTGTTTTTGCCGCTGTAAATATCGACAATACCGCCGCCTTCTTCAACCGCTTCGGTTTTATTTCCTTTTTCGGTTGTCAATTTAGCTGTTCCTTGTACAATTTCAGGCATTACCTTCCATGTAGTGGGAGCTGCTCCGGTACTCGTTAAAGCGCCGAACTCTACTTTGGGTTTCCCCCAACTTAATACTGACATAATTTTATTGTTTTAAAATGTTGTTAATCTGAATCTTAATCTAATTGAAACAAAATGCTGATTTATTTCCGGCTCTTCCTCTGTGTATATGGTTTGGGAAAGCCTGAAATTATAATCAGTTTTTTCGACTGTTAATGAATCAATCCATTTGTTTGCGGCTACTTCAATTTCGGTGCAACGCGTAATATCACGAACCAAAACGCCGTTTTGAAAAGCGTCAAAGTCAGGAACGTAGATGTTTATCACGACAGTACCGGATTGAATCTGTGAATCAAATCCGGTTACAAACTTGACAACAGCATCTTCTTTTTTTGAATCGCGAGGACGTGTGCCGTATTTGTAAACTTTACCGCTTATGATTGACACCAACGGACTGTTTTTAACCATTCCGTAAATATCATCTTCTACCTGCTGTCCTGTCTTTGTCATTTTACCGTAAATCCGATTTGCTTCATTAATTGCGGTGCAAGGATTATAACCTTATCTTCCGAACTGTCGAGAAGGTTGTAACCTTTAGCGGCAACATGTTTTGAATAAGGCATACTGGCAACTACGTTCAAAACAAGTCCTTTTGAGTTTTTCCCGGCAATTTCTTTTGCAAACGCTTCGCCGCATGTTGAACCTTCGCTTCCTGACTTAACTTGCTCAAAGCTGCTTACTTGAAATATGTTTCCGTTGTTTGCTACAACGTAGCCAATAGAGCTTGTGAGATTTCCTGTCTGGTCTTTGTAAGTTCTTGCTGTCCTTGCTTCTATCACACCGGCTTCTCCAGCATACGCAAGACGATTCAAAACCTTTTGCTCAACGCTTTCTATATGTTTCTGCGTATAGTTTTCAATGGCGCTCATCGGTGTTATTTGCTTGAAAGGCATTATACTACAATTTTAACCGCTTGGACTGATTCCAAATATTCAGTCCACAATACGGAAAATTCACCCAAGTCTTTTCCGAGTTGATTTAACTTAATGCGTTCCGCTTCAAACGGCTGCATTTCGATTAAAATCTCATAGGATGCGACTGTAAATGTATTTTCGTTTTGCTTTCCGATATTGTTTCTTTTATTGGTTGTAATGCGGCACGGTATCTGCTCTCCAAATGCTTCGGATGGACGTGCGGGATTTCCGTTTTCGTCAAGCCCCCCGCCGGTCTTTATCTTAGCCGATATGTAGCCGTTTACAATTACCATATCTCCAAATAGGCGATTGTATTCTCTTTGACAAATTCAGAACTATCAACTCCGATTTCATTGCATAATGCTCTAATGTAATTTTCTACTCCTTCTTTATTGAAAGAGATTGAAAGTCCGCCTTGTCCTACATTGTTCAATGAAATCATCTGTGTAAGAATTTCAATAACAATTTTAGTTACAGCGGTTTCGTCAGAAACATTATCGTTCGCTCCGATTTTGTACTTTTCGCACTTTCTTTCGATAAGTGTTTTTTGTATCGGATACGGACGCAAATCTTCGAGAATAGCTTCTAAATTAGTCATAGCTTACTACTTTTCAGGAGTTTTAGCTTTTTCGGCTTTCACGCCTTCAACTAATCCAAGCTTTACCAACTTAGCCCAACGCTCAGCATCAGTAGAAAAATCTACGTCATCGCCAACTTTGTAAACTTTTGCAAAGTTTTTGGCGTCTCTAAATTCTTTCAATACTTTTGCCATTATGCCTGAATCGTTTTAGTGTCGAGTTGGTAAATCTTGCTGACATTGGTAATAACAGGGAATACACGAGCCTGAATTTGTGTATATTCAGACACGGCGGGTTCGTTCTTTCTATACTTTGAAAGTAAAGCATAACCGTCAACAAGCTGGTATTCTACGCCGGTTACTTGAGCGTTTTGCTCGGCTGTTTTCGCGTAAATCAAATCGCCGACAACATAGTTTGGAATACCGACAATCATACCTTCCTGCCACGGGGTTAATATTGTGTCTTCGCCATCCTTTTCAGCAATAACTGTGCGCTCCACAACATCGAACGTTGCCTTGTATTCACTTTGCATAAATTCGTTCAACTTGTCGAGACTAAGAGCGGGAACGCGAGTGCCGTCGGTGATATTGAAATCTTTGAAAACAGCATAACGTTCTCTGATTTGTTCGGTAGCGCAAAGTTTCCTTAATGTAGGACGGTCAAGCAACAAAATACGGATATTCCCATTTGCAACATCAAACATTCTTTCAAAATCATCAATCGGTTTAGCGGTTGCAGGATTACTCCAATCAACAGTAACGCCAAATTTGTTTTTGTCAAGATAGCCATAGTTCAAACGCACTGCTGTACCAACATTTTCTTCATCGGTAGTAAGCGCTACGCCGGTAGAAAGTCCGTGCAAGAACATGTATTCGTTGTTTTCGTAGATACCGGTAATACAAGCGGCGTCATCTTTAAACAATTCCGCTTTGACTTCGTCGTATTCACCAAGCGCCTGCAAGGTTTGCAAATTGGTCATCTGCGTTTCGTTCAACCATTTCTTCATACCGGACTTTGGAATATCGCCGGACGCCGTTCCCATTTTAGGACGCTTTTTTATCGGCAAAGGCGAATCCATTGCAACAATATCAGCTTTTACGCTTCTGTAATCGGCGAGAATAGACTCCCATTTTCCTGTGATGGAAAACTTGGGGCGCAACATTTCTTTGAAACGGTATCTGGGAGGCATATTTTCCTCTTTACCGTTAAGCATTTTCAAAATGCTTGTAACGATTCCTTTGAAATACGTTTTGATGTACTCAATAAAATATGATTTTTCCATTTTCAATCCTCCCTGAATTCAATTAACGGCAACGCTGCTTTCAAATCAGTAAGAATTGAATCATACTTGAAAGGAGCTGCCTTTGGGTTAATAGTTCCTTGTGTCAAAATTCCAACAAACGGTCTGTCGGCAGTTTTCGTAGCAACTACTATTCCTGCGTATGTATGACCGGTCGGCAACGTAGAGTAAGCATCATTTGCCGTGTTCAACGGCATCGGCTTAAATTTCTTCTTGGCAGTTTCCACGATAACGACGTGTCCTGCCTTAATCACGGAAAGACCGTACCCTGTCATATCTAAGGTACGTCCCCCTTCATATCCGTCTATGTACTTCTTGATAACAATGTTATCAGTTTCGGTAACAATTTCTTTTGACGGATAGGTTAAATCTCCTAATTCTGCCATTTTAATTTTACATTATTCGTGAAACAATAGCATCGCATTCTTCATCCGATGCCGGTTTATCTCCGAGCTTTGCACTACCGCCTCCGGGCTTTGTAATTCCGCTTAAACCGATGTTTGCGTTTTCCTGCACAATTTCGCCGATGGACGTTTTCTTTTCTTCAAAGTAAGTTTTGAAATCATCATCATCTTTGAATGTGGAAAGAATCCGCTTGAATGTTGAGAGTTCGGATGCTTTTTGTTTATCAGGCAAGTCTTTGACTATACCTTCAAATTCAGCAAACCGTTTAGCTGCAACTCTTTCGCTGTCGATAGCGGCAAACTTGGCTTCCTGCTGTTCGCGAAACGCTTTGAACCATGCAGGTTCTTCGTCTGTTCCGCTGCCGTTACCTTCGCCTTTTTCTTTAGCTTTTTTAGCAGCTTCTTCCTCTGCCCTTTTCTTGGCTTCAGCTTCTTCTTGTTCTTTTTTGGATTTCGCCTCCTTCGCGTTTACGATTCGCGTAACCGCTTTTTGCGACATCTGTAGGAGAGGTAATGCAGAATCAATTGCTTGATTAATCTGCTCGTCTGTTGCATCTTCTTTCAGGGTTCCTGCGATGTTATCGGCGACCCCTTCAAGTTCTTCTGTAGTGAACCCCAACGATGCAGTTTTGGGTTTCAACAATGATAAGACTTTCGTTTTCATTTCTTTAGCGTTTTTTGTTTGTATTAGGCTCTGTGGCTATCTTACCAACAGAGCCTTCTACCAAAAACCGCATGGAAAACACCTGTGGACTGATTAGCAGTACAAGCGGCACAAAGGTATAATAAAAATGATTGCAAAGCAATCATATAATATGTTAAACATTGTTAAATATTAAGGAAAAACGTACTTTCTGCTAATGTTTTTGCATTTTCTTCTTTTGCGATGCGAATATATTTGAAAAACGACTGCTCGGTAGTATGTCCGGTTATCAACATAATTCGAGCTGCCGGAATACCGGAAAGGTACATGTTTGTTGCTGCGGAGCGGCGGGCTGTATGGCTGCTGACAAGTTTGTATTTTTTAATTCGTTTTCTAACTACTTTCAGCCCTATTGTGCGTTCATACAGCACTTCTGAATTTATGCCTGCTTTTTTGCAAATGCGTTTCAACGCCGTATTATATGCCTGTTCTGACTTTATTTTCGGAAAATTGCCGTTATTACGTTTTAAGATTTCACTGATAATTGGGTGCAATGGAATAATCACTTTTGTGCCTGTTTTTCTTGTTTTCACATAAATTTTCTCATTAATAATGTTTTCGGTAGTCAATTTTGAGTAGTCTGAAAAACGCAAAGCGGTAAAACAGCCGATTAAAAACATATCTCTAACTGCAGCCATTTCTTTTGATAACTTTACGGAATTTATTTTTTTTAATTCATCAGCAGTAAGATAAATAGCATTGCAATCTTCTCCATCGACATTGACTTCTAAAAAGTCAGCGTTTATGGAATATCCATCAGATTTTGCACGTCTCAAAACGGCATCTAAATTTTGTTTGATTACACGGACTGAGTTTATCATCAATCCGGTTCCTTTGGTTTTTCCTTTTAATCGTCCAACGGATTTTAAATAATACATAAATTCTTCTGCTTGACTTTCGGTCAAGTTATTCAAATATAGCAAAATACCTGTTTTTTGCTCAAAATTTTCAATGTGTCGGATAAGGTTACGATATTTCCGTTTGTATATTTCGCTTTTCTTTGAACGTAAGATAAACGAGTAAATAAAATCAACTACTCGTTTATCTTGCTGATTTTTTGACTTAAAAATGTTCATACTATTTCGCAATACTTTTTGTAATTTTCTTCGCTCATTACCCACGCTGTGTGATATTCAGGCAAGTTGTACGATTTGCCGTAAGACGAAAACCAACCATACTTACCGTTCATTTCTCGGTCGATTTCAACATAAAAATTGCCTAAAACAGAATGAGATACTCGGACTTTCTTTTCTGCGTGTTCTTTTAAAAATGCTTCTCTGCGTTCTGCAAGCGATTTTTTTTCAGCTTCTCTTTTTGCTTCTTCAATTTTTTGCAATTTCAAGGCGTCAGAAATTGACTGCAAATTTTCTGCAAGCTCTA
>Ga0209629_10000565_pt1 | contig 20595 bp, 20 predicted proteins | sample TergutCu122P5_FD_187286 | JGI IMG/M metagenome (GOLD analysis project Ga0209629, IMG submission 187286) | Cubitermes ugandensis P5 segment gut microbial communities from Kakamega Forest, Kenya - Cu122 P5 (SPAdes) (version 2) | ecosystem: Host-associated > Arthropoda: Insects > Digestive system...
TGAAATTCTTTTCGATATAGGAGGAGGAACTGCTGGCAAGAAACAGTTCAAAGCTGCCCAGATAGGCGGTCCATCTGGAGGTTGCATAACCCGAGAAAACCTCAATACACCTACAGATTACGCTACTATCAAGGAACTTGGAGCTATAATGGGTTCAGGTGGTTTAATTGTCATGAACGAAGATACTTGTATGGTAGATACCGCACGATTTTTTATGGATTTTATACAAGATGAATCATGTGGACAGTGCGTACCATGCAGGTTGGGAACTAAGCGTATGCTTGAGATCTTAACTCGTATTACCCAGGGACAAGGCGAGGAAGGCGACGTAGAACTTTTAGAACTGCTTGGTGAGAGCATTCGCGAGACAGCTATATGTGGACTTGGACAGACGGCTCCAAATCCGGTGCTGAGTGCTATCAAAAATTTCCGCAACGAATTTGATGAGCATATCCGCTATAAAACTTGCCATGCCGGTGTTTGCAGCAGTCTATTTGTATCGCCTTGCGAAAACACTTGTCCAGCTCATATAAACGTACCAGGTTACACAGCACTCATCGCACAGGGTCGATTTGTTGACGCTTACAATCTCATAATGCAGGAAAATCCACTTCCATCAGTTTGTGGACGCATTTGTACACGTCCATGTGAAAGTAAATGCCGCCGCGGAAGCATAGACGAATCTATCGCAATTTGCGATTTAAAACGCTTTGTTTCTGATTACGCACATAAAAGTGAGGGAGTGTTTAAAGAGGGGATAGTGTATCCAAAGAATGGCAAGATCGTGAGCATCATAGGAGCAGGTGCTGCCGGGCTAACCTGCGGACATTATCTGGCACGCATAGGTTATGATGTAAATATATATGAAGCTGAAAACGTGGCAGGTGGAGTACTTGCTTACGGTATTCCTGAATATCGCTTACCTAAAAAGGTCCTTGAGCATGAAATTGAACTCATCAAAAAGGAAGGTGTAAACATACATCTCGGGACTTCCATAGGCAAAGATGTTTTGTTTGATTCCATTCGTGAAAAGAGCGATGCCATATTCATCGCTACAGGTGCACAGCTTCCACAGCGTGCTGGCATTCCAGGAGAGGACTTGAAAGGGGTCATATACGGGATCGACTTTTTAAAACAGGTCAATCTAAAGCAACCATTGAAGATCGGTGAACACGTAGTTGTAATAGGTGGTGGTAACACTGCTATTGACTCTTCCCGCACTGCACTTCGCCTAGGAGCGAAAAAAGTAACCATTGTTTATCGCCGTACTAGAAATATGATGCCTGCATACGAATCGGAAATTGCTGAAGCGGTTGAAGAAGGAGTAGAGATTGTAGAACTCATCCAACCTATGCGCTTCATCGACGACGGTAAAGGCAACGTCAGCGGCATCGAATGTCAAAAGATGGTCCTCGGTGAATTTGATGCAAACGGTCGCCGAAAATCCGTTCCATCAGTTGAACCATTGTTTACTATCGAGGCAGATATGGTGATACCAGCCATCAGCCAATATGCAGATTTACCGTTCATACCTGCTAAGGATATTGGTCGTACAAAATGGGGTACGTTCACTATAGATGAAGACACAATGATGACGACTATAGAAGGTGTTTTTGCGGGTGGCGATATAGTGCGTGGACCAGATACTGTGATTCGTGCTATAGCAGACGGCAAAAAAGCTGCCATTGCCATAGATAAATATCTCGGTGGTAAGGGTGTGCTCAATAAGGGCGTAAAAATCGATATAAATCCGAATTACGACGACGATGAAATCACTGAATTGCCTCGATATCCTCTTGATATGCTGGATATTGAGAAACGCAGGAATTCCTTCGACGAAGTTATACTTGGTTACCATAAAATTACGGCCATGGCTGAAGCTATGAGATGTCTCCATTGTGAAAGGAGGTAGAGATAAATGATTAATATTACTATAAATGATCAACCTCTCCAAGTGGATGAGAATATAACCATTATTGAGGCTGCACAGCGCAATCATATCAACATCCCCAGCTTGTGTTATTTGAAGAACATCCATCAAATGGGTGCTTGCCGCATCTGTGTAGTAGAGGTGGATGGTGCTAAAAATCTGCAGGCATCGTGCATGACAAAAGTGCAGCCTGGCATGGTGGTTCATACAAACACTAAGAAAGTTAGGGAATACCGCAAGGTACTATATGAGCTAATGCTGTCTGATCATTCGCAGGATTGTACTAGTTGTTCACGCAATTTAACGTGTGAATTTCAGGCTCTGGGCAGACTATTGGGTGTAGAAACATCGCATTTTGAAGGAAAACGCTCGCAACATCACTCTGATGCTTCAGTTTCCATAACTCGCGATATGTCTAAATGCATCCTTTGCCGTCGCTGTGTAACTGCTTGTGGCAATATTCAAGAGACATGCGTATTGGCACCACAAAATCGTGGCTTTGATACAGAGATTTCACCCGCTATGGGATTGCCAATAGGATCGATTAATTGCGCATACTGTGGACAATGCACGGTGGTATGTCCAGTTGGAGCTTTGCACGAGACTGACTCGACACAAAAAGTTTGGAATGCATTGGATAATCCTTCGTTGCGCACAGTTGTGCAGATTGCACCAGCTGTCCGAGTTGCAATAGGAGAGGAATTTGGTCTGGAACCTGGTGTACGTGTCACAGGAAAGCTTGCAGCCGCCTTACGCAGACTTGGATTCGATGATGTATTTGATACAGATTTTGCAGCAGATCTTACCATAATTGAAGAGGGTACGGAATTACTGCATAGGCTGAAAGATGCTCTAACGGGCAAGGGAGCGGTACTACCTATGTTGACAAGTTGTAGCCCTGGTTGGATCAAATATGTGGAACACCAGTATCCTGACCAGCTTCAGCATTTATCTACATGCAAATCACCACACACCATGCTTGGTGCTGTCGCAAAAAGCTACTATGCGGATAACATCAATTTGAAGCCAGAGAATATGTTCGTTGTATCCGTTATGCCATGTACAGCCAAGAAATTCGAGATAGAGCGAGAAGAAATGCAAAATAGAGGATGTCCAAATGTGGATGCTGTACTTACTACCAGGGAACTCGGCAATATGATAAAAGCTTCGGGAATAGATTTTAATTCGCTGCCTGATGAGGAATTTGACAATCCACTGGGTATGTCTACTGGAGCAGCAGATATTTTCGGTCTCACCGGTGGTGTCATGGAAGCTGCACTGAGAACAGTCTATGAACTTGTGACAGGAAGAGAATTACCATTTGAAAATTTGCATGTTACTCCTATCGTCGGACTCGATCAAGTGAAAGAAGCTCAAGTGACTTTTAAGGATACGCTACCTGAATATAAATTCCTCGAAGGAGTGACTGCTCGTATAGCTGTGACAAGCGGACTTGCAGGTGCACATAAGCTCGTGGAACAGATCAAAAAAGGAGAATCACCTTATCATTTCATAGAAGTGATGGGATGTCCAGGTGGATGTATCATGGGCGGTGGTCAACCACGTTCCAAAGATCCTGATGTAAGAACTAAGCGCCTTTCCGGTTTATATATGGAAGACGAGAGCAAAGAAATGCGCAAATCTCACGAAAATCCATTTGTAAAAAAGCTATATGATAACTTCCTTGGCGAAGCTGGTGGGCATTTATCCCATGAGCTATTGCATACTCATTATGTGAAGCGTGGCGAGTTTAACGAGTTAACTGGTGTTGCAGGTGATGATATTCATCATTAAGCATGATTTAGCTTTAAGTGGCTGTTTATACGCTGAAGCGTATAAACAGCCACTTTTATAAGCTTTCCAAATATTCATCATAAGCCATCCTCTTGTCTATGACACCATCCTCAGTCAATATTATTATCCTATTTGCGATGGTCTGAATGAACTCGTGGTCAAAGGATGTGAACAATATATTGCTCTTATAATCCATAAGCCCATTGTTTAAAGCTGTTATGGACTCAAGATCCAAATGATTCGTAGGCTGGTCTAAAATGAGCATATTTGAGTGAGAGAGCATCATTCTGGATAGCATGCATCGAACTCTTTCACCTCCAGATAATACTTTTGCAGCCTTTAAAGCTTCATCTCCTGAGAAAAGCATTCGCCCTAAAAAACCTCTCAAATAGCTTTCAGATTTTTCTTCTGAAAACTGCCTCATCCAGTCTATTAAGTTTAAATCCACATCATCAAAGAATTTTGAATTATCCCTAGGAAAATATGATTTTGTGATGGTCACTCCCCATTTAATGCTTCCCTCGTCAGGCTCCATTTCTCCGGTCAATATCTGAAATAAAGTAGTACAAGCTATTTCATTTCCTAAAAATACAATTTTATCGTTTTTTAAAACCGTAAAGCTAACATCATTTAAGACTTTTACGCCTGAAATCGTCTTTGAAATGCCTTTTGCAAATAGTATATCGTTTCCCACATCTCTATCAGGCTTAAACCCTACAAAAGGATACCTCCTTGAAGATGGCTCTATATCGTCTAAAGTGATCTTATCCAACAATTTCTTCCTTGCGGTAGCTTGTTTTGACTTTGAAGCATTTGCACTAAACCTCTGGATAAACTCTTGAAGGTCTTTGATCTTCTCTTCCTTTTTCTTGTTTTGATCTTTTAGCATTTGAAGTGCAAGCTGGCTGGATTGATACCAAAAGTCGTAATTGCCAACATATAATTTTATCTTTCCAAAGTCGATATCCACCATATTGGTGCACACTTTATTTAAAAAATATCTATCATGAGATACAACGATCACAATGCCCTCAAAATTTATCAAAAATTCTTCAACCCAAGCAGTGGACTTAATGTCTAAATTGTTAGTAGGTTCATCCATGAGCAAAACTTCAGGTTTTCCAAATAGAGCTTGAGCAAGGAGTACCTTTACTTTCTCTCCTCCAGATAGATCTTTCATGAGTTTATAGTGAAGTTCTGCTCTAATACCAAGACCCTGGAGTATGGTTGATGCTTCAGATTCAGCTTCCCAGCCGTTCATGTCGGAAAACTCTGCTTCAAGTTCAGCTGCTTTAATTCCATCCTCATCAGAAAAATCTGGCTTAGCATAGATCTCCTCTTTTTCCTTCATGATCTTAATCAGCTTTTCATTTCCCATGATGACGGTAGTTAACACTTCCACATCATCGTATTGAAATTGATCCTGCTTTAAAATAGATATTCTAGTATTTGGCGAAATAGATACTTCACCTGTATTTGCTTCGATTTCACCTGATAATATCTTTAAAAAAGTACTTTTCCCTGCTCCATTTGCGCCTATGACACCATAGCAGTTGCCAGGTGTAAATTTTAAATTGACGTTCTCAAATAACTTTCTTCCTCCGTATCTTAAACCTATATTTGTTACTGTAATCAACTGATATTCCTCCAATTTGAACATATAATATTTATTTTTTATCTCTTAGAAAAGATCTCCACAGATATTTTCTAATTACCCAGATTAAGATGATGGATACTATAATAAAAGCAAATACTGCTAATAATGAATTTAAAGGTGGCACTACAAAGTTAAATAAATCTCTCAAAGGTCTTATAAAAAAGCAAGCTATGAATAAGGCTAATACAGCTAACACTACAGTCCTTCTCCACTTATTCAATGGTCTGCAGACAGTATATAATGTCCAAATTTGAATTAAACCTATATATATTATGACGGTAGCAGATATTTCTTGCCTTGACAATTCTCTATTAGATGATGCTAAAAATCTATTTATATTTAGCATTAAAAAAGTCATAATTGCAATCACTATACTGCTAGGAAGTGATGTGGCCAAAATCCTTCTAAAGAATTTCCCTTTTATAGGTGCATCATTTGGCTCAAGTGCTAAAAGAAAGCTAGGCATTCCAACAGCAAAGAAGCTTACAAGAGAAATCTGTATCGGCTCGTAAGGATATGCTAAAGATCCAAGTATCATGAGCACTGACAGCAATAACGAATAAAACGTCTTGACTAGAAATAAACATGCAACTCTGGATATATTATTGATCACTCTTCGACCTTGTCTAATAACTTCAGGAAGCGATGTGAATTTTGAATCCAGAAGAACAAATTGGGCAACTGCTTGAGTAGCTTCGCTCCCAGATGCCATAGCTATTCCACAGTCAGATTTTTTAAGAGCTAAAATATCATTTATTCCGTCTCCTGTCATTGCAACCATATGACCATTTTTTTGCATCGCTTCTATAAGCAGACTCTTTTCCTCGGGTTTAACCCTGCCGAAAATGGTATTTTCTTCTACAATGTCTTTTAAAGAATTTAAATCAGCTGAGATGGTATTTAAATCCACAGATTCACCGATAAGTCCAACCTGCCTTGCTAAATTTTTAACAGTAAATGGGTTATCGCCAGAGATTATTTTAATGGATACTCTTTGCTCCTTAAAATAATTTAATATTTCAGAAGCTTCTTTTCTTATTTTATCCTCAAGTATTATTAACATTTTGGTCTCTCTATTTTCCGGAATACGATCACCATCAAGAGGTTCTACACTATTTAAAACTGCAAGGACTCTAAACCCTTGATTTGAGTATTCATTGGATTTTTCTAAGATATGATCTTCTTTTATTATCATATCAGGAGCCCCTAAAATCCATGTACCATTATTTATAAATTCGACGGCCTGCCATTTCTTTTCAGAAGAGAATGGTATTTGTGTTTTAATTTGAAGATCAAAACCTATATCTGATTTTTCCTTAAAGTGTTCCTTTAAGGCTTCAGTGGATGCATTTTGCTCTGTATCGCTTTTAATAATAGTATATAGGATTTTATCTAAATAGCTACTATCGTCTGCAAAATAAACAACATCGTTTACTTTTAATTTTCCCTCTGTTAAAGTTCCAGTCTTGTCAAGGCACAAAGTATCGACTCTTGCTAGCGTTTCTATTGCATTTATATCTTGAGTCAAAGTCTTTATCATAGAGAGCCTAATGACACCAATAGCTAAAGCGACAGTGGTTAAAAGCACCAGACCTTCAGGGATCATGCCTATTATTCCAGATGCAGAACCTAAAAGAGCATTTTGCCATACTTGATTTTTAACAAAAAAAAGTTGATTTATAAATAGTATAATACCTGTTGGTATTATTATGACAGTGACTATCCTGATTATTTTTTGAATGCTCTTATAAAGCTCAGAGGTTGTAATTTTATATTTTTTTGCTTCCTCGCTCAATTTATTTATATAAGTATCTTTCCCGTATTTATATACTTGAACTTTTGATTGTCCTTGCATTACAAAGCTTCCGGAGTATACTAAATCTCCATACTTTTTTTTAATAAAATCTGACTCACCAGTGAGCAAAGACTCATCTACTTCCATAGTTTTATCGTCAACTATGATAGCGTCAACAGGGATCTGCATTCCTTTTTTTAATATCAATATATCATCTTTTAAAATTTCATTTTTCTTTATCTCTAAAATTTCACCATTTCTTAAAGCAGAAACTGAGGATTCTTTTAGCAAGGATAATTTTTCAATGGTCTTTTTTGCTCTTATTTCCTGGAATATTCCAATAGCTGTATTTAATATGATAAGTACCATAAAGGTTAAGTTTAAGTAAGAACCAGTGATGATAATTAGACTAGCTAAAAGTAAATTTATGAAGTTAAATAGAGTAAAGGTATTTTTAAAAATAACGTCTTTAACAGTTTTATCAGGTGATTTTTTAAAATTATTCACTTCATTGTTTTTATTTCTAGAATTAATTTCATCTAAATTTAACCCTAAATTCGTGTTGATATTGGTCTTTTTTAAATATTCAAGCGTGTTTTCATTTTCCATGTTCATAAGTTTTCCTCACATTCATATTAAGAAATAGTCTACTTACAAATTATACAATATTATGTGCAAAGAGCAACGATTTTGATACAATTTAAGAAAGTAAAAATTTCAAATTGGTATAAGTTTTTCTTAAAATATGTTAATAATCATAAAGAATGGATTTTTAATAAATTAAAATATAATATTGTTTTAGGCAATGATTTAAATATATAATTAAATTAAGCATCTTAGAAAACAAATTTAAGTTTTTATTTATTTACTACAAAATTTAAAAATCGTTTAAGTATCGATAATTGGAGGTTAAGATGGATCACATAAAAGTAACTCTTGAAGGCAAAAAAAAACTTGAAGAAGAATTGGAACATAGAAAGATTTCAGTGAGAAAAGAAATCAAAGAAGCAATTAAATATGCAAGAGCACAAGGCGATTTAAGTGAAAATGCTGACTATAGTGCTGCTAAAGAAGATCAATCATTAAACGAAACCAGAATACAAGAACTTGAAAACATGTTAAAATCTGTGGAAATAATTGAAGAAGATGAATCAAATGATCAGCTAAATATAAATAGGAGAGCTCTTGTGAAATTTTATGATACAGATACTGTTGAAGAAATCACATTAGTAAGTTCTGTTGAAGCTGATATTGGTAAGATGAAAATTAGCATAGATTCTCCAATTGGCATTGCATTATTTAAGAAAAAGGTGAATATAAAAGTTAAGGTAGAAGCACCTGACTATGAATACGACGTTGAAATATTAAAAATATTTGACAAGTAATAATAATGTAAATAGATCCATATTAATGTATTAATTAATTTATTGAGGAGAATTCCATGTACAAATTTTTTAGTTCTTTAATATGGGCTATTGTATATGCATTGATTTATTTTATTGTTATGAATGCTTCAGGCTTTTTTGTCTCATTCATTTACTCTATTACAGGATATGCACGTAGAACAAACCCTTTAACTTGTTTTTTAAACTTAAACAAAACTTCATATTTTTTAGCCATTATAGTAAGTTTAATTTTATTTATTTTAGTAACAAAAGTTAGAAATAGAAAGTTTTTTGACTTCTGTGGATTTAAAAATGCTGACAATAAGCTTTACTTGTACTGCATATTTTTAACTTTAGGGCTTATACCTGTTATCACTATGGTCACAATTTTTTTAAGCTTGATTTTTAAATCTTATGGTGGTACATCTAAAGTGCTTGAGCTTTTTACTCACGACCCAATAATGGTTTTATTTTTAGTGATATTCATACCGATAATGGAAGAAATTGTTTTTAGAGGACTTATTTTAAACGAAATAATATCAAAAACTAAAAACTACATACTTGCAATTTTAATTCAGGGAGCTTTATTTGGTATTTTACATGGAAATATTGTACAAGGTATATATGCTTTTTTATTAGGAATAGTCTTAGGATTTATAGCTTACAGCTTTCATTCAATTTATCCTGGTATCATCATGCACTGCGTTTTTAATTTAATGGGAAGCATTGTAATGGTAAAATTAGCAAATATAACCAGCAATGCATATTTTAATAGTGTATTTATGTATATCATATTCTTGGCGGAATTTATTTGCTTATTTATAGCTGTGGTTTTCTTATATAAAGAGTTAGTGACTAGTGGCTAGTGGTTAGTGGCTAGAAAAAACTTGTTTTTTATTGTAATAGCATAAAAAGTGCCTTTAATGTTTAGAATAAAGGCACTTTTTTAATTAGCTATGAGTTTTTTTAAATTCATACTGAAGAACAACTTTAAGCATTATAAATGAAATAAACGTAAATAATGCAGAAGCAGCCACTTGTAAAAACATGTCAAACCCTAAAGCAAAAAATATGCTCTGTATTGTGACTACGAGAGTCATTATATAAAATGATAATTTGAATAAATCGCTAAATTTGTATTTCAGCAATTTAGCTGTAATGGAGCTATTTATTAGTGCTGCTATAAAATATGCAGAAATTATTTTACTTATGAAGAATAAAATTAACGTCAGTATAAAAGAAAATGTATTTAAAATCACATTGACATAACGCAATGATGATAGGAAGTCATCTTTTGATAAATTTCCAAAACTAAAACCAGGCAACTCGGTGATTGAACCGCCTACATAAGCTTCAGTTTTGTCAGCATCAATGATGAGATATCCTCTATTCTCGTCAAAATTAGGCTTTTCATTATCTTTAGGGAAATATATAGTAAGATCATTTATATCTATACTTTTTGGAGCATCTTCAATGATAAATTTACCATCTTGTATTGTAAAATTCCAAGTGGACATGGCATTGATTACCAGGTTAAATTCTTTATTTAAGCTGTTTGTTTTAATATATCCCTGAACACTGCCAAAGATAAGGGTTAAAATGATTAAATGAATGAATGCTCTCTTTAAGCTATACTCTTTAAATTTATAAATTTCACTGATTTTATAATAACAAGCAAAAAAATCTCTTAGCATAATTGCCTCCTAAATAGATTCATAGTTTTATTATATGATAAAATTTAGATTTAAACTATCTAGATTTTATTTTTTTATTTTAAAATGAATTTTTTTTATAATCATGGACACAATAAAAAATTGAAATAAATCATAAGGCAGGTAAATTATGAAGAAATTTATGTTTGTTTTAATTATAATAAACTTTTTATTGTTATCTTCATTTGAAACTAAAAAAGCTATAAATATTGCTGAAGATACATATGCAGCAATATCAATAGATCAGGATTCAGGGGAGATAATCTACGAGAAAAATTGTCACAAGCAAATTCCAATGGCTAGCACGACTAAAATCATGACTGCGCTTGTTGCAATAAGTTATGGGAATTTAGAGGAAAAAGCTGTTATTTCACAAAATGCAGCAAGCGTTAGGGGATGCACGATTGGATATAAAAAAGGGGAGGAGATCACGGTTTTTGAGCTCTTGCACGGGCTTATGCTTCAATCAGGAAATGATGCAGCTATTGCAATTGCTGAACACATCGGAGGAAGTGTACAAGGCTTTGCTAAGATAATGAATGAATATGCTTCCAGCTTAGGCGTAATTGGAGCAAGCTTTGAATCTCCTCATGGTTTGGATAGTCAGAATCATTTTTCATCTGCATATGATTTAGCAATGCTTACAAGGGAAGCTATGAAGAATGAGATATTCAGCACTCTCGTATCTACAAAATCAGTTATTGCTGAAAAAAGTAATTTCACCAGGAATTATAACAATATCAACAAAATATTGTATTTGGTTCCAGAAGCTACTGGAGTAAAAACCGGGTTCACTGGTTTAGCCGGGAGATGCCTGGTTTCTGCTTTTGATGTTAAAGGTAAAAAATTGATCATTGTCACTTTAAATTCACCTAGCTCGGAAAAAAGATGGCATGATACTATTGAAATATTGAATTATAGCAAGAAAAAACTCGGATTAAATTAGACAAAATACAAATATTATCGAATTGCGCAATTTATTTGAAAAAAGGTGCGCAATTCGAGATTGTTAAAATTAAACATAATTATTAAAATAAATTAAGTACTAAAAATTAACAATCATTAATACATATATTGTACATAAAAATTTAATCTATTAAAGGATGGTAAAAATGAAAAAGAAATTACTCGCAGCTTGTTTACTTGCGTCAATATTACTTTCAACTTCTGTAACTGCATTTGCTAAAAATGCTAATCCACCTAAAAACAGTAATATTTCTACACCACCTATCGTGGAGATAGTACCATTAAGTGATCTTCCACCATATACAGTATAAGGTTAGCAATTATTTTCATCAAAATCTATACCATGCTTTTCTTTAGCATGGTTTTTTACTATATTGCTCCTATAGTTATCTTCCATCATATCAAACCCATAATAAGCTTGATATAAAAGAGGTATACACTCTTCTTTATGTCCTGATTCACATAAATTATATGCCTTATTGTATATAAAACCAGGTAACCGTCTCATATTATTTGTCTTTAAACATAATTCTTTTGCATAATCACAAATATTTACAGCATCTGAATATCTCTTATTTAATCCATAGTACTTTGATAAGTTAAACAATACCAACGAATATAACTTGAACTTCTGTTCTTCATCTATTTTTGAAGCTTCAAAACTTTCTTTTAATTTTTCTAATATTTCTATAGCCTTGACCAGGTTATTATCGTTTAAATAAGTTATAGATAAGGCATTTATTAATCTTGTCTCTTGGTCTGAAAGAAAGTAATCAGATATATATTTTTCAGAAAAGCTTTTAATTGTGATCTGTAAAGCCTCTAATATAAATTTTCTTATTTCATAATTATCTTGTTTTAAATTAATCATTATAAAGGCTCTATAGGACAGTAATAATTGCTTTTTAATTCCTTCATTAAATTCAGGAAATGCAGAGAGTTCATCTATCAAGGTTTCAGCCTCTTCATTTTTATTGTTAGCGATAAGGCTTAAAATATCATCGCATTTTACAGAGAAATCAAATTCTTTTACGCTTAAATAATGGCTATAAGCTTCATGTGAGTTTAGTCCTAACCTTTGCAGAAGTACATCCAGCTTATCCTTATGTGGAAGTTGTTCGCCGTTTTCAAGTCTCGATAGATTAGTCCTGGATAAAATTCCATCGGCTAATTCTTCTTGAGTCATGCCACGCTGCTTTCTCAACTGTCTAACTAATTTTCCTATTAAATAATAAGCCAATATGCTCCCCACCCTTCTTAATTTTTAATTTTTAAGAGTTCAAACACATTTTACCATTTATACAATTTTTTATCTATATAAATGACTAGTTTTTAAGGAATTAAACTCACTAAAAATGTGCACATTTTAATTCATGAAATGGTAAATAATGGCTTCAAATCTATGTTTCTATTCATAACTACTTGATTTAAGCCTACACAATTATTATTTATTGAACTTTATATTAAACTTAAAATAATAAGAGCTGAAAGCCTTTATTTTTTTTTATTTGACAAATAAGAAATATTAGGAATCTAGCTGACAATTCAATATTGTAATCTAATCCAAGTGACGCTTGGCATCTCGCACTCCATGTAAAATTCGGTGGATTTCTATCATTTTCTTTTCTTCATCCACCATGTAAAAGACGAGATAATCCCCCATTACCAGCTTTCTGTAATCAGGATCGTCAATGAAACGTTCGCAAATATAAGGATTATTCCCTAATCACTATCCAACATAGTCGTTACATCTTCTTCGCTGTGCCAAACTGCGTCAGGGCTGTTTGCTTCCTTTTTCGCCTTGTTTAACTCTTCAAGTATATATTGACGATGAGCATTTGCAGAATTGCTATTAACGTTAATATCAAAAGGGAAACCACCATCTCTAATAGCTTGCTTAACAAAGACTGTAAAGGCAGTGGTCAGGTTCATGCCGATTTCGTTAAAAAGTTGTTCCGCCTGTTTTTTCAACTCTTTATCTATCCGAATACTCAAATTTGCAGTATCACTGTTAATTATAGTTTTTTTCATTTTTGCTTTCTCCCTTCTGCGTATATAATCAAATTATATACTATACTATTATCATAAACATTCCTTTAAGATCGTAAATCCCCAAGATTTTTATACGTGTATCGTGTCTATCTATTGAAGTTACTAGTTTTCTTTCAAAAATACACGTAGAAAAAATAATTAGCAATTTCTACGTGTATTTTGATTAAAGTATTGATTTTACACTGTTTAAGAGATACACGTAGAATTTTTTTGGGGATTTACGTTGATATATATCAGGAGTTTTTACTAAAACTTTTGTAGTGTTTGAATAATTCTTTGAATCCGCTGTATTTTATCACTTAAACACTACTTCTATAATTCGGATAATATAAAATAACCGCTATACCTCAGCGCAACCATGCCGTAGAAATGCTCATTTTGTGTGTAAGACATATTTTGTTGATGCGCCATAATCCTGCTCTGTTTCGACAACCGCCGTCGATTCATCAATAATCAAAATTGATGGTAATCCAAAACCGATACATGTGGTGATTGCATTTTCAAGCGGCATTTCTGTACTGTCAATTTCTTCAATAGATGAAATTACATAGCATTTTTTTGACGAAGATAACTCTTTAATGGTTGAAATCAGATCGCTGACATTATCAGTTTTCTTATAAATGCAGGATGGCTTTATTATATCATCCGACGTATGACAAAAGCGTGAAATTGCATGTCTACGTTTTTTATTGGATTGCAATTCAAAAGCAACCCGTTCACTTATTCTTTTATCCAAAAAAGTCTTATCTCTATTTTTTCATTATCATCCATTTCTAGCCATTCTTCAAATGTGTAATCGTTTCTTTTTAGAGCAATGTTCATTTTATCAACTCCTTCAATATTATTTTACACTCACACAAGCAGCCAGTCAATTAAATTGATTTGCTTTATTCCTTCATAATCAAAGTGGCTCAATTTGATATACTAAATTAAGCCACCTTAAAGAGTTTTGAACAATATTTATTATAAATCAAGATGAGGGTTGAGTAATTTTAAATCTTGATCTGCGTCAGTATTACAAGCAAATAATAAAATTTCATCTATTTTAATCGTGGTTATTTCGTACTTTTTTTGAACTAAATCATCTTTTAACAGTTCGATCATTATCTATAAAGTTTTTAATTTAGAGCAACCTTAATTATCTGTGTCAAGATGAGAATTGAGCAATTTTAAATCTTGCTCAGTGTCAGTATCACAAGCAAATAATAAAATTTCATCTATTTTAAACGCAGATATGCCACTATTTCCACCATACATGTCTATAGTTCTCAGCGTAACGAATTCATCATTATAACTTGTAACATAACCAGAATAACTTGTATCTTCTAACTCAACAGTAATGATAAAATTCATTTTTATTGCGTATTTTAATAAAGAAAATAGAATGTTTTCTTCAGAAATGTCAAGTATACTGTGTTTTTGTGACTTCAAAACATATAATTTTTTAATCATTTTTTCATATGGACCATCATAATCAATTTGATATATTTTACGGGTTTTTATCAAAATGTATCCATCATATTCTCCTCTTGAATTCATATGCGAAATTAACGTTTCAGCTTCGTTTAAACCAGAAATAAAACCTGTCATATGCTTTTCTGTATTTTCTCTGTTAGTATAAATACTTGTTACTTTTTTGTGTTCCAGACAATCTTTTAGCAGCTCAATCATTTCTTTTTTCTCCTCAATACAATTTTTATTTGATTTTTCTTTTATTTGGATTCTTATTCCAATTTTTATTTTGTTTTTTCTTCTCCCCACCTTGATCTCTTTGTCTTCTAGCTTTCCCTTTTTCATGTTTTTCTTCTTTACTTGGACTTGGTTCCTTTGTATGCTCCTTGAACAAGTAATATCCACCAATAGCAACCCCTGCAATAACTACAGTTCCTAAAATAGCCCAACCAACTGGATTCCAGAAATTTGCACCTCCGACTGCTGCCACTTCTTCAAAAATTAATATTCCACCACCAGCAAGTAAAGCTGCACAGTCACCTTCAGTATCAACAAACATAACTGGATTATTCCTACCATAAGCAAACACATTAGCACCCAATATATCACCAGGAGCATTGTATAATTGCCTAAAATCATCTGCATTTATAAATCTAAAAATCTCAGGGTCATAATATCTGCTTTGTAAATAATAGAATTTAGTTTCTTCGTCGTAGAAGTAACCACGATACCTAAAAGGGTTATCTATACCTAAAGTAGCTGCCATTGAGCCTGTTACATTGTAAATATAACCCCAAGCATCATAAACATATGAAACTACAGAATTTCCATTAGCATCTGCGAGACCAACCACATCATTCTGTCCATTATAGAGGTAATAATACATGTTATTGTTATAAAGAATGCTTATAACTTTTCCTGCACTATCATAGCTATAGTAGAAAGTATTTGAACCAGTAGTTTGAGCGACAATTCTATTATTATTCAAATAAAAATTAGTAACAACGCCATTTATAGATTTAGAAGTCCTAATATTATCCTCATTATATTCGTATATTGAGGTCTTACCACCATAAACAACTTGTTTTAATATTCTTCCCTTATCCCAAGTTAAAGTATGACCCTTATAATAAGTAGGATTTCCAATTGCATCACTAACTATATTATAACCACTATAATCAATGAGCTTATCTTTCCAAGTAGAATCGTAAGTGAAAGTAGCAGTACCATAAGGATTTGAAAGTGGACCTTCAGTATAAAGATAAAGTTAAGACTTTTTATGAAAATATATACTTGATATGTAACAATTCTATAAACCAAATTTTTCACTATAGTTAACTCCACCCACAAAAAATTGCAGTTAAAAATATTCCATTTTTTTTAAAAAAACTTTTAGACATTTTCCTCAATTTATTTTATGCTCTCATTAAATTTCCAATTAAAGATATAATAAATTAAAAATTTAATGAAAACATACCAAATCAACGATACAACAAATAAAGCTATTTCGACTAATTTTTTGAATCACATACTTTACAATTTATTTTAATTATAGATAAACATTTATCGAAAATATTTATCTTTGGACTAGAAAAAGTCTCTTGATTTTGCTATTTATCTATATCTTTAACCAATTTCTTCATAACTGAGCTTACTAACTAATTTTTTTAATGTAATTTCATCGATGATATTTTGCTCAGCATAAGCTTCCATTGCGTCGATATCGTATCTAACTTTAAATGCAGAAGTGGTCACTCCTCTAGTGTATTTATTTGCAAATGGATTTATCTTATCTTTTTTAAATGAAAGCAAATACTCTAAAAGTGGGTTCACAAATTCTCTTTGAACTTCGATGATTATCTTTGTCTTAGGAGGTGTATAGTTTTCCAATTCCTCTATCTTTTCTTCCAGCTGTTCCAATGAAATATCACCTTCAGATGTTAAAAGCTTAAGCTTATATATCTTATTTACCCCATTTACTCCAAACCTCTCCAAGATATTGATCTGCGTTTCCTTTGAAACTTTTGTTAGATATAAAGCAGCTTTTACAGATATCCTCTCTTCATACAAAAGTGTTAGACCAGGATCGCATAATTTCTTAACCCTTAATAGATTAAAAACATTAGATTCCGACATATCGAATATTCTCGCGATCTCTTTCGCCACATTCGACTCGTTTCTTGTCATTTTTACCATTTTCATGATCTCATAGTTTTGAATCAAGCTTTGAATCATATTAATTTTTGATATAGAGCGAAATTTGATGTTGGATTCAATGATTATCGTTCGCAAAAACAGCTCATCAACTTTATCAGCATTAATGGTGTAGCTGGGAATGAATTTATACTTTAATAAATTGGTTTGCCTGTAGAGACCAATAAAAGCAAGCAATCTGAGCCTTCCGCATATAACAGTATAAGTTCCATCAAGCTCTTTCGTCAAATAAACTGGTTCCAATAAGCCAATTTGATCGATGCTCCTCATCATCTCTGCAATTTCAGTCTCTTTAGGCTCATCAAACAAGTTCCAACCTGCTGGGGTATCATCTATTAACTCTATATCCACCTTTTCAAAGTTCTCATAGAAATTGACTCCATCAGCGAAGTTCTTTTCTCTCTTCTGAATTGCAATTCTCTCAGCTTCAGCCCATTTTTTGATCTCTTCAGGTGAGTGGTTTATTTTTAATTCAGTACTTGTCACTTTAATTTCATCGTTTTTTAGCCTATACGAAGGTCTAAGGTCAATTCCATATAACACATTATCGTTCATTTCAATCCTCCAAAACTTTTATATAGTTATTATATTAATATTCTTAAAAAATGTTCATTATGCTTGTAACATTTTAAGGGCAACTTTAATAATATAAAATATATGAATTTAAGGGGGGATTTTAATGTCAGCAATATCAATTACAAAGAACAATTCAATATCTGTATTATATTCTGCTTTAACAGAAGAAGGCAAACAAGTCAGCAAAAAACAAGCATTCGATCTGATGCCGCTTGAGGCAACAGATCAAGATTTTCTGGATCTCGGCACTGCTATTGGAAGTGCATTGCAATACAGTTTAAAAGAGATTCAAAAAAATAATGTCAGCATAATCATGGAGGGATAGCGATGATAGTATCAACGGTAGTGTTTTTGTTTAATTTAACAAATGGGGGAATAAGTAAAGTCACTATTAAAGACATTCGTTCTGACATTGAAGATAGCGAGTTAATGGCATTAGCTGACTTAATGATACAGAAGAAGCTTCTTTACAAAGGGTCCCCATTTGTAAGTCTGAAAAGTTGCACTAAAACAAATTCTGAAATAACAAAAATAAAATAGTTAATCCAAAAATAAAATAGTTAATACCGAAAGCGAAGCTTTTGGTATTAACTAAATCACTATTCATTATTACCAATATTCATTATTCAATATTCATTATTCACTATTCATTATTCAATATTCATTGCTCTAAGAATATTTTTAATTTATCTAACATAGATTATTTATGAATGATTTATTAGGAGTAACTCTCATGGATAATAATATAATTTCTGAATTAATGGATATATTTCCTAAAATAACTATAGTAGGCAAAGATGAAATAATAATTGAAAATCACAATGGTGTAGAATTTTTTGGAAAAAACGACATAACTATAATAACTAAAGTTGGAAAGATCAGCCTTTATGGAGATGATTTTAAGATTGTATTCATGGCTGGTGGCACTATTGTAATAAATGGAATGATTAAAAAGGTGGAGTTTGAAAATTATGATAAATAAAAAGATAAAAGATGTTAATAATCATAAACTATCTGTGAACATATTGACTCACTACCCTGAAAGGCTATTGAATTATCTGTGGACGAATGATATTAAGATTAAAAACTTTAAGAGGCTTAGTTTTGTTGAGATATATTTTGAAATAGATAAGGATAAATTTCCTTTTATAGAAGAATTTTGCAAATCAACTAATAGCAAAATAGAAAAAGTCCGCACCATTTCTTGGCATAAGATTTTTTCATTCATTAAAAATAGGGCAGCAGTTTTGCTTATTGCGATATTTTGCATTGGTGTTTTCCTATATTTTGAAAATTTTATCTGGAAAATGGATATTGAAACAGGAAATATCGTTTCTCCTCTTGAAATTAGGAAGATTTTATACGAAAATGGTATTATCGAAGGAATGCCAAAGAGTGAATTTAATTTTCAAAAAGTGGAAAAGCTTTTGATGGATAAGGATGAAAATATTCTATGGTGCAAGGCAAGGGTAGTTGGCGGAATTTTAAATATCAATATTGAAGAGAAGATAACCCCTCCAATTATAGAAGAAAAACCAGTAAAATATGAAATTAAAGCTATAAAAGATGGGGTAATTGACAGGTTCTATTCTATTAAAGGTGTTGTCACTGTTTCAAAAGGAGATACTGTAAAAAAAGGAGATGTCTTAATTCAGACCACAGGTAATGGTGCTAGTGGCGATGTTTTTGCAAAGGTGTTCTATGAAAGCGAAGCTGCATATCCTTTAAAGAAGAAGGTAAAAGTATATTCCGGGAATAGCATGTTAAATATAAGTATTAATTTATTTAATAATGAATTTAAAATTAAAAATAACACTATAAAGTATATTAAATATGATAAAATAGATACTAATATAGGATTTTTAAAATTCACAAAATATGTTGAGTATAGGGAGGAAATAGTCAGCGTAGATGAAGATAAAATCATGGAATATGCTAAAAAAGAACTTACATATAAGATCATAAGAAATTGCGATAGAGCGATTGAAGTAAAAGATACTATAATCGATAAGAAACAAATAAATGATACACTTGTTGTGAAACTATTGCTAATAGGGATAGAAAACATAGCAGAGAAATAAAATTAAGGGTGTGTTAGATACAATGAGTGAAAACTCAAAAGATAATAAAATGAGATATTTTAAGTGGTCAATAATTTACATAATAGCATTCTTAATTATTTTAGCTACATTGATAGATGATGTGATAGAGGTTAAATATGATCTTGTGGAAAATGCTATTTCAAATGTAACCATAAGGGCGAGCAAAGATGTTGAAGACAAACTATCGACTGAACAAAATATTGAGAAAGCAATTAGTGGGGTAGTGGATCAATACGAACATGTTGCAAATGTTAAAGAAAATATTGTTACAAAAATCGACTTGCTCTTTTCTAATATCAATAGAGTGAAGGGCGATGAAAATCTCAAGTCAGATCAAGATAAAATTTCATCTATAAAGCGTTCTATAAATATAGTGGTGTCTGATGAAGATTTGTTAACCCTACTTAAACTTGATAATGTAAGCCTTCAAAGGGTTCATGGTTCTATTAACTCGCTTATAGGTGCTATTTATGATAATGTGACTATAAGAAGTAATCATGCAGAAGATTTAAAAAGTGCTGCTTTCTATGCTGAGGACCTTGTGAATTATCTAGGATTAATCGTTGATGAAAAAAAGATATGCAGCAGTATAGTAGTGGACGTACTTGAACCAAATCAACTTTATGATGAACAAGGAACCATAGATTTAAAAAATGATACCAAAAATAAAGTGGCACCTGTCATCATTAAAAAGGACGATATAGTTGTAAAACAAGGTGAAAAAGTTACTGTAAATGATTTAGAAGTTTTGAAGAGCCTTGGTCAATTAGGTTCTGGATTTAATGTAAATGTACTCCAGCTTACAGCACTTTCACTTGTCATAATTATAACGTTTTTAATACAATTTTTGTATTTACGTCGAAAAAAAGATTCAGTGTTTTTAAAGACAAAAAATTTAATCTTAATAAACGCTGTGATGGTCATTTTAATCATACTTACAAAAATTTTTAATGGATATTC
>Ga0209629_10000566_pt1 | contig 20587 bp, 28 predicted proteins | sample TergutCu122P5_FD_187286 | JGI IMG/M metagenome (GOLD analysis project Ga0209629, IMG submission 187286) | Cubitermes ugandensis P5 segment gut microbial communities from Kakamega Forest, Kenya - Cu122 P5 (SPAdes) (version 2) | ecosystem: Host-associated > Arthropoda: Insects > Digestive system...
ATCTGTATGTGTGTGACAAAGAAATGAGCTGACCACATCACACAGGGGAGACACACCAACCTGACTGGGGTGTTTACGTTCGAGACAGCGAGAAGTGAGACGCCTGATAACATGAGCTGCTTTGGACAGATTTTTTACTTCTCCTTTAGCAAAGAGACAGAGGCCAGCTACTGAAGAAGAGGAGACTTACCTTGAATAAACTTTGAAAATTTGGAAGAAGAATAGTAAAAACATCGTGTACATATTTTCAGTTTAAGAGTATAAAGTGTATAATATATTTTCAGTATAATAGTGTAAAGATCGTCAGTTTTTCATTCTACTTTCCATTCTCCTTCATCCAATTGGGTAGCTGTTCAGCTCAGCCTTTGGTGAGTTTTTGCCCTTTTATAGTGTGCTTTTTACCATTTTATAAAACTTATCTTTACGTAGTGGGCAGCATCCACAACGAATTAAACGATTTTCTATAGAAACCTACGGGAAATCATGTTTCGGCTAATGAATGTGATTCCAGAACGAATTATCTTCATTAGCCGAGGTATCACTGTATATGGGTTAAAGACACTCCATCTCTCAGCATCAATATAAAAACATGTTTCAGGAGCTGGCTTTGTTCATACTCCTTTCTTCAAGTGACAGTCACTATACTAAACACAAGTATTTTATTTTTACTGTAATTAATTGTAATTCACTTTGTCTTATTATCAGTTTTTACAGCTGGGAATGAACCCAGAACCTTTTAATACCACGCAAGTACAGTGAGTCACACTAGTGGTCTAGCGTTCAGCCTGATACCCTAGGTCTTCAGCATAGTATCCCACAACTTAAAAGACCCACATCTCATCCCAACCATCAAAACTGATCTAAAAACAAAAATATCTACCACTATAATGACAAGGCTGGTGTGGAACAAACTCTCAAAGCACTGCATATATCAAGTACTCCTCAATGGACAATTTCCAATGTAACACAAATAAATTAAATTATTGCTGAAAATAATTAAATGACCTTTGTTATAACATCTGTGCATAATATTCCAATTCAAAAATTATAACAACCCAGTCACCTTAACTTCAATGAATGAAAAAATGTATCATAGCTATGCAACATAATGTGAACTGACGGAGACACTAACAATTCTATAAATGGAGAATGGAATTACACAAAAAGACACCATAAGACAACAATCCCGACTTACAATGATCTCCCCAAATTGCTCAAAGTGCTTGCGAAGTTCTGAAGCTGTAACATCTTTCTCCAAGTTGCCAATGAACAGAGTCCGGGTTGCCTTTGGATGAAATTCGTCCAACTCTGCTTCATAAGGCCTGAGAAGGTAACATGTTCAAAACACACGTAACTACAGAATTAAGATTTCAAAATCGAAAAACTCTGAAACTGGCCACAAAAGAAATTGCAAAGAATGTGTTTAAAAAACAGCCTTCAATATAAAAAACACAATATATATATATATATATGTATACACACACACACACACACACACGAGGCAGAGTCAAATAAAAAAATTAAAATTGTGATAAAAATTTGAAACACTGCTCGATTGTCCTTAAGTTGGCAACAGTGATACTCATGGTTTGAAGAGTGGCCGACAGGTGGCAGTACAATGGAGGAACGCAACATGACGGCGCAGCAGTAGTGTAATGATGGCAGCCCCACTTCTACCATGCACCAAAGAGGAAGAGCGTTCTGTCATTCGTTTTTTAAGAGGTGAAGGGGTGAAACCCATTGAATTTCATTGATGAATGGAAGTTCAGTACAGTGATGCATGTCTGTCACTACAGCAGGTGTACGAATGAAGTAGGAAGTTCCTAAACAGCGTTAGTTCTGTAACAGTCTCTCCTCGACCACGTCAGGCACACCGAGTAGTGACACCAGAGGCCATTGCAGCAGTTGAAGCCATCATGAAGGAAAACTGCCGCGTAACAGCGCATGAAATAGCAGCACGTCTGGATATGAGTCACGGATCAGCACACCATATCCTCCATGATGTTCTGCAGTTTCATGAAGTGTCTGCAAGGTGGGTTCCACGTCAGCTGACCTCAGAATTGAAAGAACGACATGATGCCTGCCAGGAACTTTTAAAATGCTTTGAAGCAGAAGGTGATGGCTTTCTAGGAAGAACTGTTACTGGAGATGAAACCTGGGTCCACTACCATCAGCCAGAAACCAAGAAAGCGAGCAAGGAATGGCACCATACCTCCTCACCAAAACTGAAAAAATTCCGCACACAACCATCTGCGGGAAAGGTTATGATGATTCTTTTGGGATGAATGAGGGGTAATTTTGGAGCACTACAAAAAAAAAATGCCCAGGCGGAACACTGTGACCAGTGCAATGATTGCAGATCTCCTCAAGCATCACCTGTGTCCTGCAAACTTTTGACTCGAGTGTGTGAGTGTCAGAGTGTTAGTGAGTGTGTGTGTGTGTGTGTGTGTGTGTGTGTGTGTGGTTTTTTTTTATATATACTCATATATAAAATGTCATTCTCAAGAAACGTGGAAGAGCTCTAATTTCTATGACAATGGAATTAATCTGTTTTGTAACACACTTAACCCATTTTCATCCTTCCTTATTTCCAACTGCACTCCTATATGTGATAAATTAATTTGGGTGAAAATTAAAGATTTTAAAAAAAACATTTTTAAGAGGGAAAATATATATATCTCCTTCACACTGTTGTTTCTGCTTGTAATCAACTAAATGAAATTCAAAAGAATGTAAGGTGTAAGCTATAAGACTGCATGCAATTGGGTGTTTGCAAATGTGTCCCATAAAACACCACATGCCTTCTAAGAGAGGAGAGGTGTTAATATCCATGACAGACCATAGGGACTGAATGAACGAATGAATGAATGAATGAATGAATAATATATATAAATATTAAACAGTCCTGTAACAGTGCTAGGTAATAAAAAGTACCAGTAAAAATAATTAATAACAGTGCAAAATAATATCAACACATGTATAAACAATATACAGTTTTCTACCTGAATTCATTGTCCTCCACATCATAACCTTGACAAGGTGCCACCTCAATCTTGCAGCCAAAAAAGAGCTTGTTGTGCGACTCTTCAAGTGCCTTCTCCACATCATCTGCTTTTTTGAAGCAGACCAGTGCATAGCGATCACCTGCCTGCCCAACCACCTTCACACACGTTACCTTCCCATGCTTCTTGTACTCGTGGAACAGCCCATCCTTCAGACTCGTATCTGAAACACAGTAACAGCCCACTTTCAGTCAAATCCAAAACACAAGAGTCCATACTTAGACTATTATCTGTAAAACAAGAGAATGTTGTCCTTCAGATTCAAACTTCAAACACAAGAAAGTCCTTCACACTCGTAACTGAAACACGAGAACAGCCAATACTTCAGACTCTGTCTAAAATATGCACAAAGCCTGTAATTCAGACTCATACCTATAACATAATAACAACCCATCTTCAGGAAATCTAACAAGGAAATAATAGCTAAACACCTAAGGGCTTTCACAACCTTTATTAACTCAATAGACTTTGATAAATTGACTTAGAACTAATAGAAGGTAACAATTCCAACAATAAGATAACACAAAACATCCAAAGCAAGGGACTATATTAAACTGAAGCTCAACAAGAATGACAATGTATTAAAAGTAAAACCTGAGCATGTAGCATTATTGTAATGGAACATGCTGATCATTAATAAAGTTACTAAAAAACAAATCCTGGCCCTGGACTACAGATGGCTCACCATGCATGCCGAGCCTATCTGGTACCCGACCTTGGATAACAGATAGCGCCCCACGTGCCTTTTCAGTTTTGCCTGCAGCCCTATGTAGGTCTGCTTTCACTTTTGTTACCTCGGCTTCTAGTTCTCTAATCTTAGAAGTTTTCGTTTCACTGTTGGTTTTTAGCTTAACAAATAAGCTCCCTAGTGTACTTACTGTGTCAAGGATGGTTAGTTTCAGTTTTCTTCATCTTAACACTTTTTTCCAGTGTGATAACTACTGTATTGAGAGCGTTTTCTATAGCGTCACCTTCGTCATCCATCTTGCTACTCACACGTATCTGTATATAATTTCGTGAAGAATCTACTGTTATCATCTATAATTTCAACGTTATTGACTTGCGCTACTTCCATATCCTAAGCCTTGATTACAGGTTTTCTCAGCGGTGCCACTACAGAAATTCCTCAACGCGCGTAAATAATGTCGCTTAAATTTGGGATACTGTATGTAATTTTACAGTAAATTGTGTAGAGTAAAATGAAGAGTTAAACACCTTTCTAAGGAAATAACTAACTAGAAAACTAAGTAACAAATCGCATAATAAAACAATCAATGAAACAAACGACTTTTTTTTTTCGAAGTAATGCGGCTTCACTTCATGAAATTTTTCTCGGCATCATATTACTCTTCCCCGCGTATGAACATGTATTTTCTTTATAAAATTCTGGAACACCCTCGGAGTATTTATACACCTTAATGCAAGAGATTAAATTTTGAGGAATCTAAAACCACAGGCAAAAATTTTTTTGTGTTTTAGTCTTCATTTCCATAGAAAGGAAAAAATGTCCGAAAATTCTTAACTAAATGGTAGGTAATATTTTCCGAATATTTTTCCCCCTAATTACTCCTTGCTTTCTATTTTGTGTTTTAGTGCCTTTCCCTAAGATTTGAAAACTGCTACATGTTCAGCAAATTAGATCTTCATGTTATTATTTTTTATACATTCGTTTGACGAGGCATGAACATGTTTTTATTTCTCTCTTCACTTACTTTCAGACCACCCTGCTAACTAGCGATTTATTGTAATCATAGTCACGTGACACACGTTTTTGACTTCTGAGAGAAGCAGATAAATACCGACTTCTGACAAGAACTGTCTCTTTTGGAAGAATAACTTTCCTAAAAAATGTTTATTACCTGAAAGAGAATAGGTGCATTCATTCTTTGGCGGGAACAAAATTATGCCTTCCATTCATTATGTTTATATACATTTTGTGTTTCCTTTTAAGTTTCTTAGTTATAATTTACAGATTTGTTACTTTGTCGGGTCTATATTTTGACAGTGGAATCCTCCTCTTCCAAGTACAAGGAATGACTACCATCGCCGTATTTCTTGATCCACTGATTGACCAACTGTTGGGAAGTTTCTTTCATATCATACGCCCAGCCAATTCTCCTCAGTACTTCTAAGAATGTTGTGCATAGATCGTTTTTATGTCCATATTCCGATGCGCGGTAGTCTGATGGAAATACATGATGAAAGTTATGCCAACCTTCTCCACCCGTTACAGTCGAAACGAATTTATTTTCCATAGCGCTGATTTTGCTGCAGCAGAAAAAAATAAACAAAATCATTGGGATTCACTGTTACTGTAACACTGTGGTATTTTTTTATATTTCTCTGTATTTTTCTCAGAATTTATTATTCTATATAATTATATAAATGACGTCTCCTTCTGTGATTGAACTATATGAGAATTAAAACTTCTTAGGCTAATGGCTGTTATGAGAAACGCAAATGCTCATGAGATTGGCGTCATTCGAACAGGCTGTTGATTGTGAGCAACGTTACGATTCACGATTAAAAACCGGATGTATAAGAAACTTTATGTATATTTTGTGTTTTTATCAATAAACTCTACGTTAACTAGCACGATTTTTTGTAAGTGGACACAACTTTTGTAGGAGGATAAATACAATTCCAATAGTGGTGAATACATAGTGTTTCATCCTTATTCTTCCAAAGATTGCAGTTAATAATATGCTTGTGAGTATTGCAGAGTGTAATTTACTTAATGGTAGCTTGTCAAAATGTGAATTTAGGTAACGGTCATACATAATTTTGTCTGACATCGAACATTCAGTCGTTTAGAAACTTAATTGTAGTTGTCTAGCAACAATTTCTGTATCACAGGGATTCGTGATAGGTATTTTCTGATTTTTATCGGACCTAGAAGTGCCTGCCTGCGAAATGTTTTAAATAGATGAATGAAATATAGAAATCGATCGCTTCGTACTAGTCAGAATTCTGTTATGTTCACTGTATGGCTTACGCGAATCTGTAAACAAAAATACTTGTATGAACTGCGTATTGATAGACGTGTTTTAAAATAAACTACAAATATTTTCATCAAACTTCCCAGCCGGCAGGACACAGTGGTTTTTGGTTCAGTACCAGTAATTTCAGTATTTGAAACAACATTGTTAAATAACATACGGACTAAAGAGTAGGTAATTATATTGTCATAGGTGGTACCATATATGCTCGATGTCTGGACTATTTCTGTGGAGAGGGACTGTATATAAAAAACCACGTCAACAATAATGATAGAGGAGAATATTACTTACCCATTATAAGGTCTGTTGCCATACAGGTGGGCTGCGCTGTTTACAAGCCATGTAATATTGTAATTACACACAGCGCGAAACACGTAAACACCAAAAAAGGACACCCGCAATGATTCACTCCACAGCAGGCAGGGCAACGCAGTGGTGAGTATAGCGATAGTACTGTACAACTGATAGTAGTACCTATAAAATGATTAAAACTCTGAATTATCTTCCTTCCTCGGAACTCACTCCACAGTGGGGGGGGGGGAATTGGTCAGAATCCAGTTCCGTTTACCTGTGAAAAAAATTCATGCAATTTGCTTTAACTATACGGATAGGCTATATTAGCAAAATCCGCTCGGAGGAATACAGTGGTATTACTCCCAATTTCAATATTCACAATCTGCGGTGATGTAAATGTATAAGCCACATTCACCTGCAGTAGTGGATAACGAATTAATATATTGCAATACGACTTTGATTCTTATGAAGAATTGATTGAAAGTTTAAAAATCCGTACAAAGAAGAAATCGAGAGGTTTCTCTAAATCGATTAAATGTGCAGAGAATACGTGGTCGGACATTAAAGTTCGCGAATTCGCCACCGTGTACTTGCCGTGGCAACACGGGACATAAGCCTTAATATGTTTTGAGGACGTTGACATATCAGCGTTTCACAGCTGTGTTGTTGATCTATGCCAGTCTCTTTCTGAGTGTTATCTATCACTGTCTGCGTGTGTTTTGGTGTGCCGCCGCGAGAATGTCGGAGCTTGAATTAGAGCAACGAACGAACAATAAATTTCTTGTTAAACTTGGAAAGAAAGGAAACGAAATCAGAGAGATGTTAGTGCAAATCTGCGAGGATAATGCTATGAAGAAAACAGCAGTTTACAGGGGGGTGAAAAGTTTTTCTGAGGGAAGAGAAAGTGTCACTGACGAAGGGAGATTAGGTTGACCAGCAACAAGCGAACTGAAGAAAACATTGCAAAAGTTCGTCAAATTGTGCGTCAAAATCGTCTGCTGACTCTCAGGAGCATAGCAGAGCAAGTGAACATCGACAGAGAAACAGTTAAGAAAATCTGAACTGAAGATCTTGACATGAGGAAGGTGTGTGCACAAATGGTCCCAAAGGAGCTCACCGAAGAACAAAAGCAAAGAAGAGTCACAATTTGCCAAGAACTTTTGGAGAGGCAAGATGACATTTTGGGCCGTGTCATCACAGGTGATGAAACATGGGTCTACCAATACGACCTTAAAACGAAGAGGCAAAGTGCACAATGGAAGACTGCCAATTCCCCACGACCAAAATATTCCGTCAGTCCAAATCAAGAGTGAAAACAATGTTGCTGAATTTTTGATATTAGAGGGATTGTTCATTATGAATTTGTACCAACTGGACGAACAGTCAACCAGGTTTACTATTTGGAAGTACTGGAAAGGCTGCGTGAAAAAGTTAGACGGAAACGATCCGAACTTTTTGCCAGAAACTCATCACGACAATGCACCTGCTTACACGACACTGCCTGTGAGGGAGTTTTTAGCTAATAAACAAATAACTGTGTTTGAACACCCTGGTTATTCACCGGATCTAGCCCCCAGTGACTTCTCTGTTCCCGAAGTTAAAGGAAATATTGAAAGGAAGGCATTATGATAACATTGATGATATCAGGAGTAATACAACGGCAGCTCTGAAGGTCATTCCACAAAACTAGTTCCAAAATTGTCTTGAAGGGTAGACTAGGCGCTGGCATTGGTGCATAGCTTCCCAAAGGGAGTACATTGAAGGCGAACACAGTGGTTTTCAGCAATAAGGTATGTAGCAATTTTACCGCGTGCGTTCGCGAACTTGATTGTGTAACCAAGTATATGTTTATTCTAAACACTAATAATTCGAGACGAGAAATTCCATCTGATCTTTTTGTGAAGATTCCCATGTACTTGAAATGATGAAGGTTTAGCTTAGAGGCAGTTCCCTTCTCCGAAACGACGGCAACAATTTACATCCAGACATGATACATTGTCTCCAAAGAATTGAATCATGCTTGTGATGTTGCTGTTATTCTATGCCAGTGAGTCCAGTGCTGAGCAACCGCACTGATCTTCTCGGCGGTGATGATTGGGAAATGAAGGCACAAGAGTGAAAACAAATCGCTTAGTTTGTTTGTTCACTTTCTCTTTTCATCTGTTACCTTATGGATAAATGTTTGAGGACTGGAATTTTATCCTTTTTGAGGTGAAACTTGTCCTCATTTTATAACTTGTTTTATTCATTCAAACACACAACCAGTATGTAGTAAATAATACATAGTTTGGCTACATGTTTCGGTCCTAGCGAACCATCTCCAGGCCAGTACTTAATATTTTGAAATGGTACATTTAGTGAGTGCGCACAGTATGGGATCCCATAACGTTTAACAACCATTTTTTTAAACTCCAAGTTAAAAAATTCCAAATTTAAAATCCATTGACCGAATGTATTCTTAAAAAAATATAATAACTCCTTAGAATGGCAGAAGGCATTTGACCATGTAAACATGTAAACTGGACAAAATTAATGCAGATCCTAAAGAGAACTGATATAGATTGGTGGGAAAGAAATTTGATTAGCAAATTGTACATGGATGAGAGGGTTAAAGTACGACTGGACCGCGTGGAGACAAGAAGTGTGCAGATTGGAAGAGGAGTTAGACAAGGATGCTCTTTGTAACCAATTCTGTCCAATGTGTACAGCGAATGCCTTACCAAGGAAGCTCTGGATGGGCTTGGAGTCTTCAACATCGGAGGGCAAATTATTCAAACTGTGAAATATGCAAATGAACTTGTACTAATAATGGCTAAGGAAGAAACGGTGCTACAGAACATGATTGATAAACTAATTGAAATTGAAAGATGCTGTGGCATGGAAATGAATGTGGAAAAAACAAAAGTAATGAGTTTTTCAAGACAACCATCCCCAGTAACAATTATGATAGACCCAAAACAACTGGAAAATGTGGAATATTTTAAATATTTGGGTAGCGTTTTAACAAATGATGGAAGATGTACGTGTGAAATTAAATCCAGGATTATCATGGCAAAAGCTGCATTCAACAAGAAGAAGACTCTTTTTACCAGCGCATTGGACTTAAATTTGAGGAAGAAACTAGTAAATTTCTACATTTGGAGCATGGCTTTGTATGGTGCTGAAACTTGGACACTTCGGGCAGCAGATCAGAAATACCTGAAAAGTCTTGAAGTGTGGTGTTGGAAAAGGATGGAGATCAGTTGGACCGATCATGTGAGAAATGAAGAAGTGTTACTTAGAGTGAATGCGCAGAGGAATATTCTACATGAAATAAGAAGACGGAAAGGTAACTGGATTGGTCACATCTTACGTAGAAACTACCTTCTAAAACAAGTTATGGAAGGAAAGATAAAGGGAGAGTTGGAAGTGACAAGAAAACGAGGAAGAAGACGTAGGAAACTACTGGATGACCTTAAGGACAGGAGAGGATACTCTCATTTGAAGTAGGAAGCTCTAGCTCGCACTATGTGGAGGCATCGTTTTGGAGGAGGCTTTGGACCTGTCGTCAGACAGAATACTGAATGAATGTTATGAATAAGAACTCGTATCAGTGCGTTGGTACTTCTATAATAAAATTTATGTCAACTTATAAATATTACGAATTAATCTAGAAGTCATGTCAAAAGGACTTTCAACTGCGGTTGTGTTACACTCGTGTATATATGTTCGTAGTTGGAGCCAAATTTATCTTATATAATTGAGCATTTCTTAATTCTGAAAAATAGTTTGTATCACACGTAAGTTCACGCCGTCCTGTAGGAGATCAAGTTCAGGGTTGTGTACCCGCACACAGTATAAATTATATCAGTTCTGTATAAATGTATGTAATTGAATCGTTTGTATGAGTAGATTTCATCGCGTGAAGTTCTTATTGAAATACATGTACGTGTTTGATAAAATCTGCGTAGATCTTTTGTGCAAGATTGATGTATCTGCTCCTATTGAAGAATGCTTTTGTTGCTTATTCGGTGTCGGTATTACTGTAATAGGAAGGATAATTTTAGTTGGGTGCAGTATTATGATCTATTTACGGAATAATTACACTGGTCAACAAAGATTTTGTTCCATGAGGAAAAATGTCTGTTTCTGGTGTAATTTTGGACGCTGAATTCAAATATGTTTCCAGAATTTCTCTGTCACCCACATCTTTCGCTCCAGATTAAAGGGCTGGGATCTTCAGCGCCAGGACACTAAGGTGTGCTTTTACCGTGGGCGCCATGAAGAATTCAAGGATTTCTTCTCCCAGGAAGATGGTGTCGTGTTTTGCAATGATGTTTGTTCCGTTATGGAAGTTCTTGGTCATGAATATAACCCAGATCAGTGGCGCTTGTTCTTTGATTCGTCAAAAGAGATCTTCAAGTTGGTTCTACTCCATAACGGAAATATATTCCCCTCCGTTCCTTTGGCTCATGCAGCCAACATGAAGGAAAGTTATGAAAGCGTGACGCTACTGTTGGGAAAGATTAAGTATGACGAATTTAAGTGGAAGTTATGTGATGATCTCAAAGTTGTGGCACTCTTACTCGAAATGCAACTCGGGTACACAAAATACTGTTGTTTCCTGTGCGAGTGGGACAGCCGGGACAAGAAGAATCGCTATGTAAATAAACTGTGGCCTGAACGAACATCATAGACGCTATGGGAGAAAAATGTCATCAATTCTCCTCTTGTTCTTCCGGAGAAACTTTATCTCCCCCTTTGCGCATAAAGCTGTGCCTATTGAAACACTTTGTGAAAGGTATGGATAAAACCGGCCGTAGATTCGAATTTGTGAGGAATAAGTTCCCAAATGTGAGTGACGCAAAAATCAAGGAGGGTATATTTATAGGACCCCAGATCAGGGAACTGATGACAGACAATGAGTTCGATGAAGACCTGAATGGGACTTAAAAAATTCATGGTTGTCATTTAAGAGTATTTGCTAGGACTTCTTAGGAAATCACAAAACAGCGAACTATCAGGATGTTGTGCAGGACCTGTTGACTTCGTACAAAGCACTGGAATGCAATATGAGTCTGAAAATCCACTTTATGGTGTCACATTTGGATTTTTTCCCAGCAAATCTCGGCGAAGTCAGTGACGAACATGGCGAAAGATTTCACCAAGACATTATGGTTATGGAAAAGCGGTACCAAGGCAAATGGACCTGAAGTATGTTGGCAGACTAATGCTGGACATTGAAGAGGGTTGTATCTAACGCCAAATACTGGCGAAAATCATATGCTCGTACATTTTAGCGGAAAGTCTGCCTGTTTCATGAGCACGTAAAGTACTATTTTGAACGTTTAAATTCCTCTGTGTCTTTGAATCCCTGCCTGATAGAAAAATTCTGTATACATATCTAAATTCAGCATAAAAGTACTGCTAAATTCATCTATTGAAGTTCGTGGGGGGAAAAAGTTAAATTTTGTTGACCAGAGTTTTCAGTATGCACGGGTACTTACGGTTTTTTTCGTAGAGTAGAAGCTTACTTGTGCTTGCGTGAGAGTAATACTTGTGACTGAGAAACGTACGGAGAAACCAGTTGTTATTTTTAGTTTTGTGTGCGCTCTGCCAGTGTCTTTCAAAATTAATGTATCAAATATTATATTTGGCTTGACCGTGCATTTGTCGTTCATTTGGTTGTTAATTATTTTTCTTTATAAATGTAGATTTTTTCCCATGTTATTTAATCTTTGACCTTTGTTCGTAGTATGTTTTATGTGCAAGATATCTTCCATGGGGCCAATGGATTGTTCATTGTCCAATAGGTGTTGCGCAAGTTTAGATTTGTTATTCCTGTATTTGTAATCGCTAAAATGTTCCTGAAATCTAATACGAAAATGCCTTTCTCTCTGTCCTACATATTTCTTGTTGCAATTCGGGCATGTTAATTGGTATTCGTCGCATTTTTCAAATTTACTCTGATGATAGTTATTTTGTTTAGATAGAAGTTCACCTATAGTGTTTTGTTTTGTGAAAGGAATTTTGAGCTTAGTGTTTTTGAAGAGTTTAGTAATACGTGAATTTGGCCATTTGGTTTTCGGTGTATTTTTCTTATCTAGTCTAGTTTTGTTTTCTACTGAAGTGAATTTGTTTAAGAGTAAGGTATCTTATTAATTGTTGTATAATATTTGTTTTATTTTGTTGCTTCCTTTTCTTTGTTTGTAGCACTCAAGTTGTATGTTTCCATCCTTTTAGTTAGACAATTTATTGGTGCCAGTATGTGTTCTTGGGGATGACATGAATCACTTGGAATTACATTGTCAGTTGTTTGTCGATCCTTACCAACTACGAAATTATACGACAGTAATTCAAAGACTACTTATCTATGTATCTAATTTGCTTATTATCTACCTAATCGAATTTTGACGGAAAACATGGCAGTTGCAGAACTTAACGATTTGAGAGCAACTGTGATTTGGCCTTAATTCTGTCTACTGTTACTGCTTTGAATTTCACGAAAACTCTCATACGAGAATGTAATTTTACCATTTGTTTGGTCTGCTTGAGGATATATATAGACTGCGACAATTCATCTAATCTCTCTCCTAATCTATCAGGTAACTTACTTGTCGTGGAACATTACAATCGGATCTGTCTCTAGATCTGAGATGTCGATATTTTTTCCTTTCGCAATAACGTCAGGGTGTTTTCGCATCATCAGCCAGCCGCAGTGCGAGAAGAAAAATCCTCTAGTGGAGTTGTGCGGATCGGCGTCGGTGTCGGTGTATTTGTGGTGCTGGCGGTGATCACGGACCCAAATGAGCAAAGAGTTCTGGGAAGACGGAGAGACAAATGAAATTTATACATTTATCGCTGTATGTTGAAATATGAAAGTCATAAACTGCCTTACTATTGTGAGATATAAGTATTATCAAGACACTTCCAGACACGTTAATGCACTTGTGAACGGCATTGAGCAGTAATTATTTGACCTTGAATATTAAACCCCTGTATTGGTTGAATAAATGATCAAGTTGCCGCCAGTTACACTCTTAAAATTTGTTAGGGGATTCAGCTCGATAATTTTTAATCTTAAAATGATTCTCAGCAGCTTCACAGACACGCCGGTTTTCCTTGGAAGTTTGCATCAACATCACAGTTCAACTTAAAATGTGTATAGTTTCAAAATCGTGAAAATCGAGTCCAGCACTATTACTCGTGTGGCACATCTCTCATACACTAAACGCACAACTTTAAACTTTCTCTCTTTAATAAGTCTTGGCTCCAGAGTTGTATTGTTGGTGGCTATAATTATCTTTATGTTCTCATCGTCTTACGACGTTAGCTTCGACCGTCCTGTGGTAGAATGAATGTTTGAAGATCATATATAATTCCGCCGTATAAAATGCTTATGGTATTTTGCACTTAAAAATTGTGCATATTTTTGTATTTATGACTTGTTCCACATCTTATTATTTTTGTGACACTCTTGTGGATCAATAGTATGCATGTATGTATGTACGTATGTGTATATTTATGTATGCATGTTTTTAATTTTTTTTTATTTAGCATGCTCCATTACTTTGGAGTAATACTGCATGCTGTAATTTACATGTTAGTTTCATTTGCAGGGGATGCAGTTACCAGCATCAAGGCGCCAGTCTTTGCGTTCCCTTTACAATTTTAAACAATACACAAATAAAATTGAAGCTGTACAGTTACAATTAAAAAAATATGCGTATTGCCCTGTTACAACTGATTAAAGTCCATTGATTTTATAAAAATAAGAAATGATTTCAAGTGTTTCGTTATTAATTCCTCTTTGCTGACGCGCCGTTTTCCCGATTTTAGGACGTTATTCCTGTGAATTTCTCTTTGTGTTTGAAGTAATGTGCACTGATTAAGTAAATGGTCTATGTTGTGGTCGCCATTGTTGCAAGGACATATTGCGTTTTCTGTTATCTTAAATCGGTGGAGATAAGCCCTGGTTTTTCCTTGTCCTCTTACCATAGCCGTGAAATTCGGGTTTACGCTTATATTCAGTTTAAACCTGTGTCGTACGTTTGGGAAGAACTATTTTGTTATGGCCGCCTTCGTACAAATTTCCCATTCTTTTTGCAATTTTTGTGTAGCTTCTTCTTCTATTTCGCTGTACAACGTACTCTCTGGAATCCTGTTGAAGGAGACAGTAATTCTCTGTTACACGCTGCAACTTTTGCTAGCTTATCAGCTAGTTCATTTCCGTAGATTCCTACGTGGGCTTTGCCCCACCAGAATTCTATTGTCCAATCGGTTCTTTCCAAAATAGATATCCTCTTCCTAATATCTTCGATGAGGTAACTGTGGTTGTTGACGTTCTTTAACGAGTCGATAGTGATTCTGCTGTCAGTAAATATACGTATCGTGTGTGGGCTATCTTCCTCAATATCTATTGCATCTGTTAATTCTAGCGCCTTAGCGATAGCTAGTTGTTCAGGTTGGTTGTTTGAACATCTGTTGTCCAGCTTGAATTTGAGTTGTGCTTTAAGTTCCTTTCCAACGAATATTGCTGCGTGCCTTGATTTGCCTTTTAGATATTGTGTTTAGCTCTGTTGTCTCAGGTCTTCGTTATTTCTCGTCCTTTAGTACCTCCGTCTTAGCGCGTTTAATCTTTTCCTCATTATTGTTAGTTGCTCTGTCCGCCAAGGAACTGACTTATTTGACGTAGCCCTCTTCGACGCCCGATGAGCTCTGAATGATTTGCTACATGCTAACTTGAAAACTTCGTGAAATTTCTCCGGGAACGTTTCAATGTCAGTTTCTTCAAATACGCCTTTACACAGTGTTTTATCCAAGTCTTCTATCCCTCCATCCTTATTTATCTTGCAGATTTTCTTCTCTGCTAATCGAAGCAGGTTTTCCTGGAATTTCTCTATGTTACCCTTTTGCACTATATACCTTACGTCGTGGAAGTCAAATTCAATCCTGTTCCCTTTGCCTTGACCTATGGCATATCGAATGATGCTGTGGTCTGAGCAGCTTTCCTGATCACTTATTTCCCACTCAACAACTCTGCTAAGTAACTGGTTACTAATAACTGTTAGATCAATATTGCTGGTACCTCGACCACTCCGGAAGGTAGTGTAGTTGCTCGCCTCGTTCATTATGTGCAACTGTTGGCTAATGAGGAATTCTTCAAGAATTCTGCCTCTTGTATTTGTCAGTGTGTCGTGCCACGAAGTGGATCTGGAAATGCTATCCATTGCTATGAGGACACCCGCTCCCTTGACGTGTTGTATTATTGCCTCAGTTTTCAGCAAATCGATTCATATTTGCTGGCTTATGTCAAAGTACATACTGGCTAAAATAATTTTTACATTATCAATTATTACTTATAAAACAACTATATCTTCATCCGAGAGTTGTTTTATTAGTAAAGTGTCTAATTGCTTGTTGGTTACTACTATAGGTGCCCGGTTTCTTCCTTTTATTTTTTGGTATACCAACAACTTGTTTTGAATTGTGTATGGTTCATGAATACAAAGTATGTCAGTACCGGCCTTCTCGATTATTTTCACTAGATTGTCTGTTGCTACCCTAGAATTCTGCAGATTTATTATTATGCATTTGATCTGTGTTTGCATTTTGTACGTTCTGATGTAATGTACAGTGTTAGTGTTGCGATTATCCGCCATTTCAGTAGTCCGTATTTTGCCTGTACTTCTCCAAGACTGCTTACAAACTAGGGCAATTCCTGTCTAGTGAGGAGTGGTTGTCACAGACTTTTTTATTCTGGTTGTGTTTATTGTACGTCAGGCAGTTGATACATTTGTATTCCATTGGGATTGCTGTACATTCCTTCAGCTTGTGGCTTCCTGCGCATATAGGGCAGGTTTCCTCTCCTCTGCAATTGCGAAACCTGTGATTAAATCTGGAGCATTTAAAACACCTATTTGCAACTACGTAGTCCTCAACTTTACGGATTAGCCACGCAAGTTTAATCTTCTTTTGCAGCAACTGCTTCCTAGTCTGGGCACCTACTTCTATTACCAAGTTCCGAGTATGTTTTTTGTTTCATAACTGAATTAGGCTTGACTGTCTCCTTTTATCAAGTCTAGACCAGGATTTTGTGCTATCAACGTATCCTCTAAATTTCCAGTGGAGATATCCTCTGGAATATTAAGAAACACTAGTCTGGATTTCCTCAAATTGTGAACATTAACTTCCAGTTTTCCTCCGCATTTTGCGTTCATATCCTTTTCTAGTGCCTCGATTTCTTCTTTGCTGTTTGTTTCAGTTAGCACTTTCCCGTTTTTGAGTGACTTGAAAGTGTTGATTCCCACTTTAATTTCAGCGGGGCTTATTTGGGATTTCAATAATCCCTTGATTCTTTCTGTGTATTTTCTGTAGAGTTTAAATTTGTTCAAGTTTTTCTCACATCCCAAAGCTTCCGAATAGAGCTTCCCCCCTGTCGCCAGATGGTGCCACGCCCCTCATGATCAGCCCATCTGGTTCCTGACTTAGATTAGGAAATGACCCTCCGTGTACCTTTAAGTTCTTGCCTCTATACTCTTCTAGTTGGATGTTGTGTCTTGTGGAGTCTTGTGAATTTCCGGAGTTGTCTGGCCTTAATCTCTTCCCCCAAACGTGTGGCTTTGTTAAACGTGAGTTGGTCGATCAGGAACCAGTCCGACATGGAAAGTACACTTGCTAAAAGGATACATCACAACAGGCGAGAACTTGACAACATATCTCGAGAACTGCTGGATATACACCTACGTTTAGCAAGTGTACTTTCCAAGTCGGAATGGTCCCTGATCGACCAACTCACATTTAAAAAAGCCACACGTTTGGGGGAAGACAGCAAGGCCAGACAACTCCGGAAATTCACACGACTCCACAAGACACAACACCCAACAACAAAGACCTCAAAAGAAACGGTCATCAAACTTAGTGGCCGGATGCTGGATGACGGACTATCTTCGTTACTACAGAAAGATCCTAACTATGCTGTGACTCCACGCACTATAACTATTGAAGACGCCTTAGTTGGGTTGAAAAGGCAGTGCAGTGTCTACCTGTGGAGATGGCGGAAGAAGCCAGGCAAGAAAACGCGAGGATTATAAAGAGCTCGTCCAGACCCACAGACAATCTAACGAGAGCTGAGAGCAAAGCACTGAGGGCCTTAATGAAAAACACTGAACTCACCATCCTACCGGCAGACAAAGGCAATGCTACCGTGGTTCTCAACACTGTGGACTACAAACAGAAAATCACCTCCCTTCTTCAGGTACCATCATATAGACGACTAGCCAGGGACCCCACTGACTCGACAGAACGTAAAACCACACTAGTGCTTAAAAAATCCACTCTCACAGAAGACACGTGCAAACAACTGCGTCCGGCTGGCTGCAGACCTCCAAGACTGTGTGGACTTCCGAAGGTACATAAAGAAGGGGTTCCTCTGAGACCCATTGTTAACAACATTGGCGCGCCTTCCTACCAACTCTCCAAGTACTTAGCAGGACTTCTCACCCAACTCACCGGGAATTCGGTACACCACGTGAAAAACTCCTTCCAGTTCCTTAAGATACTGGAATCCCTAAGGAGTACAACCTGAAGATCTAATGGTGAGTTTCGACGTGGTTTCTCTTTTTACCAATGTTCCGATTGTGAATTTACTTGAACTCCTCAGTCAGCACTTTGAAGATGATGTCCTGGCCTTGTTCAAACACGCACTAACTCCACATATTTCTGTTTTGATGGACAGTTCTACGAACAAACGGACGGGGTAACAATGGGCTCACCACCTTCTCCGGTAATTGTAAATTTCTTCATGAAGGATTTTGAGAAGAAAGCAATTAAACAAATGACACACAAACCTGTATGCTGGTTCAAATATGTAGATGATACGTTCGTCATTTGGCCCCATGGCAAAGAAAAATTGACAGGATTTCTGAACCACCTCAATAGACTCCAGAACAAGATACAGTTTACAATGGAAAAAAAAAGAAGGAGGTCACCTTGCATTCTTGAACTTGGACATCTACAGAAAACGGACGGCTTCCTAGGACACAAAATATATCGGAAACCCACCCATGCCAATCTTTACCTACACCAGAATTCGCATCACCACCCTGCTAATAAACATTCAGACCTCGCTTCCCTGATACACAGAGCCAAAGCTCTCTGCGACGAAGATTCCCTCGCCCAAGAACTATAATTTCTCACCACCGTCATCAAGGACAATGGATACAGCCCTCAACAGATACGACGAGCCATGAAACCAGCAACACGGACCGCCAAGACCAATGATAAACCCATCTCGACTGCATACATACCATACACGCAAATAAAATATGGCCGACTCAGCAGAATGCTGGCCAAACAGAACATCAAAAGTGTCGCCCTATCACCTACGAAAATATCCAGCTACTTTCCACCAGCCAAGGATGCACTGGGATTAAGAACGCCGGGGGTTTGCAGCATCCAATGTGAATGTGGCAGTGTTTATATTGGGCAAAGCGGGCGATCCATCCAACTCCGTATCAAAGAGCACAATAGACATACCACGTATAAGACTGGCGCAATCCGACAAATCAGCAGTAGCAGAACACAGCATTAACCATGATCACATAATTAAACTTCAGGACACAAAACTCCTTTCGGCTAAAACTGGTTACATGGTTCGTCTCATCAGGGAAGCCATTGAACTTGAAATGCACCCACACAACATAAACAGAGAAGATGGCCTGACCCTAAGAGAATCGTGGAAAACCGCTTCTACGCAAAATTAAGGAAGGGAGACAGCCACCTAAAACACAATAGTTTTGACTTCTACCAGCCCATGCCCGCCCACCACTACTCAACCAATCTCCTTCACACATCCGCCTGTCGGCCTCAATGTAAGCCGGGACCCTTCACAGCTTGTTTCTGTACACTGACCCGCCCCTACTCGGTTCCCCTCCGTCCTAATGGCTCAGGCCATCTCCGAGACAAACCTTTTCCCGTAAAATACCCCAAACATGCCCCCAGCCGAGTTCATTCTACACGCACCTACTTGCCTATAAAGATGGAACAGACAGAGTGTTCCGAAACGTCGGCATATAAAATTCAGACGCCGGAGAATAACCAAAAAGAAAGCATACATTATTCCCAACTTGTTCCCTTAAATTGTAACAAACAGTCAAACGATTGTTTCTTTAATCCTCTGTCAACAACCGGGGATCGAATTTTGCGGAAACGCGTTTCATATTCAAATCTTCCGTTAACATTCGTTGACATGAACTCCAGGACAACCCAGTTATCGCAGAATCTCATCAATGGTCGGAAGACGATCTGCACTGATTGCGTTGCGAACTTTATCAAGATTTTCATCATTTCGGCAAGTTGAAGTTCGGCCAGATCTTGGCTGGTCCTCACATGAAATTTCACCCCCTTTGAAACGTGAATACCACTCGTACACTTGAGTCCTAATTAAAGCTTCTTCCTTCAAAGCTTCTTGCAGCATTAAAACAGTTTCAGCAGTTGATTTCCCTAACAGAAAACAAAACTTGACGCACACTCTTTGTTCTTTATTATCAGCCGTCATAAAAATCGCCTAACTTCCTAGCAGGCACTTAGAAAAAAAGCTACAACAACAATAACAGTCAACCTAGATTGACGCCACGCAGCAGACTGCTAGAGTATTGTATTGACCCTCAACACCTAGCGGCCCATCGCACAACTACTTCTAGTTCGCGCGCCAAATTTAAAGTCCGGTTACTTTTGGGTCCCCCTACGTAGTTTGCTTCATTTCTTTTTTCATGTTTCCACATCTTTCTGTCGTGCTGACTATAATGTTGAGAGCGTTGTCGATGCCTTCACACACTTCGTCAGCCATCTTGTCTCCGTGAGCCGTGTGTATGTATGTATGTATGTATGTAAGTATGTATGTATGTATGTATGTATGTATGTATGTATGTATGTATGTATGTATGTATGTATGTATGTATGTATGTATATATGTATGTATGTATGTATGTATGTATGTATGTATGTATGCATGCATGCATGCATGCATGCCTGTGTATATGTACGAATGTATGTATGTATGTACGAGTATATATGTATGTATGCATGTATGTATTTATGTATGTACGCATGCATACATGCCTAATGTATGTATTTGTATATGTATGTATGCATGTATGTATGTGAATGTTTATGTGTATGCATATGTGTATGTTGTATGTGTGTGTATGTATGTATATGTGTATTGTGTATTGTGTGTGTGTGTGTGTGTAC
>Ga0209629_10000567_pt1 | contig 20585 bp, 22 predicted proteins | sample TergutCu122P5_FD_187286 | JGI IMG/M metagenome (GOLD analysis project Ga0209629, IMG submission 187286) | Cubitermes ugandensis P5 segment gut microbial communities from Kakamega Forest, Kenya - Cu122 P5 (SPAdes) (version 2) | ecosystem: Host-associated > Arthropoda: Insects > Digestive system...
CTCGCGAAATACGGCGCGGAGTTCCTGAATGTGCTGCGCGGGTTTGCCGGTAAAGACGCCATCAACGGGGATTCTATTGTGAACAGGATGGGATTTTATAATAAACCGCCAAAGCCTGCCGCAAACGATATAATTGACACGGCGAGTTTTGTTGAGGACAATTTTATGTTTTTCGATGAACCCGTGCCCGTCTCGGTATTCATGGACAGAATCAACGCGCTGGTTTACCAGAAACGGAGCAAAGGATTGTCGTCGCGGAGGATTACGGGCAGGCTGATTGACGAGGGCTATCTTGAAGATAAGGCGCTCGAAGGGTCCAAGGCCAGGGTGGCTACCGAGAAGGGCTTACAGGCGGGAATTTCAACCGTCAGGGAGGAAAACGCGGAAGCCGCGGCATACTATCGGAATTACTACAATCCAGACGCGCAGAAGATGATATTGGGATACGTAGTATCGAGTATAAGAGCGGAGACATGATCTCTTTCAACTCCAATGTCAACAGGTTAAAGGGGTTTACGGTCGGGGATGGAACCCCGACCCTACGTAATCCGCGATTATGCAGCTGCGGGTTCCATCCCGCACCGCACGACAACGCATGAAAGTATTTCTGCATAAAATTAGAGATCCTTTTGTTGTAGGGCGCGCCGACCCCGGCGCGCCGTTCCACACAATTGGCACTATTTGCAATGAATATCGTTGCAAGCTCGGCGCGCCCTACATTCGTTGTGCAATTTATATGTTCATTCGTTTGTCATGTCCCGCACCGCTTAACCTGTTGACATTGCTTTCAACTCTATCACCGGCAACAGTTTGGCATAGTAAAAATAAATTCACCGGATTTTCCCGTCTATCAGGTAATCATAAGTCACGCCAAAAATCCTCGCGAAGGCCTGTATCTCGAAATCCGAAACATACCGCTTATTGGTTTCTATCCGCGTGATGACATTCTTGTCTATGTCGATTCCCATCAACTGCAGTTTTTGGGCAAGCCCCCTTTGCGACAACCTGGGTATTGCGTTTTCCCGAAGCTCTTTGAGCCGTACGCCAATTAAGTTTTTGTCGCCGTCAGCGTTTCTGGGTTTTGACATATCGCCGCCTCATTTGCTTTTGCAATGTTTCGGTTCAAAAATACTTTTTTGTTTTACAAATTCTATGTAACGGATAATATCTTGTTTTGCCTCTGTAGTCGCATTTTCCGGCAGATAGACGCAATTCTCGTTTCGCTTATATGGTAGCGGCTCATTGATCAAGCCAAGCAAATAATCCAGTGAAACATTGAAAATTTCCGCAATCTTCACTTTTAACTCGTCATTTGGCGTACTTTTATTCCGCTCATACGATGAAATTGTATGATGTGACAAAGAAAGCAATCGAGCCAATCCCGTCTGATCCAGTCCGGCGTCTTTTCGCAATTCGGCCAATCGTTCACCGATAATGGCGCTCACCCTCTTAAATCCTGTTTTTTTGATTATAAGGGTTCTACACCGAGATTTCACAAAACCGCAAGAAACTTCGATATATGCATTGACACTCATAAGAAACTTATGTATAATTTATAACAGATAAACGTCACATGGTAAGTAACTCGGAGGCAGGCATGAATTACGAGGATCAATATAGGAAACTCCTCAACGATATCCTTGAATTGGCGAAAAAGCACGCGACGGAATTGGCGGAAGCCGAAATAGGCGTTCAAGACGTGGACACAGGAACGAAGAGCTTAGACGCCGAATCCGATTCCGAATCCGATATTCCGGCCGCCCCTGTCGTCTATCCTATAAAAAAATCCGCTAAGAGAAAAAATAGCGGATTATACATAAATTAAAATATCAGATAAAATTAGACTCGCATGAATCACGGTATCAGCGCCCGCCTGAACAGGTACCGTACCTTCCCCAGGTTTTCCAGGGTCATAGATTCCAACACGCCGTGATATTCGCAGGCCCGCCTGATCTCTTCCTCCCCGGGCAAAATTTCCCCGAAGTGCGTGCGCATCAAAGCGCCGGCCGTCTCCGCCAAAGCGCGCCCGTCTATCGTCACGCTTTTGTCCGCGCGCTCCGGGAAGGTCACGAGCGTCTCCCCCGGTGACACGCTCAGGCCGTGAAAGGCCAGCAGACGGAGAGTATCGTTGTAAAGGGCGTCGAGCTGACGCGAAGTCCCGGCAAAGCGGCGGCGCACGCCGTCATATGCCCACATGCGGGCCTTATGCCGCGGCCCGGCCCAGAGCGCCCAGCGGAACAGGCCGAAAAGCGCGGCGGCCGCGAGGATCGGCGGCCAGATGAACAAGGCCCGGTTCCGAGTTCCCTGGACCGCCGGAGGCGCTATGACGCCCCGATCCTGAGGCGGGGGAGAAGGCGTCGGCGGGGGAGTTTCGGCGGCAGGGGCCGGTATAACGGGCGCGGCAACGGGAGCGTCGCCGTTGAGCGGGGCCGCCGGGTTCCAGTTCAGCGGGTCGAACGTCAGCCAGCCGATGCCCTCGAAATAGACCTCGCTCCAGGCGTGCCCGGTTCGGCCGGTGGCCTGATAGAGGCCCCGCTTTTCCGTGCCCTCCAGCGCGAAGCCCTCCACATACCTGGCGGGAAGCCCGGCGCAGCGCGCCAGCACGGTCATCGCCGTGGCGAAGTAGACGCAGTATCCCTCTTTTGTCTCCAGAAAATGGGCGGTAAAGTCGGCGCCCTCCGGCGGCGTATCAGGCGTCAGCGTGTAGGAGGCATTCTCCGACAGCCATTTGCTTATGGCCCGGGCCTTGAGATACGGCGAGGCGAAGCCCGTTATATGCACTATAAACTCCGCCGTTTGCCTGACCGACGCGGGAAGCTCGTCCGGAAGCTGGGTGTAGCGTTCTTTTGCCGCGGCGTAGCCCTTGGGGTCTTTGACCAGTTTCTCGAGCCCGGCGAATTTCTCGTCAAAACCGGCCTTTCCGGTATCCCAGACGCGCGCGCTGACGGTGTACTGCTCGCCATTATAGACATTCCGCCGCAAAAAAAGCTCCGAACGCGCGTTAAAATAGGCGTCCTCATTTTTAAGATAAGCGCCGGGCGTGAACTCACGGATGTTGGCCGGGGCGAACAGGGTATTGTTGCCGGAGCTCCGGGCATAGCGCACGGTGACTTCCACGTCGGAGGTCAGCTCATCGTAAAGGCTTTTGGCCTCTGCGCCGCCTATGGGCTTGTCCAGGTCAAAGGCCTCCGCCCTCGCGCCGCGCCAAATCACGCCGCCGAGCCGCATATCCGCGTCCGGGCTGGACACGCTCCAGCCGTTTCCGTCGTAATAGTCCAGCACCCGGCCCTTCAGAAGCACAGGCCGGTCGGTCCAAACCGACAGATACGTCATGTCGTTTAGGCCGGCGGGGCCGCCCAAATCCCCCGTTTCATCCTCAAAACCGAGCTCGTCCAGGCTGAAATCCGAATAGTCCCATCCCCACCCGCCGGGCGAAACGCCGAACTTAGTGTTCAAATCGTCCGCAAACGAATTGAGCCTGTCGGATTTCCACTTCGAGGTGTCCGCGGGCACCGTCAGCAGCGCGAGAAGCACTGAAACCGCCGCGGCGGCGGCCGCCACGGCCTGCATCCGCGATTTGGACACGCCGGCGCGCTCCGCTTCCCCGACAGGCACGCCGCTTTGTTTTATGAGCCGGTTCGCGTAGGTTTTCGGAAGCAGCACAATAAGCCCCGCCGCGCTGAGGCAGAGGGCTTTCGTAAGGTCGGAGTCCATGATCAGATATGACGCCGTGAGCGCGGCGGCCTGGATCAGCACAAATACCGGAAAGAAAAACAGCCTGCGGATCAAAACGTAGATGACCAAAGTGACGGAAACGGCGACGCAGCCGTACGCGGCCGTCATGAAGCCGGGGTCCGTCACGTCCTCCACATAGGGCGCGCCGGATGTGACCCAGCGCGCGAACGCCCGCCAGTACGCGAGCGTATCGGGGAGAACGCCCGTCCAGCGCTGGTAGAGCAAGGACAGCAGCGCCAGGCCCGCGAGCGCGGAGGGCATTATCCACCATCTGCGCCCGGGCAGAATATAGAAAACGAGCGGGACGGCCGCCGCCAGGAGGCATGCCCACACGCTGTGGTCAAGCTCCGTCGGCGCGAGCAGAGCCGTCATAGCGCCGGCCGAGAGAAGCAGGCACGCCAAAGCGTCCATCGGCGCCCCGCCGCGGGAAATCCGGGCGAACCCCCCGGTTTTATCACCGACGTCGGCGCTCACGCCGCGAATATCGTATACGGCTTTTGGGGCGCGTTTCCGCCTTATTGTCATCTCATGACACTCTCTTCTCCCAAAACGGCCGCTATGTCGTCGCCGACCGCCAAACGGACCGTCCAGACGCCTCCGACGGACGCGGATTCAGCCGCGGCCTCCGCGCCTTTCCCCGTGGAAAGCTCGATCAGCCTGATGTTCTTTATGCCGGACATGGACAGGACTTCGCGGATGACGGCGTCGCTGCGCGCCGTTATCGCGTAGACCGCCTCGACGTCGGAATACGATATCCGCTGGAATACCTCCGCGAAATCGCCCTGTTCCGTAAAACGCAATTCCGCGAGGCCCTCGTAAAACCGGAGGAAGTCCCTCTCGGTTTCACAGACGTCCGGCGCGCCGGGCAAGGCGGCGCACCCGAAGATCACGCGGCGCCCGGTCCTCAGGCTGTAATGGGCCACCGCCGCGGCGCATTCGCAGGCCAGGTCGGCCAGATACAGCCGTTCCTCCTCGTCCCCGCCCCCGACGGCGGTGTCCATGGCGATCAGCACGGAAGTCTCGAATGGCGCGTCGTAGGTTTTGACGTAAAGCTCCCGCCGTTTGGCGGAGACCGCCCTGTGCACCCGCTTGAAAGGGTCCCCCGGCGTATATTTGCTAAGCCCGGCGTAGGATTCCCCCTGCTTGGCTATATGGGCCCCGGTCGAGCCGAAAACCTTGGCGTCGGTCCGTTTGGCGGAGGGGAGCGAGATATCGGCGAGCCTCGGATAGACCTTCATTTCGGTCTGGCGGTAATACGGCAAGGAGAGCATGTTAAAGCGTGTCCTCACCAGGCCGAAGCTGTCGTTGACCTCGAGTTCGGTCATGCCGACGCCGAATACGCCGCGGTAAGGGCAAAAGAGGGGGACGGTGAAGGAGGCGTGGCTCCGCGGGAGCAGGCTGAAGCTCAGGCGCACCCTGGAGGAGCGCGCGACGGGCGCCACGGTCACGCGCATAAAGGCGAAGGGAAACGGTTTGTCGTTGTATATCTCCACGCGGAGCGAAGTCTCGCCGCCCTTGACGCAGACGCGTCGCTCGGTCCTCTGCACGTAGGAGAACGACAGCAGCGTCCACAGGTTCAGGGCCAGCGAGAACAGCAGCACAAAACCCATGATGAACAGCAGCAGAAAGAACTCCCGCCGGCCGGTCAGGAGCCCGGCGATGAGAAGCGCCGCCATAGCCGGATACCAGCACATTTTAAGCGGCCTCATGTTCCGGCCACCACCGGGACCGGAACCAGGCGCAACACGTCGGCCAGTATCTGTTCGGCGCTCTGGCTTTGGGTATAGGCGTGAATATTCGGGATGAGGCGGTGGCAGAGCGTATGGTTCGCCATGGCTTGCACGTCGTCAGGTATCGTGTAATTCCGGCCTTTCAGCAAGGCGTGCCCCATCGACGCCCTCATCAGCGCGATCGCGCCGCGCGGGCTGACGCCCAGGGAGACGCCCTCGTGCTTCCTCGTGCGCTGGACGATGTCCACGATGTACGCCACGACGGGAGCCGAGCAGAGCACGTGGTCGAGGGCCGTCTGCATAGAAAGCACGTCCCCGGCGTTTGCCACCGGCGACAGCGGCGCGCGGACCGCGCCGCCCCGGTTGCGGGCCAGGATAGCCGCCTCGTCTGTCCTGGACGGATAGCCCATGCCGATCCGCATCAAAAACCTGTCCAGCTGCGCCTCCGGCAGGGGATAGGTGCCCGCGTGCTCGACGGGGTTCTGCGTCGCGCAGACCATGAACGGCCGCGGCAAAACGCGGGTCACGCCGTCTACCGTGACCGCGCCCTCCTGCATGGCCTGGAGCAAGGCCGACTGCGTCTTGGGGCTTGTCCGGTTGAGTTCGTCTGCCAACAAAATGTTGCACATCACCGCGCCCTGGTAGAATTTTTCCTCCCCGGTCACGGGGTGGTACATGGTGAAGCCGGTCACGTCGGACGGAAGCACGTCCGGCGTAAACTGCACCCGCTGAAACGAGCAGTCCACGGAGGCCGCGAGCGCCGCCACCATGGAGGTCTTGCCGAGGCCGGGCACGTCCTCGATCAGCGCGTGCCCGCCGGTGGCCAGGCAGATTAGCAGCAGATCCGCCGCCTCGTCCTTGCCGACGATCACTTTCGCGATATTTCGCTTTATGGCGGAGAAAAGATCGGAAACCGCGCCGGGCGCCGGGCTTCCGTCCGTTTGTGCCGATGTGTTCGCGTTTTCGTTCACTTGGGATCGTCCCCTTCCTGGGCAGACGGAGAACTGCGGATGTTTGCGCCTAGTATAACGCTTTGGGCGCAGACAGTAAAGGTAAAAAAGAGGGGACGGCACGGCTAATACGAATCTCAGATTAAAACTTCACAGTCGGAGCGCTGCAAAACGCCAGAGGGCGTTTTGCGTTATAAGCGACAGACTGTGAAGATTTTAATCGAGATTCGTATAACGCATGAGTATACAATATCACATTTGATCTTGCCCCTTTATCCCAGAGCCACATCCAGCGTCATCATCACCAGAAACCCCGCCATTACGCCCAAAGTGCCTGTGTGGGAATGCTCGCCCAAATGCGCTTCGGGTATCAGTTCTTCCACCACGACGTACATCATGGCGCCCGCCGCGAAGGACAGCAGCCAGGGCATAAAAGGGGTTATCCGAGCCGCCAGTAGCACCGTGATCATACCGAAAACCGGTTCCACCGCTCCGGACAGACAAGCCAATCCGAAAGCCTTACTGGCGGAAACGCCCTTTTGACGAATCGGAAGCGCGACCGCCGCGCCTTCCGGGAAGTTTTGAACGCCTATGCCGAACGCCAAAGCGACAGCCGCCGCGTACAGCGCCGGGTCGCCGCCGCGCTCGGCGGCCATGGCAAAAGAAAGGCCCACGGCCATCCCTTCCGGTATATTATGCAATGTCACGGCGTAGAGCAGCAAAGTGGAGCGCTTCGACCGCGAAGCCGGCCCCTCCGGTTCGTCCGAAAAAGGATGAAGGTGCGGAATGATTATATCCAGGCTCAACAAAAACAAAGCGCCCAGCACAAACCCGCAAGCCGCGGGTATCCATCCGGGCCGCCCGTCGGTTTCCGCCGCCTCGATAGCCGGAATCAGCAAACTCCATATGGAGGCCGCGATCATGACTCCCGCCGCGAACCCGAGAAATATCCGTTGGAATTTTCCCGGCGCGGACTTATGAAAGAAAAAAACCGTCGAAGCGCCCAAACAGGTCATAAAAAATATAAAACCCATTCCGCCGCCCGTCACTAAAAATGAGTGCAATGTCCTAACGCCCCTCTTTTATACGGATATTATTCCCTCGTCAGCGCCCTCCACACCGCCTCGTCGGGGCTAGGTATCACCGTCCAGTCCACGAGCGCGCCGCCGGGGCTGAGGTTGGCCTTGGCCGAGGCCAGGGCCTCCTCCACGTCCGCCACGCTCCCGGAGATCAGGAAGTAGCACCTGCCGCACATCCCCGCGCCGTAGTGGATGTGCAGGAGCCGCACGCCGGCGGCTTTCAGGCCGTAGTCGGCGGCCAAAACGCAGGAGGCGACGGTCGTCGTTTCCAGCATACCGAGGGCGGCGGGGCCGTCGAAAGGCGTGACCTTATCCGCTGTGAGCGCTTCGAAAAGTCCCCCGTGCGGCCGCCCGATGACAAAGCAGTCCTCCAATTCGCCGGGGAAGTCAGCCCTGGCGAAATCGACGGCCGCCTTGACCGCGGCGAGCGCGCCGGAGAACACGGCGATGAGCCTGCCGGGGCAGACCGCCCGGATTTTGTGCAGGGAAACCGCCGCCGCCTTGACCATGCCGTCGGCGGCGGCGATCCCTCTGGAAACCGTGGCGTATTCAACCATGCAAATCGCCTTGTTCAATGATTCCACCTCGAGCGATACAACGAGTAATAAAAACCTGAACGCGGATTATGCAGAATAAATAAGGATTGTTAGAACCATGTTATCCTACCGTCGTGATCTTCCCCGGGTCGTCGATTATCCCGACGATGACCGCGTCCACCGGCGCGCCGGGGTTTTTGACGCGGGCCGCGCCACCCGTGGCCACGAGCACGAGCTCCCCCGCGCCCGCGCCGATGGGGTCGACGGCCACGAACCTGCCCCCGGCCATATCCTTCATGGACTCCACGATCATGAACTTGCTGCCCGTCAGGGAAGAGTCCTTGCGCGTGCTTACCACCGTGCCGATCACCTTCGCGATTATCATGCGTATATCACTGTCCCGTCCGTTTTATCGGATATGCCGAGGCTGTTAGCCTCGTCCGCGTCTATGTGCATTTCCAGCGAAAAGCTGTCGTCCACGCGTATGCCGACGTCGTCCAGCACACCGGCGCGGCCGGTCCTGAAGCCTACTTTGACGGTGTCGCCGTCCCGGACGCCGAACCGCTCCGCGTCCGGGCGGCTCATGTGGATATGCCGCTTCGCGATGATGCAGCCCTCCTCCAGGTAGACCGCGCCCTGGGGGCCGACCAGCGCGATGGGAGAGGAGCCGGCGAGGTCGCCGGAGTCCCGGACGGGCGGGTTTATGCCCAGACGGATCGCGTCCGTCCGGGAGATCTCCACCTGCGAGGCCTTCCGCGGCGGCCCGAGCACCCGGACGTTCTCGATGGCCCGGAGCTTCGTGCCGACGATCGTGACGCACTCCTCGGCGGCGTACTGCCCGCCCATCAGTTCCTTTTTGGGCGTGAGAACGTGACCGGCCCCGAAAAGCCGCTCAATATGCTCCGGCGTAAGATGCGCGTGCCGCGCGGAGACGCCTATGGGCACGATCAGACGATCATGCCCAGGGCGAATTCCGCTCTCAAAATTCTCATTCTTCCCGCATAACTCCCCGGGAGCATCGGCGGCCCCGCGCTCGTCTTCGGGCTGCCGATCCGGAATTCGCCCCAGGCGTTCCAGCACCCGCGCGGTCATTGCTTGGATCAGTTCCTCGTCCATGGGGCGCCTCCTATACTAATTCCATTTTCGCACATTCCCTTGTTCGGTCAAATCGCTCAGCGTCCTCTGACGCTGAGCTTCCCTCCAAGGTAATGGCTCAAATTGGAATTAGTATTAAATGTTCGCCTTGGCCGCGCCCGACGGCAGGATCGACTCCACGTCCCCGTGGGGGCGCGGGATCACGTGGACGGCGATGATCTCGCCCAGTTTCTGCGCGGCCGTCTGCCCGGCCTCCACGGCCGCCTTGACGGCGCCCACGTCTCCGCGGACCATCACGGACACCAGGCCGGAGCCGATCTTCTCCGTGCCGACCAGCTTCACGTTGGCCGCCTTAAGCATGGCGTCCGCCGCCTCGATGGATGCCACGAGGCCCCTCGTTTCGATCATTCCCAATGCCTGCAGTTCCATTTTGTTGACCTCCCGTATTTTAATAAAATATATGAAAAACATGATTGAATAAACGAATATGCCGCGTGGGGCAACCTCTGTAAACCCCTTTTTGTCATTCCGAGCGCAGCGAAGAATCCTATGTTTTGGCTATTTTATACGAATCTCGATTAAAATCTTCACAGTCTGTCGCGGAGAACGCCGTTAAGCGTTCGGCGTTTCGGCTCCGCCTGTGAAGTATTAATCTGAGATTCGTATTAGATCCTTCGCTTCGCTCAGGATGACAGTTTATAGAGGGTGCCTGGGGGGCGAACTGTGTTCGCCCGAAAGGCCCGTTTTGCGTCTGGCAGCGCAATATCGCGACAACAGCGAATGAACGAAGTTCGCACCTGCGCGCTCCGGGTGACGGGTTATACCGGATGCGAAAAACATTTGCCGACGACGTGAACAGAGGAGGCTAATGTTTTCGCACTCCGGGTTAAAAAGCTCCGCCCCGCATATGGCCGGCGCTTTTCGCGACCATCCTCAGCGTCTCCGGGTGCGGGTTGGGTATGACGGCCCAGGCGGCGATACGCGCGCCCGGGAAGCGCCGCGCGGTCTCGACGGCCTCCAGCGTCTCGGCCGCGCCGCCGCGTACGATGATCGTGACCAGGCGGCCGCCCAGCTTTTTCTCCCAGGTGACGAACTCGACGCCGGCGCTCTTTAGCATCGCGTCCAGGACGCTTATCGCGTCGGCCAGGTTCGGCAGTTCGACGATGCCGATCGAAGCGCCGGCAGATTTGTTAGTTTCCGGCGCAACGGCGGCCGCCTGCGTTTCCGGCGCGGCCGGCCGCTCCGGATAACCAGTCAGCTCTGGATAACCCGTCAGGGGCATCAATGACGATTCTGTAAATTCAGCCGCTTCGAGGGATTCCGGCGGGCCGGCGTAAGTTTGCGTTTCCGGAGGGCCGCCGTCCGCCTGCGTTTCCGGCGCACCGGCGTAAGTCTGCGCCTCCGGCGGGCTGTTGTCCGTCCGCGTTTCCGCAGAACCGGTGTCCGCCTTCTTTTCCGGCGCGGCCGGCCGTTCCGAATAACCGGTCAGCTCTGGATAACCCGTCGGGGACATCAATGACGATTCTGTAAATTCAGCCGCTTCAAGGGATTCCGGCGGGCCGGCGTAAGTTTGCGTTTCCGGCGGGCCGCCGTCCGCCTGCGTTTCCGGCGCACCGGCGTAAGTCTGCGCCTCCGGCGGGCTGTTGTCCGTCCGCGTTTTCGCAGAATCGGTGTCCGCCTTCTTTTCCGGCGCGGCCGGCCGTTCCGAATAACCAGTCAGCTCTGGATAACCCGTCGGGGACGTCAATGACGATTCTGTAAATTCAGCCGCTTCGAGGGATTCCGGCGGGCCGGCGTAAGTTTGCGTTTCCGGCGGGCTGTCGTCCGCTTGCGTTTCCGGCGCGCTAGTATAAGCCTGCGTTTCCGGCGCGGCTGTCAGCCACGAATAGTCCGGCTGCTCCGCATGATCCGCGTCCGGCTGCTCCGCATAGTCCGCCGCGTCCGCCTGCTCCGCATAGTCCGTCGCGTCCGCCTGCTCCGAACGGTTCGCGTCCGGCAGAACCGGCGCTTCCGCCAAGCCCGCCGCGCTCTCCGCCTCAGCCGTTTCCGGCGAAAATCCGGTTTCCGGCATACTCGCCGCCATATTCGGTTTTTTCGGCTTGTTCACGGCGCGTTCACGCTTATCCATTCCGCCACACCAATCTTTTAGTCACTCAATTCCGAACATTTCATTTCTTCGGTAAAATCAGTTCCACGTCCGAATGGGGCCTGGGTATCACGTGCGCGGCCACCAGCTCGCCCAGCTTCGCCGCCGCCCTCGAACCGACTTCCACCGCCGCCTTTACCGCGCCCACGTCCCCGCGCACCATCACCGTCACCAGCCCGGAGCCGATCTTCTCCGTCCCCGTAAGAACCACGTCCGCAGCCTTTACCATCGCGTCCGCCGCCTCGATCGATGCCACAAGGCCCCTGGTTTCTACCAGGCCCAACGCTTCACGATCCATATCAATCCCTCCCGGATATAAATATTATGACAGCGCGTCTATTGCCAGCATCCTCTCGGTGTCGCCCGCGGGGTTCGCTATAACATGCCTCGCCACCACCCCGGACACCGCCGCGGCGGCGCGTTCCCCGGCCGCAAGCCCCGCCTCCACGTCTGAGACGCTTCCCCTGATCTTCACGAGGATTATCAGAGGCACGGGCAAAGTCTCCGCCTTGGCGGGCTTGTTCCGGTCGAAAGCCTCTATCGAGACGTTCGCCGCCTTGCAGGCCGCGTCCCCGGCCGCGAACGCCGCCGCCAGCCCGTAAACCTCCAGAAGGCCCACTGCCTCGCCCATAGAACCACCCCGCAGCGGAACGGTCTACCCCGCTCCTTACATTTTTCTAGTACATCATCCCAAAAATAACTGCTCATGGTCATTCTGAGGCGAAGCCGAAAAATCTTAAGATCCTTCGCTTCGCTCAGGATGACATACAGCCTAACTTTTTTTTGATATGCTGTACTGGTACATCGTCCCAGAAGTAACTTGCTCATTGTCATTCTGAGGCGAAGCCGAAGAATCTAAGATCCTTCGCTACGATCAGGATGACATTTGGGCCTTTATTTACGATACGTTGTACTAGTTCCCGGCTACGTAAGCCACCTTGATCCCTTCCATTTTTAGGTTCGTCCTGAGCGCCTCGTCAATTTGATCCAGCCCGAACCGGTGCGTTATCAGCTTTTCCAGCGGCAGGCCGACGCCTTTGGCGCGCTTCAGGAAGTCGAAGGTCGTGGGATAATCCCTTAGGGTGTAGACCCACGCGCCCACCAAAGTGATCTCCTTTTTGCAAATGTCGAAGTGCGGGTTTATCGTCGCGTCGCCGTTGTCCACGAAGAAACCCAGCTCGCAGAGCCCGCCGCCGCGCCGGACGAACTTCCACACCGTGGAGGCCGCCTGGGGCGAGCCGGTGCACTGGAAGGCGAAATCCGCCAGCGTCCCGCCGGTCAGGTCGCGGACGGCCTCGACCAGGACGTCCGTGTTGCGGTAGTTCTTGAAGTTCACGGTCGTGTTCGCTCCCATGTCCTTGGCCAGGGCCAGGCGCTTCTCCTCGCCGTCGACGGCGATGATGTTCTCGATGCCCATTGTGCGCAGGACGGCGATCAGCAGCAGGCCGATCGGCCCGCAGCCCTGCACGGCCACGCGGCTGTTGAACCGCAGGATGTTCGTCAGCTTCGCGCGCTCCACGGCGTGGACGACGACGGCGGACGGCTCGATCAGAAGGCGCATGTCCAGGTCGAGGTCGTTTACCACGAAGAACGTGGAGTTCTTGCGGATCACCAGATATTCCGCGAACCAGCCGTTCAGGTGCACGTTGTCGTCCGGGAGCAGGCCGTAGACGTCCGATTTCTCCGACACGTTGAATTTGTTCATGTCGAACATGGTCATGGCCGGGTCGTCGCCGAAGATGACGCAGGTGACGATCTTGTCGCCCACCTTCACCGGCTTGCCGGCGCTGTCGCGGGTGACGTTCTTGCCCAGGCGGGCTATCGCCCCGGAACCCTCGTGCCCGAGAACCAACGGAATCAGGCCGAACGGGTCTTTCCGGTACTCGTGCGCGTCCGTGCCGCAGACGCCGCAGCCCTCCACCTTGACCAAGATTTCGTCGTCCCCGGTCGGCGGGATCGGGTATTCGCGGATCTCGAATTTCTCCTTGGCCACCAGGACGGCCGCCCGCGCCGCGGCCGGGACGGGGCCGGAACGTCCGCCCGGCGCGGGCTTGCGGCCGGGATCCGGGGCGCTTGCGCCGGGGCCCGTCCCCGGCTTCATCTCGTTAAAGACCTGCCTTACGATCTTTTCGATGTCCACGGATGTTACTTCCAAACAAATCCCTCCTTTGTTCACCTGATGCACAGACTGTCGCTCATAACGCATCTTCTGCTCTTCGTGAACGTATACGCCGACGTCAGCCCCTCGCCGGTGCGGCTGGCGATTGTGAAGGTCGTGTATCCCTCCCCGCCGAAGCCTATGGCGTTGTACGACGGGCCGTTCTTCACGAAAATGGCCGTGTCCAGCGCCTTGCCGAACTTGGTCAGGTGGTCCACGTTTTTCGAGTGCATGTGCGCGGAGTGCCTGTTCCCGTGCTCCAGGTTTTTGCAGAGCTCTATGCCGGCGTCCACGTTTTTCACCCGCACGAGGCCGATTATCGGCATCATCAGCTCTTCCCGGATCGCGGGGTGCTGCTCGGAGCCCTCGAATATGACGAGCTTCACGTCCCCGGCGTCCACCCCTATGTCGCGCAGCAGCCGCGAAGCGTCCGCGCCGACGTATTTCCGGTTCAGGACGTCCTTGCCGTTGTGCCTGACAAAGACCAGCTGCATCAGCTTTTCGACCTCCGCCGCCGACGCGTGGTAGCAGCCGTTCTCCTTCATGTGGTGCAAGAGCTCGTCCGCGACCCGCTCCACGGCCACGATCTCTTTCTCCGCGATGCAGGGCAGGTTGTTGTCGAAGGACGCGCCGTTGATGATGTCCACGGCGGCCTTCGGGACGTCCGCCGTCTCGTCCACCAGCGCCGGCGGGTTCCCGGCCCCCGCGCCTATGGCGCGTTTGCCCGTGGAGAGCGCCGCGGTCACGACGCCCGGCCCGCCCGTGGCGACTATCAGCTGGATCTCCGGGTGCCTGAACATCGCCTCGCCGGACTCCAGCGTCGGATTTTCCAGGGAAACGGCGATGTTTTCGGGGCCGCCGGCCTCCAGCGACGCCCGGTTGACTATCTCCACGGCCAGGTTAGAGACGTTTTTCGCGCCGGGGTGCGGGTTGAACACGACGGTGTTCCCGGCGGCCAGCATACCGATCGCGTTGCACAGGATCGTCTCGCTGGGGTTTGTGGACGGCGTGACCGCGCCGATAACGCCGAACGGCCCGCGCTCCACGAGGGTCAGCCCCCTGTCGCCCGACCACGCCGTCGTCGTGATGTCCTCCGTGCCGGGCGTCTTTTCGGCCACTAGCTGGTGCTTCAGGATCTTGTGCCCGACCTTGCCCATGCCCGTCTCCCGGACGCCCAGCTCGGAGAGCGCCGCGGCGTTTTTCAGGATGTTTTTGCGTATCGAGGCGATTATCTTCTCGCGGAATTCCATCGGCATGGCCGCGATCATCCGCTGGGTCGTCCGCGCGGCCGCGACAGCCGCGTCCATGTCTGCGAAGATGCCGGGGCGCTCGGCTTTCGGCGGCTCGCCGGATCTCACGCGAGAAAGGACTTCCCTGACGATTTCCCGGATTTCGGCTTCGTCCATGTGTCACCTCCATAAAACGTTTAATCAACATTCATCCGCATAATCTGTTTTTATCCGTTAAATCCGCGTTGCCAATCTTTGTTTTGTTTATTCACATATCGCGCTATTGTCGTTTCGTTTGAAATTGAGCTTCAAACTTCGTGCGAAACGCCCCTGAACAACAGTCGTTTCGCGCTCGTTTTCAGCTCATTTCAAATCGAAACGACTATAGCCCCGTATTCGGCCAATGCCGTGTCCTCCGCGGCCGTGCCCCCGCTTACGCCTATCGCCCCCAGCAGCTTCCCGTCCCGGATGACCGGCGTCCCGCCGCCCACGACCGTGATCTTGCCGTCCGCGTCGATCCCGTACAGCTCCTTGCCCGGAGCGGCGAGCTTTTGCAGCTCGTGGGTCGGCGTTTTCAGCGCGGCGGCCGTGTAGGCCTTCTTTATCGCCAGATTGAACGAGATCGGGAACACGCCGTCCATCGCGTGGGCGGCGATAGGGAGCCCGTCCGGCTTTACCGCGGCCACCGCCACGCTAAGGCCCGTTTCGCGCGCCTTTTCGGTGACGCGGGCCATTACGCGCTCCGCGTCCGCCAGGCTCAGGCTTTCGGACATACAAATCACCTCCCCGCCGCTTCTGTTCGCGGCGTTCATGCTCTCCGACACGACTTTCCTGATTATATACACAAAATCCGCATACCTCGCCAGTATGTAGAGGTAATCCGAAAGCCTGTTGATGTAGCGCATGGCTTCGGGCGAGACGGGCTTACGGCTGTTCAGGGCCGAGAGGCGCGTCTCCGCCCGGCGGCAAACCGCCCTGGCGACGTCGATATGCGCGGACAGCTCGCAGGAGCCGGGCGGCGCGAAGGTGTCCCGCTCCAGCATTTCAGCCTGCATATGGTCCATGCGGCGCTCGAGCTCTTCCGTGTCCGCGTCGAAGGAGCGGAAGGCCGGGTTCTCCCTGCAAGCAATATGCGCGCACATCGAGAACAGCTTTTTCTGCGCGCAGCCGATGAACTCCGCCTGGCCGTCCCCGCCGTATCCGACCTTGACCAGCCCGAGGAAGGAGATCAGCTCGTCTATGGCGCCCATCGCCGTCACCGCGTCGTCGTGCTTTTGGATCGGAACCGGGTCGAACAGCGTGGTTTTTCCGGCGTCGCCCTGTTTCGTGTATATCTTCATGCCAGTTCAAACCTTTCCCGCTTGATATATAGCGCGGCGTTCTTCCCGGCGAGCCTGGGCGCGGCGGCCGAGGGGGGCATGACCAGCGTTTTTTCCGCGTACAGCGCCGTGTATCCGGCGCGCAGCCCGATCCCGCAGCCGAAGACGCTCTCCAGAGAGGCGGCTTTTGCCATTTTAATTACGCAGTCCCCGCCCTCCGGCACGACCTCGCCGGGCACGCCCTCCTCCTCCAGCCCCGCCAGGATTTCCGGCAAAGCGGGGGAAGCGGGGTCGTCCGTGTAAATAACCGCCGCGATTTTTTCCATTGTCAACACTCCGCGTTTTCCTCGATCCATTTAGCCACGCCGTCGTCATCGTTTGAACTAATAACGGCGGTGGCGGCTTCCTTTAACTCCGGCACGGCGTTGGCCGTCGCGTAGCCCTCGTCCGCCGCGGAAAACAGCGATAAGTCGTTCCGTTCGTCGCCAAAAACAACCATCTTTTCACAGCCGAGCATTTCTTTGAGCCGCAGAGCGGCGTTGGCTTTCGTCGATTTTACGGGCAATATGTCACAGCAACGGTTATCGGAGTATGGCGCTTTAAGATAAATACAGCTGAAACGGCTATCCGCTTCAAAAATATTTTTTATCGGTGATAAGGCAGCGTCAGTATCCATCCATGAGAAACGGAAAATGTCTCCGACATAAAGCTCATCGGCAGTCTCGACCTCACGGCGGCGAGGGTCTCCGATTCTGTTGTCCAGATAACTCCTCACGGCAGGCGTGACACATTTCTCGATATAGGCAAATCGCTCCGTTCCGTCGATATACGCGCTGACAATCGGATATACTCCATATTTTTTGAGTATAGAATAAACAATCTCAACTTCATCCGATGTAAAAAAATTCAGAGGTAAAGTGTCATTTGCCGCGTTCTCAATTATAAACGCGCCGTCGCCGCAAATCACCGGAAACCTAATGTCCAATCCTGCGCTTACCTTCGACGCCGTGACAAATGACCGCGCAGTAGCGTAGGAGAAGCAGCCCCCGCGCCTGACGAACCGGTTGATCACATCCGCCGTGTATCCGGACACGCGCTCGTCCGAGCGGAGCAGCGTCCCATCCAGGTCGGAAAGGTAGAGAGTTTTCATGGTTCCTCCATCGGTTACGGCCGCTCGGATGATATACCGGAGTGCGAAAACATTAGCCTTCTCTGTCGCCGATTCGCCGCAGAAGCGTTCGTCGAATCGGCTCGTCGTCGGCAAATGTTTTCTGCATCCGGTATAAACGGCGGCTTTGTCATTCTGAGCGGAGCGAAGAATCCTTGGCGCTAATCCTCCATCGCCAAAACCAGCCCCGTCGCCACGGCGTTCCTGGGCCCGCAGACGCCCCTGACGTTCCCCCTGCCGCAAGTCGTACCCATCTCCGCGAACGCCTCCATCAGCATCGGCGGTATCTCGAAGTCCTCCGCCGAGCCGCCCGCCAGCGCGATGTAGGGCAGTTTCGCGTCCGGCGAGACCTTTTTGACCGCCCGAAGGGCGTTAGTCACAAACACCTTGCGCTTGGCCTCCCTGCGCACGCTGACGATCTTCTCCGGGGATATGTCGCCGCCGAGGGCGATCAGCTCCCCGTCCTTCAAAATCACCGTCGCGCCGTAGAATTTCGGGGCCAGCGGCTCCCTGTAGAAATATACGCCGCCGTTTTCCGCGCGGATGTGGCTGAGGCTCTCTACCTTCGCGACGGGGTGCCTCTTGATCAGCTCCGCCAGGGATCTCTCCCGCAGGCCGAGCTCCGTCTGTATAAGCATTGTCACCATATCGCCGGCCCCGGCCAGGTGCGCGTAGCGTATCCGGCCGTCCCGCTCCAGCACCGCCGCGTCCGTGGAGCCCGCGCCGAGGTCGAGCACGGCCAGCGGCAAAAACACGCCCGGCGTAGTCAAAGCCCCCAGGACTGCCGCCGCCGCCTCGGCGCCCCCGACCCTTGCCCGGGCGCCCGTCTTTCGCCCGAGCTCCTCCGCGATCCGTTCCATCGGCAGGCCGGACGAGCGCACCATGCACGCCGCGCCGAGCGCCCTTTCCAGGCGCGTCTCCCCGGCGAGGCCGCCGGACACCGCCGCCGGCGTCACCGTGTCCACGGCCAGAATGTCGGTTATGCGCGGCGTTTCTCCGGACACGGCGGCCATTCCGGACTTGACGGCGTCGATCATGCGGCCGATGTTCGTCCCGCTTTCGCCGGTCACGTCGTGTATTTCCCCGGCGCTCTCCAGCGCTGCCATTATGGCCGCCGCGCCGGAATCCACGTCCGTTTCAAGGCTTCTGCCGCCGTAAACGGTCATTTTACCGGCGGGAAGCGTGTTTTCGGCCACGTTCCGCCCCGGGGACTTTATCACCGCGCCGGAACGTTTGCCCACGAAGCTCTTGGCCACGGCGGAGACCCGCCGTGTCTCGTCCGGGCCGAGGCCCAGAAGCGCCGCGATGCCGTATGGGTCGCACAGCGCCCGCAAGGTCATGGCGGGCGGGGCGACCTCTATCGCCGCGAGGACGCCCAGAGGCACCGCTCCGATGCGCCTGACCTCGTCTATAATGCAGATTTTCCTGTCCAGCCTGTTGTATACGAGCACGGCCTCGTCTTTTTCCAAAATCAGCCCCGTCACATTCGCGCGCGATTCGTTTATCAGCCTCGCCGCGCGCTCGTAGCCGAAATCCGCGTCGGCGACGGCGATGACGCCGCCGTATTCCGCCGCGGCGTCCGAATCCAACCGGTCGATCCGTACCAGGACCCCGGTCGCCACGCCCATCCCGGCGGGGGTGCGCGGGTCGTGGCCGATCATGGCCGAGTCCGTGACGACCGTCTCCGTGACCGTCTCCATCGCGGTCCCGCCCAGGATCGGCGCGGCCTCGTTCAGCAAAATCCTGTCTATTTTCGCCTTGGGCATTTGCGCCCGCTCCAAAACCATTTCCAGCGCGGTCATGATACCCGCGACATTTTCGGGCGTGCCCTTCAGGCCCGTCGTGGGCGTTATGGACGAGGCCAGAAACCGCTTGCCCCCGTCCGGCTCCACGCGGGCCAGCGCGGCCTCCGTCGTGGAGTTGCCTATGTCCACGCCGGCGACAAGCAAGCCGTTCCCGCTCACAGGAGGATCCCCCGCTTTTCGTAGATCGCCAACGCGTCCCGCACGAGGGCCGCGCACCTGGGCGCGCCGTAGAGCCCGCCGAGGTCGTCGGCGATCTTTTCGAGCTCGGCCTTAGTGGCCCTGTTCGGACGCAGTTTATTGTAAATTTCAAGCAAAGTGTTATCCGGGATTTTCGTCATTTCCGCCGCGCGGAGCAGGTTCTCGGCCATCTGCGGCCGGCCGGCCGACGCGGAAACGCCGCTCTGCCGCTCCAGGGTCCCGGCGGAGATCTTTATGTCGTCCGGCGCGATTTTGCCCGCCAGGACCGCCTCGAGGGTTATGTCCTCCAGCGGTACGCCCGTGCCGGAGAGGATGCGGTTGTCGGTATTGCTGTGGCCGTCCATGGTTCGCGCCTCCAATATGCTAAACGGAGATTTGGCGGTGACGGGCGGGATGACCCCGGGGCGGGATGACCCCGGACGGAATAACCCCGGGCGGGAAGACCCCGCCCCTACAACCGGGTTCCGTAGGGGCGGCATCCTGCCGCCCGTCCGGCGTCTTGCCGCCCGCTTATTAACGAACCGCATTATCAAATTCATTCATCTCTATATTTACAAAACCTTCTATCATTTCACGGTATAACTTTTCCACCATATCAGGACTTGCGCCATATTCTTCCGAAAGTCTCCGTACTTTCTGTATAACCGCCTCAACTCTATTAGGCGCTTTAACGTCTTGACTGTCTTTTTTATACTTTGATGCTTGTTTCACATAGACGCCGCGTTCAGCAATAAGTTTGATAATTTCATTATCAATCCTATCAATGTTATTGCGAACTTCATCTAATGTTTTGCAATCCAAAATATTCACCCTTTCACGCAAAATATAAATAATCCGTATAACGGGACGTTAAAGAACCCCGACCCTGCGGTCGCCACAAACCCGCCCCTACAAATCACACGTTTATATCGGAGTGCGAAAACATTAGCCTCCTCTGTCGACGTCGTCGGCAAATGTTTTCCGCATCCGGTATAGTCAAGCAAAATCCTCCGCAGGCCGCCTCGTATCCGCCAGCGCCGTCTCCCTGTTGTGCATCAGCGCCGCCTTCACCTGGTACGACGCACGGGTCATGGGGTCGTTCAGGACCTTCATCGGCTTCACGCGCTCGCCCTTGGCGTACCTGGCGGCGTTCTGCCCGATTTGCCGGTAGTGCGCCAAGGTCATCAGCGGGGCTTGCGGGAAAAGCTCTAGGTTGGTCAGCGGGTAGAGGTCTTTCCTGTGGATCACGGCCGTGCCCTTGGACTGGAGGCCCACGCCGACGCCGGAGCCGCTTAGTTCCGCGGCCTCCTTGCCGATGAAGGCCACGTCGGAGGTTTTGTACACCTTGACGGCGCGGGGGATCATTCCTTCCTCCTCGACGCCAGCGGCGATCTCCCTGAGGACCTCAGCGTGGGGCAGGCCGTTCAGGGTCGCGGTCAGCTCGGCCAAAAAGCCGGG
>Ga0209629_10000568_pt1 | contig 20575 bp, 14 predicted proteins | sample TergutCu122P5_FD_187286 | JGI IMG/M metagenome (GOLD analysis project Ga0209629, IMG submission 187286) | Cubitermes ugandensis P5 segment gut microbial communities from Kakamega Forest, Kenya - Cu122 P5 (SPAdes) (version 2) | ecosystem: Host-associated > Arthropoda: Insects > Digestive system...
GGTCGTGATTATACTGTCAGGGTTATGATGGGAACCCGGGTTAGTCTTTTCGTCGGAATAGGAGCGAGCATTCTGATCCTCATCATCGGTTCGATTTATGGAGCCATATCGGGTTACTTAGGCGGAAGGGTCGACATGGTCATGATGCGTATAGTAGATATTATTTCTACAGTTCCTGATATATTAGTCATAATACTTCTCATGGTTACACTGAAATTTCCTCTGCAGACTTTATCTGACAATGTGCCGGGATTAGGCTGGATAAGAATTGTGGGTGTACCACTAATTTGTATATTTATTGTTTTTGCTTTGCTTTACTGGATGAATATGGCACGTATAGTAAGAAGCCAGATACTCACACTAAAGGAGAGCGAATTTATAACAGCAGCTAAAGCACTAGGAGCATCTACAGGAAGAATTATACGTAAGCATCTTTTAACAAACTGTATTGGAACTCTTATCGTCACCACAACGCTGCAAATTCCTTCTGCGATATTTACTGAAAGTTTTCTTTCGTTTCTTGGGATAGGCGTAGCGGCTCCAATGCCATCTTTGGGTAGTTTAGCAACGGATGCTATTCAAGGATTACAAAGCTTTCCCCATCGACTTTTTATCCCTGCAATACTAATAAGCATTATTATTTTAACTCTTAACCTCTTCGGCGACGGTCTCAGGGATGCCTTTGACCCGAAGCTTAAAAAATAAGGAGGATTCATATGGAAGATTACTTAGTAGAGATAAAAGATCTTCGACTGTCATTTTTTACCCCAGCAGGAGAGGTAAAAGCTTTAAATGGTGTTGATATACGTGTCAGAGTGGGAGAAGTCCTCGGAATTGTCGGAGAAAGTGGAAGTGGAAAAAGTGTCAGCGCATACACCCTTATGGGACTTGTGCCGAATCCAGGGCGAGTTGTGAGTGGGTCGGCCTATTTTGTAGGAAAGCGCATCGATACCATGAGCGAGAAGGAAATGTTAAAAATACGCGGTAAAGAGGAAAGCATAATATTTCAAGATCCATTAACCAGCCTTAATCCTGTCTATACCATAGGTAATCAAGTTTGTGAAGTGATTCTGCTTCATTCCGATAGGAGTAAAAGCCAGGCAAAGGCACGTGCAATTGAGCTTCTGAAGCTTGTTGGGATTAATGAGCCTGAAAATCGTATGAAGCAGTATCCTCATGAACTCAGCGGTGGTATGCGCCAAAGAGTCATGATAGCAATGGCTTTAGCATGCGAACCTAAGCTTTTAATCGCTGACGAACCAACCACAGCTCTCGATGTGACCATTCAGGCTCAAATCCTGGAACTCATGATGGATTTGAAAAAAAAGTTTGACACTAGCATCATAATGATAACTCATGATCTAGGAATTGTCAGCCAAATGTGCGATAATATAGCTGTTATGTACGGTGGAAAAGTCGTGGAATATGGTACAGCTGAGGATATTTTTTATAATCCTCGCCATGAATACACAAAAGGTCTTTTAAACAGCATACCAAAGCTTCTAGAGGGTCAGAAAGAGCGCCTCGTCCCTATTGAAGGTACCACTCCGGATATGTTAAATCCACCTGAAGGCTGCCCATTTGCACCTCGTTGCAGGAAATGCATGAAAGTTTGCCTTAAATACATGCCACCTGTCACAAATATTAGCGAGTCCCATATAAGTGCTTGCTGGCTTATTCAAAAAGAGGCTAAGGAAGGGGTGAAGATTTAATGGCTGAGAAAGTGTTACTTAAAGTTAAAGACTTAAAGCAGTATTTTCCTGTTTCTGGAGGCATTTTCGCTAAAAAACGATATGTAAAGGCTGTGGATGGAGTCTCGTTTCATATAAATAAGAGTGAAACTTTAGGACTTGTGGGTGAAAGTGGATGTGGTAAAACTACTACCGGTCGTTCAGTCCTAAGACTATACGAACCCACCTCAGGGCAGATCATATATGATGATAAAGATATTACAAAGGTAGATATAATGCCTTACCGCCGCAAAATGCAAATAGTTTTCCAGGATCCTTACGCTTCTTTAGACCCACGCATGACAGTAGGTGATATAGTTGGGGAGGCTCTCGATATACACAAACTTTGCGAGTCTAAAAAAGAGCGCAGAGAGAAGATAATTGAGCTTCTTAGCACAGTTGGACTGAATTCAGAGCATGCAAATAGGTACCCTCACGAATTCTCTGGAGGGCAGCGTCAGCGTGTTGGAATTGCACGAGCTTTGGCTGTTGATCCTGAGTTCATTGTCTGCGACGAACCGATTTCTGCTTTAGATGTTTCAATCAGAGCTCAGATCATAAATATGTTTGAGGATATACAGACGCAGAGAGGTCTTGCTTATTTATTTATAGCCCACGACTTAGCTGTAGTTCAGCATATCTCGAATAGAATAGGCGTTATGTACCTTGGAAAGATCATTGAGCTTGCTAGCAATGATGAACTTGCTTTCCATGCTGTACATCCTTATACAAAGAGCCTTATTTCTGCAATACCAATAGCTGATCCTAAGAAGAGCCGCTCTATTAAAAGAATTGTTCTTAAAGGTGATGTTCCAAGTCCTGTAGATCCACCTTCTGGCTGTCGCTTCAGGACACGTTGCTCGTATGCAAACGAAATTTGTGCTAATGAAGAACCTGAATTCCGTGAAATATCCAAAGGGCATTTCGCTGCTTGCCATCATCTGGATAAAGTTAATTAAAAATGGTCATCAATATTTTTAGGAGGTAATAATTTGAAAAGAAAAATTTTTGCAAGCTTAGTAACTTTAACATTATGTGCATCTTTATTTGCAGCATGTGGAAATAGTACTTCAAATAAAGATACTGGAAGCACTACTTCAGCAAATACTACTGTTGCTGTATCAGATACCACTACAGCTCCAAATACCACTGCAGCTGCAACTGGCGATGTACTCAATGTCTGTGTGGGACCAAATCCTGATACAATCGACCCGGCTTTGAACAGTTCAGTTGATGGTGCTACTTATATTATCCATGCTTTCGAAGGTCTCTACCGTCTTGACAAGAACGGAACTCCTGAACCAGCTGAAGCTCAAAGTGTAGATATTTCAGACGATGGTTTAAACTATACTTTCCACCTCCGCCAAGGTCTTAAATGGAGCGATGGAAGTCCTCTTACAGCTAATGACTTTGTTTACAGCTGGCGTCGTGCAATCGATCCTGCAACTGCTGCAGATTATAGCTATATGTTTGAAACCATAGCAGGGTATACGGATGCCACAGCAACCGAAACTTTCAATCCGGATCTTTTCCAGGTAACCGCTCCTGATGATCTCACTTTGAAAGTGACATTGATAAGTCGTACTCCTTATTTCCTCGAGTTAACTGCTTTCCCAACATATATGCCAGTTCAAAAGGCTACTATTGATGCTAACGGCGATGCTTGGGCAACCAAAGCAGAGACTTATATTGGAAATGGTCCATATAAAGTTACAGAATTTGTTCCATCTTCTCGCATAACCATGGAAAAAAATCCAAATTATTGGGAAGTTGCTAAGCTAGGTCCACAGAAGATAGTCTTCAACCTTATTGAAGATAACGTAGCCGCATTCAACGCTTTCCAAAGTGGTCAGCTTTCCTTTGACAACAATATTCCACCTGATGAAATCGAGTCTTTGAAGAGCAATGCTGCTTTCCATATGCCAGCTCAGATGGGTACCTATTATGTAAGCTTTAACAACCAGAAGGCTCCTTTTGACAATCCTCTTGTCCGCAAGGCTTTTAGCTTGGCTATTGACCGTACTTACATTGCAAATGTCTTAGCAAAAGGTTATATCCCTGCTGGCGCATGGGTTCCTCCTGGACTTAAAGATGCTGATCCAACAAAGCAATTCCGCGATGTAGGTGGAAATTATATCGATCCGAGCACTGAAGCTTATGCTAAAAATCTTGAAGATGCAAAAGCTGCTTTAGCAGAGGCCGGTTATCCAAATGGTGAAGGTTTGCCAACAATTGAATATATTTATAACGATTCAGCACTTCATAAGGCAGTGGCTGAGGCTCTTCAGAATATGTGGTCACAGCTTGGCGCAAAAGTTACATTATCGGTAACAGAGTGGGCTACATTCCTCAATCAGAGAAAGAATGGAGAATATATGGTAGCTCGTGATGGATGGCTCAACGATTACAACGATCCAATAGGTATGCTCGATCTCTTCATTACTGGTGGTGGAAACAATAACGTTCAATATAAAAACCCTGATTACGATGCACTCATCACTCAAATCAAGTCTACTGCTGATAACACAGAGCGCATGAAGTTATTGCATCAGGCTGAAGATATTCTTATGCAAAATTGGGTATTCGCACCTATTATGTACTACGCTAATCCTTATATGTCAGATCCTGCTTATGGGAACAGCGTATGGACTTCACCTCTTGGGTATGATTATTTCATGTATGCACAAAAACAGTAATAATTAATAGTATAAAAATTATGGGTGGATTTAATATCTGCCCTTTAATTTTTTTGAGGATTCTTTTTATTATGTATAGCCTAATTAATAGATAAGGAATAGTTAAAAAGCATGTAGAATTTTCGTCCTTCGATCTTAAATTAAAACTTATTAATAAATGGTTTATATGACTATATATACTGTATTAAAAAATAATAATTACTTTATATATTTTTTAAGATTGAGTTGATTATTTTTGAATTATAACACAAATAAGCCTCTTCTTCTGATTTTAAAAAAAAGCGGCTAACCTCTCAGTACCAAGGATCCTATTTGTTTTTCAATGATCACTGAACAGTTTTATTTCGATTTACTATAGTTACTTATTAAGCTATAAACAGTACTATTAAGCAAATTTTACTAATTCTCTAGGATCTACACTTCTAACTAAATTCACTGTATCTTTAGTTACAAAGCCATTTTTTATATATTGACTTATATGGTTGTAGTTTAAATTAACCTTAAAATATTTGTCTATTTCTCCACCTTTAAAGACATTGTGCTTTAAAATTACCTTTCCTTTTAGTTTAATCAAGCTATTTAAGACATCTTCAACTTCTTCTTGATGAACATATATCTCGATCTTAGTATTTTTAGGAACTTTTGGTAGCGAAGGCTTTGAATCTTCTTTCTGCAATTCTATCTTTGATTCATCTACTTTTGGCTTATCTGCCTTTGACCCATATATCAACTCTCTTACTCTATCCAGATCATTTATTTCATTTCCAAGTTCATTTATTATAGCATCCTGCTTTTCATGGTCTTTTATCATTGATAAAAGCCTTGCGGTTCCTCTTGATATATATTCTTTAAATAGTAAATCAAGAGCTAATGGCGATAGTCTTTTAAAACCTCTGATAGTGTTTGCAGTAGACTTAGATATCCCTGCTTTATATGCGATTTCGTCTGTTATATTAATTTCTCTTTTGTGGCTATTTGATTTGGATAACAAACTGTCGAGCATAAGAATTGCTCTTATTTGAACGTCCTTTGGTATCTTTCTATAAACTAAATTTGCAGATATGATTATTCCTTGAATCGTTGAAAAATCGATAGTCTCATCTAAGATTAAGCATGGGGCGTATAGGTAAGCTTCATACGAGGTCTGGTTATACAAGGTAAATAGAGCACCACGCCTTGACCTTCCATTGATCACTATATATTTATCAGAATCTTTATCTTTTTGAACCAAAAGTGGCGATAAGACTCCAAAATTTCTGATACTTTGAACCAAATTCGAAAACTCTTCATCATCAGGAAGTGGGAAAAAATTAACAGAATAATCCAGATCTTTTAAATTGGTTATGTGGATATAACTGATTACATCAGCGTATTTCAGTCTAGAATCAGAAATAAAGTTCTCTGGTTCAAAAGATTGATCTATCTTTTTAGCAGATGGAGCATCAAAAATAACTCTTTCATTTGGATCTTCATAGGGGAATTCATTTATATTAGAAAGACTCAATAAATCCTCAAATTGTATAGCTTCTTCTTCACTTGGAACAAAAGCTTCTTCATTTTCCACGAGTTCAAACAAATGATCGAAATACTCTTGGTATTCTTCGTTTGATTCCCAAGGTTTTAAATCTTCTTTATCTTTCTCAAATTCATTAAACATATTCCGACTCCTAAAATAATACTATCAATAACATTCTATGATGGTAAATCATTAATGATGCATCTTTTTTAAAAGATTTACTCCGTAAAAAAAAATTATAGAGAATTCAGAAATAAACCCAAGTGCAAAACTTGCCCTATTGATATGTGTGGCTTTAGATAAAAGTTTTGAATCCATCTTTTATTTAGAATAAATAATTTGATATTTATGGCTTAATATACAGTATTTTTATATAATTTAAATTAATTAAATTATAGTTTATAAAATCATATTTTTAAGCTCAAATACGACACAAATAAAACAAAATTATCTATAATATTTATAAAATAAAAAGGGGGATGTTTTAATGATTAAACGCATCAAGTTTGTTAAAACTTTATTTACTTCAATGCTTGTACTTTCCTTAATGGGAGCTACATATATCAATGCAAATGCAGCATCGTTACCAGAAACAACACCAGCTTTAATATCAGCACCTCTTGTTCAGCCAGCATATATTTATACTGTAACTGCCTCATTTGATTTAAAGCTTGGATATATGGTAAATATGCCAATAATATTTATGCCAGAAAATACAACTAATAAAGCTTTAACATGGTTCAGCGATAACCCTAATGTAGCTATTGTTAATAATGGCATTATATATAGCAAGTCATTAGGGGCGTGCAGGATTACAGCTATAACTTCAAATGGAGCTTCTACGACAATGATAGTTAGAGTAGTTGACCCAAATGCACAAGAACTAAGCACAGCTTTAAAAGCAGTTCAAAGAGCTTACGATTATCTGGATTTATATGGTGCAAATACTAAAAATCCAGTGCTTGCAAATCCTGCAGAAAAAAGAACAAGTTTAGATTTCCCTTATACTGATGGCAAAAGATACACAGATTGCGGAGGATTTGTTTCATTTTGCTATAAGAGCACTGGAGTTTATTTAGGGGATACTCCTTCATCTATTCCAACAGCTGATGAGTTGATCAATAAAGTCAATAGCAATTTCTCAAGAGGTACATTGACAAAGGCAGAGCTAAAACCTGGCGATATAATTACGTTAAAAGATTATTATATGAAGGATTTCAGCCACGCTACTTTGGTTGTAAAGAATGATTCTACTGGATGCTTTGTCATAGATATGAGCCCTAATGGAATTGCGTATAGGAGCATCGACTCTGTTACTCAAGTGACTCCCTATAATGTGATTAGATGCAATAAATAATTTAAATAGGCTATCTTTTATAAAGATAGCCCTATATAATTCACAGCAAGCTTTTAACTTGCTAATGATTAGCAACTAAATTTTCATCAATTGCTTCATTTGTAATATTGCTATATAAGTATTTGCTCTTTTTAGTGTTTGAAGTTCAGTCATAATTTAAACACCTCCTTTACTAACATTCTATACACCTTAGTCTTATTTTATACACAGAAAAACCTCTAACTTTAAATTTTGTTAGAGGCTTTTTATTAACTATAATTTTTTACAAAAGATTTTTGATATGACCTATGAAGCTTTATTATTACGAATATCAATATTATCACTGTGGAAACTAAAAGTATATACACTAAGTTAAGTGGGATAACTTGTTTTTGATAAAGAGCTGAAGGTACATCTACAAGTGCATGACCTAAAATTGCTATAAATAAATACTGTATTTTTTTATTTCTTATTGCATATAATACTACTAAAGAAAATGCTACATGAATTGTTATAGCAAAAATCCTTTCAACGCCACCAAGCAGAAATATTGAGGAACTTGTGTTTATTAAAGCATCCTTAGCACTTATATAAGCATTTTTAGAGCTATCAGGAATTGTAGATAATATTTGATCAAAACTGCCACTATTTATGCTCAAGGTAAGGATAATATTGTTTAGGAAAACTATGCCTAAAATTAAAAGAGCTTCCATAAAACCATGACCTAGACCAAAGATGAATCCATCTTTATATTCATGATTTTTTTTCATGAATAAGCTCATCATTATGAATCTGCCAACTTCCTCAAAGATACCAGCCATTAAGCTTCCATATAAAACGTAATATAAGGTGTTGTTTAATAATAAATCTGAGGTTGTTTTATTTAAATTTAAAAAATAATTATGACACAAACCTTCTAAAATAGATGCAAACAGGAAAAAACATGCTGCACCTAATAAAAAACATGTGAGCTTGAATTTCTTCTTAATGATCAAATAAAGTGACAATATAAGTGGGAAAATAACTCCAACTAGTAGGGATAAAACCATAAATATTATAGATAAATTAGGGACCATAAATAACTTCCTTTCAATTAATTAATTTATAATTCTCTCTAAGAGATACTCCTAACCTTACTTTTGAAAATCCAATGCTCTTAAAAACTTCGCATAATTCTTCTATGATTTCCTTTCCAAATCCTTGTTTCCGATTACTCTCATCTAAAAACATTATAGAAATATAAGCTATATCTTATTTATTATAATTCAATTTAGCACACATTAAAAGGAAAATTCATAAAATAAAATATAATAATAGCTATACAAATAATGTATAATTAACTATAATTTAAATAAGGAGGATGATAATATTGATTAAAACATTTAAGCTAAAATTTATTAAAGCTTTACTTCCTTTAACTGTTATTGCTACACTGATAGGTTCTCTTTTGGTAAATACTCATGGAGCCTCATTTCCTTTGATTTTGAAAGCAGGTTTGATTACAAATTTAAATGGATATGATGTAAATGTGTATTCTTCTGCATCACAAGATTCTAGTGTTTTAACCACTTTATCAGCAGGTACATATGTTACTTTAAGGAGCAATGCATCAAATGGATGGTACTATGTGATGTATGGCGATGAACTATATGGCTATATAATGTCCAGCTCAGTCAATGAAACTCAGTCTGAGGTGAAACAAGTAAAAGGTGATACAAATGTCAGATTAGGTCCAAGCATCAATTATAAAGCAGTAGGGGTCTTAAGCAAAGATGAAATATTTCTATCTCTTGGACAGCTAACAAATGGTTGGTATAGGATCTTATTTGAAGGAATAAATGTGTGCTATATATCTAATGTATATGTAGATTCTACAACAAATGTGACAAGTCAAAATACAACTTCAGCAAATACGACTGCAGTTAATACAACCTCAGCAAATACGACCTCAGTTAATACAACCTCAGCAGATACGACCACAATTAATACAACTTCAGCAGATACGACCACAATTAATACAACTTCGGCAGATACAACTGCAGTTAATACAACTTCAGTAAACATAACATCAGTTGATACAACCGCAGTAAACACAACATCTGCAGATACCACAAGTACAGCCACACAGGAAATTTTGCCTCAAAGCATATCCAGCATAATTTCTTATGATATGAAGCCAGATTATTCTTTAACACTGCCAATAAATATAACTCCAACTGATGCAACTAATAAAACCGTGACTTTGGTTAGCAATAATACTGCTGTTGCATCTATAGAAGGCGGAGATGTACATGCAAATTCTATAGGTACAGCAATAATAACCATAACAACAGTCAACGGCCTTTCAACAACATGTATCATAAGAGTGTCTGATGATGGCGGAGAAAGCTTAACCCCATCAAATAAAGCTGTCAGGAGGGCTTACGATTATTTAGATCTATTTGGTGTAAACTCTAATAACCCTGCTATACCTAATAACGATATGCTAAGAGTATATTTAGATCAAGCATACACTGATAATAAGAGATATACAAATTGCGCAGAATTCGTATGGTATTGCTATAGAGCAGCAGGTATGTATTTAGAAGATAAGACGACTCAGGTTGCTGTTGTTGAGACAATGGTACAAAATCCAGGTAGCAGCTTTATAAATTTAGGAGCTTTGAATTTACAGGATTTAAAACCTGGAGATGTTATCACATGGCTAAATTATTACAGTGTAGGTATGGGACATGCTGCTGTCTATGTTGGAGATAATTCTGTAATTGATATGAGTCCGGGTGGAATCCAGAAGAGATCTTTGGATTTGGTGAATAGTGGATCATATTCAGGCGAAGTATATAATATAATTAGATGTATAAAATAGAGGTCATTGACCTCTATTTTATTAAATGATTTTATTATCCACAGCTATGCGAATGGCATCAGCAAGGCTTTTTGCGCCCAATTTATCATAGATGATATTGACAGCCATTTTTACAGTGTTGATGGAAATATTTTGGCTTGCTGCAATCTCTGTGCGTGAGAGTCCGTGAGAAAGATCTGTGAGGATTGCAACTTCTCTTGGTGTTAGGGAAATGCCGTCTTCTATATGGTTTGCCCGTTTATATTCTGCAATGATGTGAGCTCGATGCTTGGCGTAAGAAGAAGCCTTTCGATTCACGTTTTCCAGCCAATCTGAAGGAATCCCAATGTTTGGCTCTTTAAGTGCAGATGCTGTCAAAGTGCGCATATCTTTTCCCAGCTCGATAAAGCACATTAAAATATCGTTTGGGAGTGCAGTTTCATAAGCTTCCTTTAGCGCAGCATAAGCCAATGCCTTATTTTTCATATGATAATGTACGCAAGCTTCCATTGCCAGCATCTCTATTCGACCGAATAATATTGACTCGCGCTGTTTTTGTTCTTGCATATAAGATAAAAGCAGAGGGTAATTCTTTGTTAAATAGCAATAACGCATTTTCATCTGATTGCCGAAATTTTCAATAAAGGATACGTGCCCATAAGGAGCAAAGTTTTCTTTAATCCAGTCAGGAAAATGTTCCGGTAAATCAAGAATGTAGTAATACCATGCAACACCAATATCGTAGGTGATATAACGGTTAATGTATTTATCATAATTCAGCTGCGTTTCCATTTCTTTTAGTGCTTGTTCTGTTTTTAAATAATTTCCTCTCAGGACAGCCATCCGCATTAAATAGAACAGAGATCTGTGAGTAACTTCAAATTGCTTTTGCTTTTTTGCCCGTTGGAGAGCCTGTACAATAAAAGTTTCTGCAGCACGTATATCATCTTGGTAAAAATAAAGCTCGCCTTGAGCCAGATCTTCTACTCCTGTCATCGCTTCACCAAGGCATTTTGATGTATACCGTACCGAATAGGTTAAAGCATCGATATATTCCTGTAGTGCACCTTTTCTTGATGTACCAACCAGGCTAGCCCACGGACCAATGGGGTGGTTAGACATAGGACATGAATCGATAGATAGCCTGAGCAAACATTCCTCATGCTTTACATAGTACTGGTCAAAATCATAGCGGTCTTCTTTAGTACACATCATGGCTCTCATCATTCCCCAACAATAGTATGTACAACCTAACATGCGCTTGCGAAAGCGATCATTTTCAGGCATCTGGGAGAATTTTTTTTCATAATGCTGTATCAGTTCAAATGCCTTATCCCACTGCCCTAAACACATGACAATGCGCACATGCACCATAGCAAAGAGATCTACTTCCTCAAAGACTTTTTCGGGAGCACGCTCAAAAATCCCTAAAGCATAATTTGCTATATCATGTGGTATTTGGCAAGGAAATTCAAAAAAAATTGATATGATTCCATTGTAATCTGCGATCTTTTCGTAATAAGCCAGAGCATCCATCCTAAAACCATTTTTAGCACACCAGTCTCCTGATATTTTGTATGTTTTTTGTTTTTGCTCTTCTGAAATGAGTTCTTGTTTCTTCTGGAGAAATTCCAGGAAAAGAGGGTGGATCAAGTAAGCGTCTATAAATCTATCGAGGCGGACATAGGCGTTTTGCTGCTCCATCTCTGAAATCAGCGTTTTATCACCATCAGCCAAAAGAGAGATCAAGTCAACTGCCAAGTGGCCGATTAAGGATAGGCAGATCAAAAAACTCTGTAGGGGTTTCGATATTGAATTCCAAGTTTCGTATTCCATCAATTGAAAGGTATTCGATTTCATTGCGTTTTGTAAGTATCCAGCATATCCAGGTGCCTTTTCGTATGACTGAACAATAAAACTGACTGCGAAAGCGCAACCACCTGTATCTTGCATAATCTCGTTCAGCATTTGCTTTTGAATTTGCAATCCTTGTTTACGAAAATATTCATCCAGCTCCATTTGTGTGAATTTCAGTTCGTCTTCAGTGATGCTGAACACACAACCCTTAAGAGTCAGAGCTGCTATATTGGACGGAAAGGAACGGGAAATAAGAAAAAACGTTGAGGGTCGTGATAAATCAAGAAGGATGTGCTCTACAAAATGGATCACAGCAGAATTATCGATGAGATGAAAATCATCTAAAATGATGATTGGTCTCTGAGAATCGAGCAATTCATTTCTCATGGAAACATACTGATTTAACTTATCCTCGGTATCTGGGAAGCCGCTTTTACCTATTGCTTTTGCAAAGGGTTGGTTAAACTGCGCTATAGCATGCGCATAATTTTCCCAAAAACGTGCACTTACATTATCACGATCAGATAGCTGTATCCATGCAGTAGCAGCACCATATTCTTTTGCAAAGTCATAAACAGCACTAGTTTTTCCATAACCTGCTCCTGCGCATACGACAACTATGGGGTATAAAGCAGCTTTAGCGAAAAGTTTTTGCAGGCGCGGACGCTCAAAATGGTGTAGAGAATATAAATCTTCAGGTAATTTGTGCATTATTTCTATAATGACACACATCCTTTCAAGGCTTAATTTTAACAATAATCATTAGTATTAAATTACCGTAATTTTACCATAAATTCAAAAGTTTATCAATATTTCTTACTATTTTTTCTGCTAAATAGAATGCTTAATTTAGTAAATTTTAGTTAAATATGTTTTGCGCACATATAATTTGAAAACAGGGTGTTAAATGCGACAAATATTTAATATATAATAAAAAAGAAAATAAGTACTAAATATTAAAAAATTGCAGAAACGTCCTGAACAAATATACTGCAGAATAGTGTATACACGATATTTTCCGCATATGGGGAATCGTAGTATATAGCAATGAACAATCTTTACAATGTTACTGTACCTCGTAATTTAACCAGGCATCCATGATAGTCCGTTTCTGGTAATTGCACAGAGTTTTAAAGATATGATGTGCTGTAGCCTGCCATTTTCTCCATAAGTAGAATTCCTGCAGTATTGCTGGTAATAATTAATATGATTATCTAAAGATTATTGGAGGGAGAATTATGGAATTATCAGATTTATGGCAGTATGAAGTAGTTTCACATGAACATAGTATGTCGCCATCCGACAAGAATATTACTATGTATGGACTTTGCGTTAAAAATACTAACGTTGTTGCTTATGATATTTCAACTGATAAAGGTTTTGTAGAGAAATATGCGGAGATGTTTAACCAGTTTCAGCTTTCACCTATTCATTTAAGTGAAGTTTTAGATGACATATTAGTGCTAAATGGCATCAAAAAAGTAGATGCGTTTCAAGAGTAGTTATAAACTATAACGAACAGCTGCCACGGTGACAATGATAAATTTTTTAATTAAGATTTCTAGCACTTTGCTAAGTTTAAGATATAAAATACTTTCTTCTATTATCATTGTTCAATGTTCACTGCGGGGATTTTGACTTTACCCCGGTCTCCATAGTTTGAACCAATTTTGAGTGTTACAAATATATGACTATCACCGCAGTGAACAAGGAATGATGAGGCTTAAATTAAAAATAAAAGGGGATAATGAATAAATATGTGCGCTTAGCACATATTTATTCATTATGCAACAGTACCATTATGCAACAGAAACTAATAATGCAAAATTATAAAATTAATGATATGTGCAACTGAAATCCCAATCATAGCTCCTCCCAATATATCGCTAGGGAAATGAACTCCAAGATATATTCTTGATAATCCAACTAAAGAAGCTGCTAAAATGAAAAAAACGCTAAATTGCGGGAATATAAAACACGCAGTTGTGGCCATAGAAAAGGCTGTAGTTGTATGACCTGATGGGAATGAGTATTTATCTATTCCTATTTTTTTTGTATTTAAAGTAGTAAATTTCACATAAGGTCTTATCCTGTGTAAAAAGTGTTTTATGATCTTTACAAACCAGGCAGCGATGATTATTGCTATAGATAGCCTAAAGCATAGATGGCGCAGCATAGGTATTTTTGTTAAAAATAACACAGATACTATAATAGCAACACCACTTGTGGAAGCTATATAAGTAAAAAAAATCATAAAAATATTTAGTATTTTATATTTTCTCAAAGAATTTATAAAATAAAGCACTTTTTCATCAACACTTAAAAATCTCTCTATATACTTTGTCATATTAACCTCAAAATTATTTTTTGTTAAGCTCCTTTTTCCATGAATTTATATTGAGAAATACACAGATCATAATACAATCCTTTATTTTTCAGTAATTCTTCATGTGAACCACATTCTAAAATTTTTCCATCGTCTACAACCATTATTATATCAGCATCTCTTATGGTAGAAAGTCTATGTGCGATTACAAATGAAGTCCTTCCTTTTAAAAGCCTTTTAATTCCTTCTTGGACTAATTTTTCTGTATTTGTATCTATGTTTGATGTGGCTTCATCTAAGATTAAAATTTTAGGATCAGCTAGAAGGGCTCTAGCAAAAGATATCAATTGCCTTTGTCCCACTGAGAGCCTTGTCCCTCTTTCCTTAACGTCAGTATCATATCCTTGAGGTAGTTTCATGATAAAATCATGAGCATTTACAGCTTTAGCCTTTTCAATTATTTCATCATCGGTTGCATCTAATTTACCGTATTTTATATTGTCTTTAATAGTACCTGAAAACAGAAAAGTGTCCTGAAACATTATCCCCATCTGGCTTCTAAGGGATTCTAATTCTACTTTTGTAATATCATATCCATCAATAATGACCATGCCAAAATCTGCATCATAAAATCTACTTATTAGGCTTACAATGGTGGTTTTACCGGCTCCAGTTGGTCCGACTAAAGCAACTGTAGTATCAGGTTTAATTTTAAATGAAATATCGTTTAAAATCAATTTATCGGAATAACCAAAGCTTAAATTTTTAAATTCTACCTCACCTTTTATAGGAGGCATGATTTCAGCATTTTGGTTATTTTTAATTGTTGGTGCAATATCCATTATATCAAAAATTCTCTCAGCACACGCAAAATTAGTAATAATATTATTATAAAGATTTGAGATGTTTATAATTGGTCTCCAGAATTCCCCTATAAATATTGAAAACACGACGAATATACCGATTGTTATATTATCTAAATTTAAAATTTGTGCCATAGCCCAATATAGTACGATAGCACTAACACCCCAAGCAAATTCAACCATTGGCCAAAACATATCGCTTATTAAAACAGCATTCATAAATGATTTTAACATATCTGAAACTATTTCTGTAAAGCTATTAAAATTTCTATTTTCATAAGTAAAAGCTTGTACTATTTTAATTCCAGAAAAACTCTCATGTGTAAATCCATTGAAATTGCTCCTCTTGCTCCTAAATTTTTGCCATCTTGATCTTCCCTTGCCTTCTAAAAAAAACACTCCGATTATAAGCAGAGGAAGAGTTGCAATGGCAGCAAGTGCTAATTTTAAATTTATTATCATCATAGCAGCAAAAACAAAAATTAATCTAGCGATTTCGGGGATTAAATTTGTCATGATATTTGTAAAAAAAGATTCAAGTGATCTAATATCGCCAATTATTCTTGCCAAAATTTTTCCAATGGGTCTCGAGTCAAAGAAGGAAAAGCTTAAAGTTTGAATGTGGGAATATAATTCTTCACGCATGTCCACAACGATTTTGCTCGAAACCATCACCATATCGACGATTCTTTTTCTAGAAATAATAAGCTGTATTAAGTTTATGATGATCATAGCTATACCAGTCAATATGAGAGCTTTTATATTATTATTAGCAGCAAAATTATCTAATGCAATTTTTATAATATAAGTATTAAAGACAGTGATAAATACTGTTATCACCAGCATCATTATTATAAGTGCAACTTTTTTCTTATAAGGTTTCATATAGGATATCATTCTGATGATGAGTTCAGATCTGCGCCTCTTTAAGATCTCTTCATCTTTTGTTATGGTATTGATAGCCAAATTATATCACCTCTTTTAAATCTTCAAAGTCTTTAAATTGCTCTTTATATATGGAGTAGTATAACCCTTTTTTCGCCAATAATTCTTCATGGTTTTTTCTCTCAACAATGGAGCCATTTTCAATATAAATTATCTCATCTGCATTTTTAACCGCCGAGATCCTGTGTGCGATTATTATCATTGTCCTTTTTTTAAATTTATTCAAATTGTTCAATAACTTGTACTCAGTTTCCATATCTAGTGAAGAAGTTGCATCATCTAATATTAAAACTTTGCTATCAGATATAAGTGCTCTTGCAATTGCTAATCTTTGCTTTTGTCCTCCTGAAAGACCTAATCCTCTTTCACCTATTATGGTTTCAAAACCATCTTCAAGTTCATCTATGAATTCCATAGCACAGGACAGGGTGCAAGCTTCTTTAATCTCTTCTAGGCTGGCAGATTCTCGCCCATATCTTATATTTTCAGCTATAGTATCTGAAAATAGGAAAGTTTCTTGAGGTACATAAGCGATATGTTTTCTAAAATCATTTAATTTTAATTTTTTTATATCGATCCCGTCTAGCAAAATTTCTCCAGAAGAGATATCGTAAAATCTGGATATCAGGTTTATTAGTGATGTTTTGCCTGAGCCTGTTGCTCCCATTATGGCTAAAGTTTTCCCTTGTTTTAATTCTATGTTGATATCTTTTAAAATGTTCATATTATTGCTAGTATAAAAAACATTTTTAAATTCTATATTTCCCTTAAAATCGTTTAATGGTACTGTAGCTTCAGGATCTTTGATATCTGGCTTAACTAAGAAAATATCGTTGATCTTTTTTATGGATGCCATGCACTGGGATATCATATTGCTGAGCCAACCGAAGCTGTTTATTGGCCAAATCATCATCCCTATATATCCACTATATGTGACTAAAGCTCCAAATGTCATATTTTCTTTTATGATAAAATATCCGCCTCCAACTATCATCACAACCATGGAAATATTCGATAATGCCTCTAAAAGAGGAAGGTATCTTGAATTTATTTTTCCTTGATTTAATGATAATTCATATCTTTCTTTATTTAATTTTAAAAATTTTAATATCTCATATTTTTCCCTTGTAAAAGCCTTTACTAATCTAACTCCAGCTAAATTTTCCTGAGCCGCTGTGTTTAGTACAGTTGCTTGATCGCTCAATTTTTCAAAGTTTTTAACTGTGAACTTTTGCAATCTATAGACAATAAAAGCTAAAAATGGCATCATAGATAAGCACATAAGTGTAAGTTTCCAGTTAATAGAAAATAAAATAATGGAAGCTGTGATTAAATATATTATATTTTCAACTGCAATTCTAATACCATATCCAATGGTTTCCCATATCAATGAAACATCTTCGCTGATTCTGGACATCAACTCTCCAGTGTTCATATTATCAAAATAATTAAAAGATAAGGTTTGAATATGGCTGTATAATTCGTATTTCAATCTTTTAACTGTTTGTGAGCCTAAATAGTCTAAGAGATAATCCCGAATAAATGCAAATATGCCTCTAAATAATGTGATCAAAAAGAAAAACAATAATAACTTAAAGACAATGCTTAAATCCTTGTGGACTATCACTCTATCTGCAAAAGTTCCGCTGATGATGGGGTTAAACATATCAAGTCCTATTAAAAGAATGCTCGACAACGATGCTATAAAGATCACCATCTTATGTTTTTTAAATATATTGAATATTCTATTCATAATTCACCTCACGCATAAAAAACCATAGGAATACAAGCCCTATGGTTTTAGAATTTTCATTTAAATGGTCAAAAAATTATAACCTAAGAGATGCAGAGATTTAATATATTAATTTTATTTTCAATAAGCAATTAAATTTTAGTATCACAGTCCACACCTCTTTAAAAATAATTCCATCTATTACGATAAGGTAAGTTTGCCTATTTGTCAATAGTATTATATTCAAAAAGTCTATAATATGATCATACTACAAGCAGAGTATTTTTCAATTCTTTTACACAATTGTTAAGCCAATGATGGAGCTTTTGTTTTTCATCCTCTGTAAGCTCTTTGATCCATTTGGTATAATTCAAATCCAGCTTCCAATCCAGAGAGAACTCTGTATCTATTGAATCTTTACTTAAACATATTTCATCGATCAAAGGCAGAGACCATTCTTTTGCAAAACTGTTATATCTAATTACTCGTTCATGTATACACGTTTGAATTGTTTCAATTGCACCAGTTAAAACGAGTGGGAGTTCAGAGTCTCTTTGGAGATGGCTTCGCTTCATCCTAACATGTGTATACCATTCTTTAAGTGCATACAATTGAGAGATAAACTCGATATTCTGATCATGTATACTCTTTAAGCGTTTATCCGAGAATTTAACTTTAGAAGCAGACCAACTTTTATCAAGTCTGCTACCAACTTCAGAATGCATTGTTGAACCAGCAACAGGCTCTCTTATAACTTGACCTGCAACGGTCATTGCACCAAATCCTATTGAACGTGGACCTACTATTCCTGATAATCCTCCTAGGAAGATTCTTTCCTGATCGAGGAATAAGCCTTCTGTAACATTTCCAATCAACGATGGAGTAGCCTTGTCACCATTTTTCCCCCAAGGGGTGAAATTGAAATGGATAAAGCCACTTCCAATCTCTGTATGATCAGAGCGTGAACGTCCACCTGAAACTAATACATCACAAAGATTAATGAGTGATCCCAACGTAACGCTATACATGAGTATTGATTGTTTAAGCCCAACTGAATGAGCTGTGAACGCTTCTTCTTCTAAAAGCGTTCCAGATCTGAAATGCGAGTTTGCTCCTGCATGAGAGTGAGATAATAAAGTAGACTCTGAGAGAAAACCACTTGCAACTTCCGCATGAGAAGCTATTATTGAATCATCAATTGTAGCAGGACCTTCAGTGCCTATTTTTGCGCATGATCCAATAAGAGTTCTCTTTCCGGTTAAACGTGTGCCTGGAAAGAGAGTGCTACCCTTAAAAACCCTATCAAGATTTACTTCTTCTGCAATAAATGTTTGTCTTGGATCAATTATTATTACACCTTTATCTATTAACTTCTGGATTCTATCATGAATATTTTTTCCCATAATATTTTCTTCCATAACACACCTCATAAATAATTTAAAAATGCTTTCCCAATTTTATTCACATCGCCTGCACCAACGGTTATAACCACATCATCTTTAGAAACCTTGCTTTTAATATATTTGGCTATTTCTTCAAAATCCTTCATATAGGTCACGTCTATACCTTCATCTTTTATAGAATCTGCGAGCATTTTAGAATTAATATCTCCAGGATCTTTTTCCCTTGCTGCATATATATCTGTGATTATTAGATGCAGGTTATCTAATCCATTAAAGCATTTACAAAATTCATCGTATAAAGATTTTGTCCTGGAATAGGTATGGGGCTGAAATACCATGTATATATTATTTATATGCATATTTTTTAAAGATGATACAGCTGCTCTTATCTCAGTTGGATGATGGGAGTATTCATCTATTACTTTTACATCGTTTATCTCTCCGATGCAATAAAACCTTCTGTGAGGAGTTTTAAATTGCTTAAGCCCTTGAATTATGCTCAATTTATCTATATCAAAGAAAATAGAAGTTGCTATAGCGGCTAGAGCATTTAAAATATTGTGCATCCCAGGAACGCTTAAAGAGACATTTATATACAGTTCATCTTTATAGATCACATCAAAATTAGGGTATCCTGATTCAGTAAACTTTATGTTTTCTGCATAAACATCACCATATTTTAACCCAAATGTTATCATATTTCCAGAAAAATCATCTATGATATCTTTTGTATTAGGATGCTCTGCATTTATTACAAGGCAGCCATCTTTAGGGATCATAGAAACAAATTCATTAAAACTCTTTAAAATTTGATTTAAATCTTTAAAGTAATCAAGATGATCAGGCTCTATATTTGTAACGACAGCTAGGAACGGATGAAATTTTAAAAATGAATCTCTATATTCACATGACTCTACAATAAAATAATCATTTTTTCCGATTCTTACATTCCCATCGATTAAATCCAGTTCTCCACCAATTGTTATAGTAGGATCTTTTTTATCCATTAAAAAGATCGAGGATATCATGGAAGTAGTGGTGGTTTTACCATGGGTCCCAGAGATGCAAATGTTGTATTTATAATCTTCCATTATCATCCCTAAAAATTCAGATCTCTCTAAAGTCTTGATTCCTAGTTCTTTAGCTTTTAATAATTCTTCATTATCAGATGAAATAGCAGCTGAATAAACCACTAAATCAACATCTTCCATATTAGAAGAAGAATGTCCAATATGGATTTTTGCACCATTTTTCATTAATTTTTCGATGAGAGCATTGCTTGTTCTATCTGAACCTAAAATAGATACACCTTTTTCAAGCATAATC
>Ga0209629_10000569_pt1 | contig 20573 bp, 21 predicted proteins | sample TergutCu122P5_FD_187286 | JGI IMG/M metagenome (GOLD analysis project Ga0209629, IMG submission 187286) | Cubitermes ugandensis P5 segment gut microbial communities from Kakamega Forest, Kenya - Cu122 P5 (SPAdes) (version 2) | ecosystem: Host-associated > Arthropoda: Insects > Digestive system...
GAATATATATATATATATATATATATATATATCAAGCATGTCTCCTATGCTGATACCAAATACACTTGTGTCTGTCAGGTGTGTGAGATACTGTAGGGCCTTCGTCAGGGTCACCAGTTATATGTGGGATACTGTGGGGTTGTTTATAGAGTAACAACTACAGTACGAACATATATACAGATATTTATTGAAGTCTTGGTATTCGAACAGTAGTGATAGTGGTTATGGCAGGAATGCTGTGATTACAAATGTGTCTGTTGCGTTGGAGTATTCGTCAGAGGGCTGCTGTAAGGTGAAGCGGCTCTGTGCTGGTCTGATTGCTGGCTGAGCTGGTTAGCAGCAGGTCCCGTGACTGTGCCGGTTATGGTCAGCAGAGACGGCGCAGTGTGTTGCTGGCCAATGGAGGCGCTGAGTCCCAGGCGGGCCAGATGCTGCTAGCGGCATGACTCAGCTGGGCTGTGCAGTGGCCGGTCCACTCTGGGCAGTGCGGCTGAGCATTGAAACATTACTTCCTTCTGAGGTGTAGTCAAACAATATTACTCCATCCTGTATTGAGCCGTGAATGCTGGCTGTGCCAAGCCAAGCCAAAGTTCTAATTGGGGGGCAGAGACTTGTGCGAAGTGCAAGTTGACGTCCCCCTATCTGTTAGCCATACCTACGTTTGATCGCATAGCTGGGCTCTATAACAGACACCTTAAGTCTAACAGGGGAATATGCTTATGCTGACGATTTTGAAGTCAGGCTGAGGGCCTTGACTGATCTACCCAAAGACTAGTGCTTAGGTGGCACTGGACTAATTATGATGGGGATAAACTTTGCTTGGTTGGCTGTCTGGGTTCTGAGCCCAGACTGGCCCAGTCGCAAAATGCAAGTTCACGACTTTTTCAGGCGCTTAGGTGAAGCCGCCATGCCTGGGGGAGGGGAGTGCGGGCCATGCCCCGACTTTGCATCCTATACCCTGACATTTGCCTTATGACTGAGGAAAATCATGGAAAACCTCAGTCAGGGTAGCAAATGCTGGCTGTGGGTTTGGAGGTCTTTTGTACTGTGCTCCCACTGTTCCTCCTGCTCTGCCATTGGTTAGCTGGCAGAGTTGTGGGCATGGTTAGGTGAACCACTGACAGCTGCTGATGTGGCATGAAAGGGCCATTTATGGAGCGGAGCATGGAGAGAGTCGCTGTGAGGAAAAGCGGTTGCTGGATATAAGGGGTAACAGAAGAAGGAGATGTGCTGTGTGGTAAAGTGGTTGCTGCCATGTGGGTGTTCTCACATCACCCCACTGTGGAGGAGAGGGCTTAGGTGATGAACTGGAAAGTGAACCGTGTGACTGGTGTGATGGAGCGCTGCGGGGTTGGGCTGGTGGGCTGCCGGTGTCATGCTGAGTCCGTGCAGCGGTGGGCCAAATGGTCAGGAGCAATGTGGCATGGGCGGCCGGTTACTGGCAGTTGAATGCCTGGGTAGTCAGTCAGTGGAGATGCACAGAGTGGTCCGGTAGACTGCAGGCGGTGATTGCTCCCTGTACAGACAGTTGTGTGGAGCTACGCAGAGAGGTCTGGTGGGGCTGCAGGCGAGTGAGTACAGCCTGTGCAGCTGGTTGTCCAGAGCTGTGCAGAAGAGTCCGGTGGGACTGCAAGCGGTGAATGAGGCCTGGACCAGCCATGAAATCATTTATTTCCAGTCTGTTCTCTTTTCATTTCACACCAATGTTAAATATATCTTTGAACATTTATATTTCTCTGCATGTGGAAGAGGCAGCAGATTGTTCTTTCAGGCAAAATTAAAAATATTAGACAAAAAATAGTAAAATCTGAAATACCGATCTTAATGCATAAAAAAATATGGTCTGGGAGATGTGTCATAGCGTGGTAAAATTGCATGAAGGGATACTTCTGTAACATAGTTTCACATGACATCTTTGTTATTTAATCTTGTTGATTTACTTCCACACACTGAAAGCTCTGGTTTCATTAAATTGGTTACAAGTGTGTAGCAAGGGCTGTTCACACAATATTTATAGTGGTACCTGAGGAGATTATTATGCTCATAGGTCAAACTGTGTTTGAAAATCTAGTAGTCAGACAAATATTTTGGTTGCCCACACAATGTGGTTCTGGCCTTCATCTGGGGCACAAGATTAATTTCTTCCTTCAGTACTTTTGCCAGGTAAAAAATGGATCAACATTTGCTGACATGTTACTATGGTTCATGTCTTCATCTGGTGTACAAAATTAATTTCTTCCTTCTGTACTGTTGTTAGTAAGGAAGATGGATCAGCATTCACTGACATGTTAACTGTGGTTCTGGCCATCATGTGGGGCACAAGAGTAATTTCTTCCCTCTGTACTCTTTGTCCTTTACGTACAAGACTGCATATACTGATACATATAAAACATGCTGTATCACACCTGTATATACAACCATCTTCTTGCAGATGAACCCTCGGGTTTGAAACACGTAGAAGACATCAAAAATTAAAAATTAAAATATTAATTTAGAAAAGGTGCATTTTATTGGTTTATATTGTATAATTCTATTACATTGCATGTGCAAAAAACATAAGAATCTCAATTTTAAGTTTTAATATAGGTGTATTTGTGTGGGGTGTATTTAATTATATTAGCTATTTCAAAATGGAAAGTAGAGAGAAGATACTTTGACATTAGTGCAGGAATACAGCATGACACAAAAACAGTATGTCCGTTCTATTCATCGTAAGTCTTGGTTGCAGTTCCCATCTCCTCTGTACTCCAAGAGATGAAGTGAGATTTCCAGAGCTGCAAGGACCATTTCCCTTGTGAGAAGAGAGTTTCAAGTCACAAATTGTTAGTTGCTTCTATTGACCAGGACTCTGCATTTTTTTTACCCCTGTTTATGCTTAATTTTTCCCTTCTGATGTTTCAGGTATCAAGCTGGATGCACAGCCACTGACAATAGCAACAGCTGCTATTTTATATCACAGGTTTTTCAAGGAAACAGACAATGCAGGCTATGACAATTATGTAAGCTGCCATTTTATCAGTTACTTTTCTCATTCTCTAAAGAAATGAATGTGGTGCATGCTAGCATAATGTCCATTTATAACTCAAATGAACGTCCTGATACTTTTGTTAAAGTCTTCAATGCTGCATTATGATGGCAGTGTACTGGTGTTATGTTTGTATGATTGCCAGTGTTTCAGAGGAACATACTGTCTTCTTCTTTAATAAGTGTTATCGCACACAGAATTTGTATCTACCTCTTTGGCATATTAATTGATTATTACGGCCGAAAATTTTGCTTAGATCGAATATTAAGTATAATGAATAACTGTACAGTCTGGGCTATATTGTATGTGCCAATGAACATGCTAGAAGTATGCTTTTGGAAGCATTGCTTTAGGAGGAGGAAAACACAGGTCTGCATGTGTTTGTAGCTTATTGCTGCAACAACTCTCTACCTGGCGGGCAAAGTGAAGGATGACCCACTGAAAATTAGAGATGTCATCAATGTCACCCACAACACACTTCACAGAGGTTCAGCTCCTCTGGAACTAGGAGACGAGTACTGGAATATGAGAGATGCGATTGTGCAGGCAGAACTGCTGATTATGAGAATGCTGAAGTTTGAAGTCACCATTGTACATCCACACAAGGTGAGTAACAAAGAGGCAAAGTAATGCTTTCATATCTTGAAGTTTACTAATGTCTTAATTCTCAGGTTTTTGTTTCCATTGTATATTTGAAGCTGAGTAGGTATCATGAAATAACATGGCAGAACATAAGCAAATGTATGGTGCAAGAAATTTGACAAGAACTGGAAAGTGAATACACTCTGTGTTGTGGACATGTGTCAGATCTTTTTTATGAGATTTTTTGCCGTAACACCATATAAGGTAGTGCATTGCTTCGGTAACCACTCCTTCACCTGTGGGAGACATCAGCATTGAATTGTTGGCTTAGTTAAGTCCACTCACTGCAGTTAGACAAACCCATTACTCTGTACTTCCATACTTTGTTGTGTTAGATTGTTAGTACTGTATCTGCCTAAATATAATGCATACTCTTTTTCCTCTGTGTACCTTCAAAAAAAAAAATGATTTTATGTTTTATTCATGCACTTTTATTTCTGTTTGGTATTTTATATTGGCAGATATAATAATAAACATGTCCACCACCATGACATACTGCATTGAGAATAAGATTAATTCATTTGTAGGTTAATTAGTAGTGCTTTTGAATTATAGGAGTTATCTAATGCTCAGTAACATGGAAAGAATTGGACAGTGATTTTCTGTGTCCTGACACCATGAAGAAGCATAAAGATGTTTGGCAGTTCTGTTGGTTAGGCTGAGCTCCGTGATGTGGAACACTTGATAATCACTAAAACACAGTGGTTACTACATGTGCATCTTGAATCACACTTAAAGAATCTACATTTTGTTACACACTGTATTTGTATGTTTCATGTTATTCTCACTGTAAATAGTAATTATTTCCCCAAACAGGTTTTTAATTGAGACATTGTTTTCTGTGACATGGCAAGTTTATGTTTAAATACAGTATGTATTTATAACTTTTTGCTGTAGAGAAAAAATCATAAATTCATCTCTTGTGTACTGTTGCTAATATCTATTGATGACTGAAATATAGAAACAAGCTTGAAATTAGTGTAATTTGATGGGGGTTGACCAATGAAAATCTTATTGAATGGTTAGCAGTGCTGTCTCCACCATTTTTAGTTAAAGAGAATGCAGTTGAGGTTTCTCTTTTGGGATCTGGTGCCACACCAATGGGAAATTGGTGCCCAGTGTTCTGAGATAATTTAGGAGTCTCAAATATTATGCATTCATTACCCAGTAACATGATGCCACTCCCCAGAAGAGGGAGACCTAAACTACACCACTGTGAAAGCCTAAAAACTCAGAGAATACAGTAGTAATTCAAAGTTGAAAAAATTTCCGGTTTAGAAAGAATTAGGATGATGTAAAAGAATTCTGCTTGAAGTGTTAAGGATCTGAGGCTTGGTAGTTCCTTGAGCATGATTTGATCACACTTACATTATCTGTTTCTCTTTTGTTCCAGTACCTGCTGCACTACCTGAAGTCACTGGAAAGTTGGTTTCCAAAAAATGAATGGGAAAAAGTCCCCTTGGTAAAATCATCATTTGCTTTTCTACAGGTGAAGAATTTCAGAATCTGATTCTTATTATAGACATTCAGTGTCACTAACAAGAAGGCTTACCACTTGAAGCTGTTTTTTGGGTCAGATGCTTACATTAACACAACTTGTTCCTATATCAGCTAGATTCTTATATTAAAACCACCATCTTATCTTGTCTTGAGCCACATGCCGTTTTACACAACCATTTGATCCTGTCTTGAGAAAGATGCTCATCTGTCGCAACTGTTTGATCCTATCCTGATCCAAATACTTTTATTAAAACACTTAGTTGATTATATCATAAGCATGATACTTGTTTAATACTTATGGGTCCATTTTCAAGTTATGTTCATCAGAGTGATTCATAGTACCATTTCACATTATTTTTACATTATTTCATTTGGTTTTCGTTATGCTCCAGCCATCTAGAGGCTGTTCTTTGAAATATGAAGGTTACTGATATTGTCTAAAATTAATTTAGACCAGACTATTGAAACTCTTTCTGGGAAAGTCACTAGCATTTAAGTTGGGCTCAACACTTTGAAATTCCAACCACTACACTAGGAGATATGCCAAAAAATGTGATAAAACTGAAATCATGCATAACTTAAAAGGTATTAATTTTGGTGCTATTTTAAAATATAATTTAACTAAACCTCGCATACATCGGATCGTTGTGGGACACCCCTGAGGATCCGTTGTAACCAAGGGTGACTGTAGTTATTATTGTTTATGTGCTGGATTTGTACAGTTCAGTTTAAATCTACAAGTTTAGTATGTAAATAATAGTGCACTCCAGAACAACAATTCTTGTGGCATACATCATGGTAATACAAGACAATTATATGTTTAGAGTACACTAGGAGAGTGTACAACACATATCATGTAGAACAAAACTGGGGATGGTGCACTCATTGTAAACTTTGCCAGGCATTGATTGCTCAGTGTTTTGTTCAGACTGATATTTTGTGGTTTATTTTCCTTTGTTAACAGTCTTTTTTGTTCTCTCTGCAAACGTCATGTTGACACACATTACCGAGGAACAAAAAAATTGACATGACGTTTGACTGCAGTAATAATCTCAGTGGTGATAATGAAGTGACTAAGTAGTAAAATCTGTGAGAGTGAATGTAATCATCCGTAATGGTGAGAGGACCCGTGACAGCAGCAATGTGGAACTCTGTGAAGAACGTATGAAAGTTTTTTGCAATTCGTTTCCAGTTTATGTAGGCTAAAAATGAACATGAATTGTTTATTTCTCAATAACATAACGAGAATATGAACAAGCTGTCATTGGTATGATTGCTGTTAACCCCTGCCTATTCCATTATGTCTTACAGGAATTTCATTTTTTATTTTTGCCTTTTTGGTTTTGCCCACTTTTTCAGGAACACAAGTAGGATGTAAAACAAGGTCTACCTGTGTAGTTCTATAAATGAAATGAGATCTCAATATGTCCGGAAACATAAAATGTAAATATAAACAGTGTTTGTTGTAATACTTTTAATTCCTCTAGTAAGTTATAACTGAGAGCCAAACCATGTTGTCAGAGGCTGCAGTATGTACAGAATTAAATTTGTTGAACAGCCAGAAGAAATCTTGGAGTAGAATGTTGTATGAGATATCATACTCCAGTACTACTATTCCATATTGAATTTGCCTCACTATTTAATTTCCTCGGTTTTAATTCAAAAAGCACTGAAATTGTAATTGGTTGCAGTTGACCAAACACAGCACTGTTATGGTCTACAGGCAACCATGCAAACTGCAAACTGCATGCTGTCAACAGATGCTGCTGCAAGATGCCAAGTTTCCCTATCTCCCCACCTATATGCCAGTGGGTGGTGCATGTAGTAACACAACCATTTGATCTGTCTTGAGCCAGGTGATATTGAACACAACCATTTGAACCAGAGTTGAGCCAAATGCTTACTTTACACAACAATTTAATCTTGTCTTGAACCAAATACTTATTTAACACAACCATTTGATTCTGTCTTAAGTCAGATGCTTGTATTAGCACAACCATTTGATTCTGTGTTGAGCCAGAAGCTTACATTAACACAACGGTTTGATCCTGTCTTGAGCCAGGTACTTGTATGAACACAACCAGTTGAACTTGCCTCGAACCAGATGCTTATATGAACACAACCAGATGAACCTGCCTTGAATTAGATCCTGCTTTAATGTTAACTATCTGATCCTGTCTTGAGCCACATTTTTATATTACCACAACTAATTAATCCTGTCTTGCTTGAATCAGATGCTTAATTAACAGAACCCCATTATATCCAGTTTAATATTGTCATCCTGCTTCTGGCTAGGATTATCAAGATGTGCCCCACCAGAATTCTGTACAGATTTTTGTTGCATTTGAAGTACACATTGTATAATCCTTAATTTATATATTTTCTTTACTTTTCTTGTAGCTTCATCTTTCTTTCATGTGGGTCAATCAACAAATGAGTCTCTGGTCCATTCTGCTGAGTGTTTCAGAAGTAACTGAACTGTACAGTTTTCTTGTCTTAAATATTTCCACTCATCCACAACCAGATACTTGTCTTGGAAAATTGTTTTTGTATACCTACTGTTATTTTGTATGTTATAGTGTTGTGTTTTTTTAATAGGATTTCCATTTTGATGTAGCAATACTTGACTACAGTCCTCAGCACATAGCAGTAGCATGTATCAATTTGGCTCTTCAGTGTTATGGTGTGCAGGTTCCTTATACAGATGAAGGAGATGGAGGTGTGGCCTGGTATTCTGTAAGTATTATGTAGGGTGTCATCCTTTTAACATTTAACCTCATTGCTGCCGTACATAAATTTATTTATGTGAAGGTTAAAGAAAATTTACTGTGGTGTGTAGAAGTGAACTTCTGCCATCTTCTGTTTCTCAGTGCAAAGAAATATCCAAAGAATGTAAAGAGCAAAGACAAAACTCAGCATGTGGTCATAATGTGCAGGTAAATTTATAAGTTGATGGTAGGTGGATTTTGACATCAAATCTCTACAGGAAATTTGCAGTGACATTAGTTGTCTGACAGAGGAAAAGAAATGGTTAAGACGTGCATTTGATGCTATATGGCTGTAACATTAAAGAGTATGGCTGTGCCCTGGGTTTTGTTGTGCTAGGGTCACAAATTTTTCTGTTTACCACTACATCCACACTGGCACTAGGACCCACCCAGACTTGTATCTGGTTGGTGCAGTGGGTCTTTCTTCTGGAGTAAAGTGGCTTCAGCACAAAGTAGACCACACACCTCAGTCTAGTGTGAAGGTTAAGCATACATGAAGCTTACTTCCATTTGCTCTGGTAATGAGGGGCTGAATATTGTATAAACAGTTTTTTTGGCACATTTGCAAAATTGCAAAAAGTGACTGTTAGCTTCATCATGTCTGCCTGTCTGTCCACATGAAACAGCTTGGCTCCCACTGGACAGATGCTCATGAAATTTGATATTTGAAATTTTTTTGAAAATCTGTGGAGAAAATTCAAATTTCATTAAAATAAGACACACTTGACATGAAGACCAGTATACAGTTTTGATCATACCGCACTCAGTTCTTCCCATAATACAATGTGTTTCAGACTAAAGTTGTAGAGAAAATCAAAACACACATTTTACGTTCAATAACTTTTTTTTTAAAAATCGTGCTGTTTATAAGATAGTGTGGAAAAATGTAGAGCCGGGCAGGGCACAGATGGCACTAAGGCGCATGTGCATTGCATGCTGGTTACCTAACGCTACAATACACACTCACAATATGTAATATTTATTGCTGTTCCACTGTAACAATGGTTGCATAAACACACCTGAATGTTATGATGTATGCACATTGTCCTGTTAACATTGCCATTCTCATTTAAAAATTCAGTGAGGCATGGTATTTTCCACATATAAAATTGTTATATTTATGAAGGATTTGGAAGGCCCTCAGACAGTCTGAAACTTAAGTCCTGTGCCTTAGTCTAAGACTTAAATGTTCATATATTTCTTTAGTAATTGTGGAGGGTGTAGAGAAGTGTGTCTATGTTGTTTGTCTCAGGCTGTTAAAGTATTTCATACATTACATGATCTTTTGTGGAAATGAAGCGGAGTGGGTACCAAGATGATAGTCATTATTATGAGATGTGTGACATACTGGTTCATGATTCTGTGAAGGTGTGTGAAATTGCATGGTTTGTTGTACAATGACCAGTGTCCAGTAGAATATTCATTAATATTTGTTAGTATTAATTTTGGTTTTCTTTAATGAGGTCACAGAAAGAAGTGGGAATGATGTGCTTGCTACTTCCCTTTCTGCTTACTGCTGTGTTCCCCACCACCCTCCATTCTTTATCAACCAGCCCAGAGGGATTGTTGCTAGTGAAGTTTACCACATGGTTATTACTTCTACCATACATTTGAAGAGAATGGCGAGACAGGTGGAGGCGAATATGGGGAAGTACACTGGAGTGGGTAGTGTAACAGCTTGAGGGATATGAGTAGAGAATTAATCCACGGTACTTCTTTCTGTAGCCTCAGTGTAGAATTCAGATATCAGTACATCTGCAGGGCACTGCTACATAATCAGATATCTTTCAAATTGAAATTAACATATGTGCTGCCATCAACCACAACAAATTGTATTCATTGTGCCAATACATGCTACTTGTTTCACTCATACTGACCATCCTCAGGCATTTGAATACATGACCTTAAAACTCAAAATACACATAAAGTGAATATATAGTTTGAATTTGTGAGATCTCACAAATTGTGCAAGTCACAATAATTGATATGTGGCAACTGAAATATGAACATTTTTTATATTTCTTGTGTGTGGTTTCTTTATTTTATGTCTTCCTGTTTTTTGTAAAATTTGTTAAAATCCTTATTTTAACTCAACTACTTTGATGCCTGAAGTATTTGTGAGCATTCATGAATTCTTTCTAAAATTTGATTTTAAAAATAATTTACGATTGCCCACAATAACATCAGGCAACAAAAACTCAAGTTAATTGTGAATTATTACACGTTTTACACAAAACAGGAAGACATACAATAATGAAACCACACACAAGAAATATAAAAAATGTTTATATTTTAATTGCTACAGAAGGATTACTATGACTTGTACAGTTTGTGAAATATCACAAATTTAAAATATATGTGCATTTTATTTTGAATTTTAAAATCATGTATTTAAATGTATTCTTTCTTTTGGGTGATTCTTCATTGTCTGAATTGTATGTGCCATTAGCACATACAATTCAGATGCTGGGAAATCACCCAAAAGAAAGAATACAAGGGGGTGGTGGTAAGTCCTTAGCCCGACCAAGAAGGAAACAAGCTACAATGACCAAACTCGGGATTTATTCAACATACTCCCCACGAAGCTCAAGACACTTCTTAGCCCATTGCTCTAACTTTTGCAAACCACTCAAAAAAAATTCAGAAGGTTGTCCATCCAACCTTGTCTCTGTGGCAGCAATGACCTCCCCGTCAGACGAAAAATGGCGACCTTTCAATTGTTTTTTCAGTCCAGGGAACAGATGGTAGTCCAATGGAGCCAGATCTGGAGAATAGGGTGGGTGATCAAGAAACTGGAAGCCCAGGTAGGCCAGTTTCTTCTGGGTTGCAAGTGCCCAGTGAGCCGGGGCATTATCGTGCAAGAACAAGACCCCCTTGGTGACCTTTCCACGGCGTTTTTCCTTCAAAATGTCCTTCAATTGCACCAGCAGAGATGAGTAATACTCTGTGTTGATAGTTTGGCCCTTTGGAAGATAATCAGTGAGGAGGATGCCATCTTGATCACAACAGATCAAGGCGAGAAATTTTCCAGCAGATTTTTGCACTCGGAATTTTTTGGGGCAGGGTGAGTCGCTATGCCGTCATTCCATTGATTGTTGCTTTGTCTCCGGGTCATAGTGATACAACCAGGTTTCATCCATGGTCACCAATCGCGACAGGAAATCGTTCGGATCACGCTGAAAAAATTCCAAAAGTTGCTCAGATGCTTGGCACCGTTGACAATTTTGATTTGCATTCAGGCATTTCAGGAACCTCTTCGCGGAGAGCTTCCACATGTCAAAATCTTCATGAATGATGGACCCAACCCGCTCACATGAGATGCCCAGTTGCTCACCTATTGATTTAGCCGAAATCTGGTGGTCTTCCAAGATTAGCTCGTGAATTTGATGTTTTGGGTCATCCAGGACAAGGCACATCACAGATGGAAAAATCACCACATTTAAAAAGGGCCACCCAGTTTTTGACGTTGGCATACGATGGTGCATGTTCCCCTAATGTTTCTATCAGAATGGCGTGAATTTTCTTTGGTACCCTGCCTTGCAGGAAATAAAACGTGATCACAGCTCGCATCATGATGTTGTTGAAATCGCGCGCATCGCCTGACATGCCTTTTAGCCTCTGTAACAAGCAAAGACTTGCAATTCAGCACATGGACAGACCCCTCTTTCCAACGACACTATCGACTCCATCCTACGACATCAGGAAGTAGGTCGGGCTAAGGACTTATCAGCACCCACTCGTACAACATTCACAAACATGGCAAAAGTTTGAAATCAAGAATAATTCACCTGTTATGGGGAGGAAACTGCAAGAAACATTCAGTTATTCAAAAAACTCTGGATCAGTAAAACCACACTTCTCACTTTCCTTACTTTCCTCCTTCACTGTAAAGATCATGACACCATACCTTGTTTCTTACAGTTCTATCACTTCATCCACTCCCACACTGCCAATAGAATCTATAACTGCACCAGTTGTGCCTTACTGTGGGAAAGGGTACATCATAACAGGCAAGAACTTGACAACATATCTTGAGAAATGTTGAATATACACCTGCGCTTAGGAAGACTTCTCTCCTAGTCGGACTGGTCACTGATCGAACAACTCATGCTGGAGAAAGTTGCATGAGTGGAGGGAGACAGGACAGCCAGACAACATACGAAATTCTTATGGGTGCACAGGACACAACATCTACCAACAAAGACCTCAAAAGAAACGGTCATCAACGCGAGTGACCAGATGCTGAAAGATGAAATATACTCATTACTACAGAAAGGCCTTAACTCTTTTGTGACCCCATGTACTACACCTTTTGAAGACATCTTAGCTGGGGATGAAAAGGCAATTTAGTCGCTACCAGTGGCGATTTCAGAAGAAGCAAGGCCAGAGACCATGAGAATTATTACAAGCTCCTCCAGACCAGGAGATATCTTAACCAAAGCCGAGAGGAAGGCATTGCGGACTTTAAAGAAAAACACCACCCTTACCATCCTACAGGTGGACAAAGACAATTCCAGTGTGATTCTCAACACTGTTGACTACAACCAGAAGATAATCTCCCTTTTTGAGGGTCTGTCCTATAGATGGCTGACCAGGGATCCCATTGAGCTGACAGAACAAAAAACCACACTACTGCTTAAAAATCCACACTCACAGAAGATGTGTGTAAACAACTTCGTCTGGACGGTTGCAGACCCCCAAAAATGTATGGACTTCCCTAGATCCTTAGCGAGGGGATCCCTCTGAGACCCACTGTTAGTAACAATGTAGCTCCTAACAACCAACTTCCCAAGCACCTGACAGGACTCCTTAGCCATCTCATCAGGAATTCTTCACACGATATAAAAAACTCCATCCATTTCATCCAGACATTGGAATCACTATGAGTAAAACTAGATGATTTAATGGTTAGCTTTGACCCATACCATTCTTTATCTACACTGGGATTTACATCAGCACCCAACTAATAAACAATCAGTCCTGTCTTCCCTGATACACAGAGCCAAAGCTCTTTGTGACCAGGATTTCCTCACTCATGAATTGGAATTTTTCACCCCTGTTTTCAAGGAAAATGGATACAGCTCCCAGCAGATATGACGAGTCCTTTAAACTGTAACACAGGCCACCAAGACCAATTAAAGGCCCACCTTGATTGCATTTATATCTTAGATCCAAAACATTTGACTGACTCAGCAGAATGCTGGCTAAACACAACATCAGAAGTGTTTCCATACCAACAACAAACATCTACCGCAATCTTCCACCTGTCAAGGATACTTTGGGATTAAGAATGCTGGGTGTATACAGCATCCTATGTGAATGTGGCCAGGTTTATATTGGACAAAGTGGTCGATCCATTCAAATCAGAATCAAACACAGTAGACACATTACAGCTAACACAAACAGCGAAGTGAGCAGTAGTGGAACAGCATCAACCAGGACCATATTATTAAACTACAGGATAAAAAATTTCTTTCTGCGAAACCAGGTATATGGACTGACTCCTCAGGGCAGCCATTGCACTGGAAATGCACCCATACAACATGAATAGAGAAGACGTACTGATTGTAAGCAAATCTTGGAAACCCCTATTGCATAGGCTTAAAGAAAGAAGACAACCTTCTGAAACAAAATAGTTAAATTTCTACCATCCCATGGTTCTTCCTCGCTCCAACATGGGGCCGTTTTTCCTTACATCCTTGTTTTACTACAGGCCTCCACTTGGGGCCTTTGCTTATTCACAGCCTGTTCATCTACTTGGACACACCCCCTCCCCATCCCTCCTGCTTCCGATTGGCCCAGACTTCTTTTGAGCCAAACCTTTACCTATATAAATACCCTTGCAGTCTCGTCCCACTTATTCTTCTCATTCACATGACGTATGAAGATGGAACAGACAGAGTGTTCCAAAACATTGGCACATAAAGTTCAGATGCTGGGGAATCACCCAAAAGAAAGAATACAACATTTATAACACAGTGAAAGTTTGAAATCAAGGATGTATTTAAATGCATGGGGATGGTCAGTATGACTGAAACATGTAGCGTGTATAAGAGGAATAAAATTTGTTGTCTGGTTGACAAGCCCCACAATATGATGAATTTTACAAAGAAGATATTTTTCTCCTGTAGGTTTTTGTGGAAGATTTGCAGAAAGATAAACTGTGGGAGATAATGGAGAAGATAATGGAAGTATATGAGAAGGAGCCAGATGCAAAGTAACTGTGTTTTGTCACAAACATGACTGTACTGAAACAAAAGTCAGTTGTAAATAAAGCCATCGTCAGTACTCTTTTACTTAGCGTTTCATTCCTCCTGTTTGTTGATGGCCAAGATAGGTACTACCTTCCAGCTATTCTCATTTCCATGGAAATTCCAATTAAGATCTTGTCCCCTTTCCTTTTTCTGTAAATTCTATGTAGCAACAGTGCCTTGATTTTAAGTGAGAGATAATGCAGTGTCACTGATTGACGGCTTCACTGAAGAAGCATACGGCCGAGCTGATATTGTAGTCGTATAGGCAACATTGCTGTCCTACCTCTAACCCTGTAGTATTATAATGATTGATGATCCTTGGTTCAAGCCTTTACAGTGCCTTTGGTATTTCATTCATATTGCAAACTGGTCCTCATTAGCATTGTGGAGGATATGGGCTAGCTTTATTCGGCTTCCAACAGGTCTACAACATAAGTAGTGTACCATCTGTGAACTGTGTGAATTGTCTCAACTGGTTCCTAATGGTATTATGAACACTCATCTATAAATTTGAAGATGACAAGAGTCTTTGAAGTTAAATTTGTATCTTTTATGGTTGTATGTAATAAACATACTACAAAAATGTACTTATCATCTTCTTGTATGTTGAAAACTGCAGTGGTAGGGGAGGATTAAATATTGAGGACTTCAGTGATTTATGTTTTGCTTGTTTTGTTATGATACATCTAGTGAGGTGCATGCACACTAGTGGTAGTAGACAAGGCAGGGTTTAGCAAAACCTGGCCAGTAGGCCTGATTTTCAGACTGGCTGGCAGTCATGTGTTAAAATAATATCAGATTTATTCATACTGTACATCTTAGTTGCAAACTGAGATTATAAATATTGTGTAATTTAATTGATTATAGGTTTAAATGATATATGATATGATATATTTTGTTTAGTGCAATTGGGTTTACACCTGGTGGCAGTGGTCCGTACACTCTAGTAATTAGAAAATAACTAGTAATTAGAAAATAACAAAGAGAAGCAAATAATGAGGTAATGTACTACACAGAACCTGCATAAGCTACATAACTATAAATCAATGACAGTACATTTCACCCACGATCATCACTTCACCTCACTGCACTGCACTTCACAACACTTCACTCCCCATTTTTTACTTCCCTGCACTTTTGGATGTTCGTCACCACGTTTCAAAAACACTTCACTTCTCCTCACTTAGAATTACTTTCCTAACTCTCTGTCTAAAAATATGTGATTTACAGGGGAATGTTGCTAGTGCCTCTGCAGGCAGTTGGTTCCACAGATTGATTGTCCTTGTATAAAGGAGTATTTATCAATATCCGATATCTGTTCTTTGTTTCCTGGCTCTAATTTTACTATCATGATCATCCCTGCTCAGGTAGCATGGTCCTTTTAACCAGTCCCCTATAGATTTCCGTGCCTCTTCTCTGGTGTATGCTTTGAACAGGGCGCAAATGCGAGCTATCTTCCTTCACTGTGCCAAGGTTTCCCAGACTGAATCATTCGTATGATTTGCAAGTTTAGCCACTTTCTTTTGCACACAATCTAAAGTGTTTATCTGACCTTCCCTATATAGGCCCCAACATGAAGCCCCATATTCAAGAATTGGATGCACTAGTGACTTGAGGCTAACCTTTTCATATTACTATTTCCCGTTTTAAGAACACACATTATGAAATGAAGTGCCTTCCAGGCTTTTTGTACTGTGTAATTAACCTGATCAGCCCAGCTTAAATCCCTGCGTAAGATTATTTCTAAATTTTTGCAGCTGCTTGCTTTCAGAATTCTTTGGTCCCTGAAAAATAATTTAGAGGATATTTCACCCGCATTCTTGTGAAGCTTACAGCTTTACTTTTACTTGGATTTATTTTCATCGCATTTTCTACTTCCTGCTCCCACTGCCCCAATCTGTCCACATCTATCTGCAACGTGTCAGTGTCGCTATCATTCATGATTTTCCTATATATTATACAGTCGTCTGCGAAAAGTTTAATAGTTGATTCCAAGTTCCTCCAAATATCATTCACTTACACAAGGAACAGAAGTGGGCCCAATGTGCTCCCTTGCAGTACCCCTGACATTACTCTGACTTTCTCAGATTATTGCCCTCCTACTCTTAACTCTCTGCAAATGACCTTAAAGGAATTCCCTTACCCACACGACTAACCTCAAATCCACTCCCCAGGCCACAATTTTCGTAAATAATATTAAGGGAAGGAAAGTTATTCTGTCTTATGAGATTCTAGTTTCTCAGTGGCAGTTGTTATGAAGATAGCTGTCTTTTGCAGCTTATGCTTTGCAGTCTGGTCCACTGGATGATGGAGGCAGTGTATTCTTCTAAAATGCTAATTCTTGTGCACATGATGATACAACATCACATTCATACTTACTTACTCCATGGATCACATTCTAGGAGACATAATCTGGTCTGTTTGTACTGCTTGGGTGAAACCATTTGTCACTCATACTACTTAAACTCCCTTAGCTGCACCTGTAGAATTGCGCAGTTGCAGTTTTACATTAATATAAGGCCAGTAAGGCTTACCTAAGCTGGTGGTATGGCCTTCCAGCCTCTCCCACTGGATGGGGCCAAGTGATCAGCAGTACACTGCTGATCATTTGTCCCTGTCTCTGTTGTGCATGAGATTGGGAGGATCTTTGAACCATCCCGGACAAGTGATGGAGAGAAAAGTTAACAAAGTTTATAATTGGGGCGATCCTAATCAGCGAATTGTAGCCAGTTAATTACCTACAGTCTTCTGGATTTTGACGCCATGTACGACATGTTAGAGGAGTGTGCTGGAATGGGATTTCCTTGGTAACGATGAAGTGATTTGGAGGAAGAAGTAGATCAGTTGTGTAGGTAGGTTGCAAGGAATGTTGCCAATCACAGCCATGGCAAGGGAGGGGACATTAGGAACCATTTCTTGCAATTTACTTAACAAATCCAAATCCACCCCTTTCCCTTATCACTTTGGTGTCTTCCAAGATAATCCCATTACCCTGAAAATGGAGATAGCACATTTTTCCAAAATGTCAGTTTCTGCCTACAATCATACATAGGGATATAAGCCAGAAGATTATCATGTTATCAACCCCCACCATAAATGCCTGGAAGCAAGGTATAGCCAGTTATATAAGGGCCCTACAATTATGTTTCTGGTGGGGAGTTGATATGCTTATGGTAGTAAGCATGTATCTTTGTGTATTCTTGTCTTACATATATTATGTCACACATTCATATCTGACAACACTGTAAACTGCAAGCTGACAGTCAGTAAAGGGAGAGAGGGGAGGGTGGCTGCATAGAGATGGAAGAGATTCTCCTGAAACCAAAGGCATGGAAGTGGAATCTTCACTTTTAGTTCATATGTATGTTGGGGCTTGAGTTGCATTGGCTCTGCTATACTGGGTGTCACAACTGAGAAGACATTAATATTAATATTGTTAGGAGGCAGGTGTTCCTTCCACAGTGAACTGAGAGTAATAATTAATGAAGAACTGTTACACAACCATTGCCAGAAATCATGTCCAGTTAGTGGTTTGCCTCATTCAGGTGGATGACAGACCTGGACCTATATGGTCATGACGTAGTAGTAGTAGTCCCTGTGAAAGAATTTTGATAATAGTTAATTAACATGTAGAACCACAACTGATATATTTTGGCCATTTGAACAAATTAAGGCTTTCATTTTTATGCATAAGGTGAACATAGATGGTAAATTACTGAGTAGATATTCTGCCTTCATCGAACACGAGAAAAAAGTGGGACTAGAATGGGGCAGTACATTATTTGTAGACGTAAAGAAAGCTCGTGATTCATTTAGGAGGGAGGGTTTGTAAAATATTCTTATTGAGTTTTGTAACCCCATGCAACTAATTAGGTTAATAAAACTCTATTCAAGTAAAACCTGTAGTAAAGCTCATTCATCTGATACCTTTCCTATTCAGAATGGTCTGAAACAAGGAGATGTTTTATTGCCAATGATTTCCACCTCTTCTTTATAATAGGCCATTATAGAGGTCCAACAAGACCTGGGGGATGAAAACTGAATGGGACGCTGATGTTAATTTAAGGAGGTGAAAACATAAAAACCACAAGAAAAACACTGAAGTTTTATTAGTTTGTAGGGAGGTTGGTATGCATGTAAAGGTTGAAACAACTAACAATATAAATATGTTAATGTCTTTTAAAAAGAACGTAGCCCAAAATCACAACAGGGAGAGATATTACGTCATTTGACTATGTGGCAAAGTTCTAATATTTTGGAAACCAAAATTGCTTGCACAAAGAAAGTAGGGGCAGATTAAATTTGTGGACTGCTTCATACTATTTGGTTGCAAATCTTGTCTATCCATTTGCCATTTAAACACATAAAAATAAAAATACACAAAGCTATAATTTTGCCTGTTGTCTTATATGCATGTGAAACTTTTGTCTGACATGAAGGGAATAATACTGACTAAGAAGTTTTCAAGAATGGGGATGCAAAGATATTCGTAAGTAAGAAGGACAAAGCACCTATAGGCTGGGCAGAACTGAATGAGGAGCTTTAGGATTCGCACTCCTTGTGAAGTATTGTTCTAGCGATCAAATGGGGCAGAATGAGATGGGTAGGGAAAGTAGCATGCATGGAGAAAAAAGACGTGCACAGCGTTTTCTGGGTTAAACCCAAAGGGATGTGAATGTGTGCAAGAAATCATAATATTAAAACGGATCTTAAACATACAGGATGGGAAGGCGTGGATGGGATCCATCTGCGAGCTCATGTGAACACTCAATGAACGTCTGGCCCCAAAACAATGAGGGGAATTTTTTGACTGAGACGCTACCAGCTTCTCAAGGACTCTGTTGCCTGTGGTCGAGACAGCGGCCTGTGGTCTCCGTTTGTATGTTTTTGGGAAAGAAAATAATACACAGTCCCGATGTCGTGAGGTACATATGTGCAAAGTTAAATAACCCACATTGACCATTCACTATCTCATCCCGCCGAAAATATGATTCTGGAGAGCCGTCGATGCCATGCGTTGTCGCATAGTTGTGTAACGGAACACTAGAGTACGCTCGGTACCGCCTCCCCAAAATTTTCTGTCGAAAGGTATATTTTCAAAAATGCGCTCATGTGTTTTAATTTAACAAAATAATAAAATTATCTAACATATACATCGCACATGTTTCTTGTATATCGCATTTTTAATTTCATATTAGGTCCCATCGCAGGCACTTGAACTTCGGGATGAGTCGCCATCTTCGCTGGATCGAGAGCAGACAGACGTAGAGTAGATAACTAAAATTTCATTTGGTTTTTATTATTGCAAAGTATGAATCTTATATTGTATTTGCTGGGCAGTTTGGAATGTGACAACCGAAATTTTATTTTCAGAGCTTAATATGTATGTATATTTACGTCGCTAAAGCAGCATCTCTGAACTTGTGTTACGGCTCTGTGGCTTGTGCAGTGAGAAGGAATTGACAAGGTTTACGACTGAGTGGGTAATCGGGGTCGGGATTCTGGATTGATTTTTAGAAGTAACGACTACAGAGCTGCGTGTCAGCAAGCAGGCAGGGTGTCGGTCGTAAGTAATTGCACAGTTGAATGTTTGTATACGGTTGTGTGTAATAGTCTCTGCTGCACGAAATGAGTCGATCCGAAGGTGGTAGAATTACCGTTCCCGACGAGCTGCGAGATGTGCTGCTGGAGTTCACAATAAGTTACTTATTAGAACAGCCTGGCGATGTTGTGGAATATGCAGTGGATTTTTTTCATAAGTTGCAAGAAAATCGTGCCTCTAATCTTTTGAGATTAGGAGAGGCCGTTGAGTCTCCAGATGAATCTGTTATATCCACGGAAGAAGGTAATGTTGTTAATGTGTTTATTAATATATAAAGGCAACATTATTAGTCTATGAAACCAATGATAATGAGCTGTCAAATCATGATACTCAGTTGCTGTTGAAGATCTGTTTCCAGTTGCTACAATTATAAAAGCAAACATGACTGATAAGTGTCACTGTCAAAGAACTTTTAGTGAAGTAATGGAAACTGGGAAGAGTGTTCATGATATATTTTATGCAAGTTTGTCCACGAAATGTGAGAGGGGGATATTGAAGCTAAGGAATGAATAGTTCAAGGGATCAAAACTTACTTAATGTAGAAACAGGAATGACAGCAGAATAGCCTAAATAGTAACAACCATGTAATAAATATTCATCATAGGAAATACTGCAAAACTGTAAATCATGTAATTAGAGACCAAATGGAGGCATTATAACAACAGATATTATATTCTGATGATGAAAATAAAAGCAGTATGGAATATCATGAAAATGGAAATAGGCTAATATACTGCAGTTTAACAGAGCCCACCTAAAAAAAAAATATGTAAACCAGGGGT
>Ga0209629_10000571_pt1 | contig 20565 bp, 15 predicted proteins | sample TergutCu122P5_FD_187286 | JGI IMG/M metagenome (GOLD analysis project Ga0209629, IMG submission 187286) | Cubitermes ugandensis P5 segment gut microbial communities from Kakamega Forest, Kenya - Cu122 P5 (SPAdes) (version 2) | ecosystem: Host-associated > Arthropoda: Insects > Digestive system...
ACCTGCGGAATTTTTTGGAAAGCCGGCAAAAACGGGATGTGTTGGGTCAACTGTTTTTGACCTTCCAAAAATTCGAGTCGCACCCAACCGTCAAATCGCTGTTTCCCCTCCGGGGTGACCGAACGGCGTAATGTCAGATAAATATTTTCGTCAAACGTTTCATTCGGCTCTTCCGATTCATTCCGCTTTTCATCCGAATCGGCATGTCCCGTTTTAACAACGCTGGTTTTTCTCGCCGGGCATGAAAAATGCGGCGAATTGACCGGCGTTTTTACATGTTCGTGTTTTCTGAAAAACCGCCGCCAACGGAACACTCGCCTGTTTCCCGAAACACGAGCGATGATCTCAAAACACAAAACGACGTCAACAATGACAAACAGGAAAACGGCAAAAAAAACAAAGCACCAGGTTGTTTGCGACGAACCGAGCAGAAAAAACAGCGCACCAGTGACCGGAATCACGATCCAGGTATGGGCATGCGCAAGTACGCAATGCAAACCGTTTGGCGTCAGGCACGAAATCCGGTCGTTTTTTCGCCGCCGCCGGCAACAACAGGGACAGTAACAAAACCAAACATTCGAAGAATCGCGCAGCCCGGTGATTTTGTGATCGCATTCCCTGAGAGAGTGCGACAGCAGTGCCGTCAGCAGAAGAAAAATCGAAGCAATAATTGAAAAAAGGGGGACACAAACGATTTCAGACCGATAAGCGATAAAAAACGTGACGATCAGGACGCAAAACGCCCCCCACAGCATGGTCAAAGCTGTGCATCGCACTCCCCGGACGAACGAGTGAAGGTGATTGTAATGAAACCGTATTTCTTTGGAAACAGGCTTTTGGGAAAAATCTGGAGTCACAACGTCAGACAAGAAAAGAAGAGTAATTTCATTAATATTTCTAATCTGTTTATCGGTTATCTTGTCAACAATAAACACGGAAAGGCAAAAAGAGCCTCCTCTTTTGCCTTTTCGTGTCACATCAACAAGCTCACATTATACCGTAGCCGGTACAGACGACAACCTTCGGCCTCGCGCAGACGCCCTGCGTGGCAGGGCTTGTTGCATCCAGCTTCCGGGCTTTTCAACCGGCTTGAGTCTATTTACAATCCAGCGGCTTTTTTCAATTCTGCGGCCCGGTCCGTGTTTTCCCAGGTAAAATCAGGGTCATTGCGACCGAAATGCCCGCCATAAGCTGTTTTTTGGTAAATTGGGCGACGTAATTTGAGATAATTGATAATGCCGCTTGGGTTGAGCGGGAAAAATTCCCGAACAATTCGACCGAGTTTGATTTCATCGATTTTTGACGTTCCGTCCGTGTCGATCAACACGCTCACCGGCTCCGAAACACCAATGGCATACGCAAGTTGCACCTCGCAACGGTCGGCAACCCCGGCAGCGACGATGTTCTTGGCAACATGACGGGCCATATAGGCGGCACTGCGATCGACTTTCGTCGGGTCTTTTCCGCTGAACGCTCCGCCACCATGCCTGGCCCAACCGCCGTAAGTATCGACGATAATCTTGCGCCCCGTCAACCCGCAATCGCCATGCGGCCCGCCGACGACAAACTTGCCCGTCGGATTGACGTAATATTTGATGTCCCCATGAACCAAATCTTTCGGCAAAATCGGTTCGATGATGTTGGGAATGAGGTAATCCGCAATCCCTTTTTGGTCAATCGACGGATCATGTTGCGTCGAGACAACCACCGTATCGATACGAACCGGCTTGGCACCGTCGAATTCGACGGTGACCTGGCTTTTGCTGTCGGGCCGCAGCCACGGAACTTCGCCGCGAAAACGGGCATCCGCCAGACGGTTGGTAATCTGGTGGGAAAGAGCGATCGGCAACGGCATCAGTTCGGCGGTATGATTGCAGGCATAACCGAACATCAATCCCTGGTCGCCCGCGCCAATATCTTTTTGCGCGGCGGCATTTTCATTGACCCCCTGGGCAATGTCGGGACTCTGACGGTCAAGCGAAACCATCACGGCACAAGTGTCGGCACTGATTCCCCAGTGATCGTCCGTGTAACCGACTTTTCGGATCGCTTCCCGCACGACATCCTGATAATCAATGCGGGCATGGGTCGTGATTTCCCCGGCAATGATCGCAATTCCCGTCGTCACCATCGTTTCGCAGGCCACGCGACTCATGTTGTCCTGCGCAAACAAGGCGTCAAGCACGGCATCGGAAATCTGGTCCGCCAATTTATCCGGATGCCCCATACTTACCGCTTCGCTGGTAAATAAACGTTTCGACACAAAAATTTCTCCTTATTTTCAGAATATCAACACCAACAAAATTCCATGATTCCGGATTCATGAAACGCGAATCATTCGTCTGCCGATGAAAGTGTTTTTGCAAAAAAACCACAAAGACAAAGAATAACTCTATATTATGACCCTTTTGGCATGAAAAACAAGGTGTTGGCCGAAAAACTTGCATTTTCAGGTTTTGATGTCAAATAAAAAATCGACGTAAATTCAAAAATTATGTCGTAAATTTTGGTTTCCATTTTTGATGCCGGAAGAAATAAAACGGGTGTTGACGAATCCGTCAATTCGGCTAAAATTCCAGACTTGACTTGGGAGTTTAAGGAGCGAAACCAAAATCCCAAAGTTGATTTTCGACCAACAATCGATTGTCGGGGCGTAGCTCAGCTTGGCTAGAGCGCTACGTTCGGGACGTAGAGGCCGGAGGTTCAAATCCTCTCGCCCCGACTTTTCTTATTGACATTCCAACGTGTTGACATGATCCTCACTCCGGTTTGACTTCCAATATGCCGCCGGAAAAGCCCTTTTGCAGTTTGACGTTCAAACGCAGGCCGCCTGTCGTGATTTTTTCGAAGCCGCATTCGTTGGACTTGTCGAGATCAACGCTGTACTTGCCCGACGTGATGGTGACGGGAACCCAATCGTTCCCCTTTTTATAAGAAAGCGTCCAGCTTTCCGGCACGCGACAGCCGCCGCCGGTTTTTCCGTCGTCGAACCAATACACGCCGAGTTTGCCGAGTGTTTGCGGTTTTTCAAAGGCGAGTTCGAGCCATTCGTCGCTTCCTTTGTGATCCCACCAGGTCATGCGCGGAATTGATTGATCGTTCGAGTCTTTCGGCTCTTGCCCGTCGAACGCCGCTTCGGGCGAATCGTTGCCGAAACAATGCGATGCCGTCACGACGGTTGATTCCAAAAGCGTCGGCGGCTCGGTGTCGCCGGTCAGCATTTCCGGCTTCAGTTCGCGGTACAGTTTCCCTTCCCACGCCGGATCGTCCGTTTTCGGCTTGCGCGGCAAACCGTCCTGCTTGACCCAAACGTCCATGCCGGTCAGTTCGCGATGCGCCCAAGCGTAATACGGGATCGCGACCAGCTCCTTGCCGTCGACATCCTTGCATTTGATGATGTTGACGCCGCCGAGCAAATCGGGCTTCCATTCGACCTTGAAATCCTGATCTTTGGCCAATGTCAAACGTTTGAAATCGACATCCGGGTTGTCGCATTTCTCAAAGCAGTACACCAGCGGCCCCCGCTGCAACGCCACCCGTCCGTTGTCGCTCTTGATCTTCGGATTGGCAACCATGCGATAGATGGGCATGGCAATATTGATTGCCTCGTCATGCTTTTCACCCCAATTGCAACGAATAGACACACTATAACGTGAAGGAGCACTTCCATTCCATTGAGGAACTCTTAAATGAACAACAAATTGTTCCTTGGTATTTTTATCATGAGGCCGCGAAGAAATAAGAAAATTCACTTTTCCATCCCACGGATAATTTGTTTCCTGCTTGATCTTCACGATACCTCCAGGCAATTCAATCTTTGCTTCGCCGGCGACATACTGATTGACAATGATCGTATTTCCCTTCGTTGCATACACATAACCCGGCATCGACGGAATGAACCGCACGACGTTGGTCGGGCAGCAGGCACAATCAAAGAACGGCTGGCGGCCGTAACCCCCTTTGCTGGAAAGCGGGTTCGGGTAGAAAAACAGGTTCCCTTCGAGCGCATAACCGGGCAAGACGCCGTTGTAAAGCACCCGTTCCACGACATCGGCGTATTCGGCGTTACCGTGCAGCAGGAACATCCGTTGCGCCCAAAGCGCCAGCCCGATCTGGGCGCACGTCTCGCAATACGCGGTGTCGTTCGGCATTTCGTAGTCGTCACCGAACGCTTCCCCTTCGTGCCGGGCGCCGATGCCGCCGGTGATGTACATCTTTTTATGCACAACGCTGTCCCAGAGTTTGTCGACCGCTTTGACGAGCGATTCGTCCCCCGTTTTCGCGGCAACGTCCGTCATCCCGGAATAGAGGTACATCGCCCGCACCGCGTGCCCGACCACTTCGTCCTGCTCGCGGACCGGCTTGTGATCCTGCTGGTAAATCCCTTGCAGTTTGTTCGTTCGTTTCGACTGGTCGCCGCGAACGTCGATGAAAAATTTCGCCTGTTGCAAGTATTTTTCCTTGCCGGTCAGGTCATACAATTTGACCAGCGCGAGTTCGATTTCCTCATGACCGGGCACTTCCCGTTTTTTCCCCTCTTCGTAACCGAACGTGGCAATGACGTGATCGGCCGCCTTTTCCGCCACGTCGAGCAGCTTTGTTTTTCCGGTGGCCTGTTTGTAAGCGACCGCCGCTTCGGTCAGGTGTCCGAGGCAATACAATTCGTGCTTGCCCGGCGTCTCCGACCATTTGTGATCCGGCTCGACCAGCGTGTAATACGTGTTGAGGTAACCGTTCTTTTGCTGGGCGGCGGCGATCCAATCGATGATTTTGTCCGCCGCTTTTTCAAGTTCCGGGTCGGGATTCGAGGCAAGCGAATACGCCGTCCCTTCGAGCAGTTTGTAAACGTCGGAATCATTGAAAAAGATGCCGCGAAACTCCCCTTTCATCTGCCCGGCGGCCTTTGCGAAATTGTCGAAACGCCCCGTCTCCTCGCACCACTTGAAATTGTGCGGAATCGTCACTTTCTGATTCGTTTCAAGTCGCGGTTTCCAGAAATGATCTTCCAGCTTGACATCGGTGAACGGAACCGGGTGAAACGCCTGCTGACCTTTGGGGACACTTTCCTTTTCCCCGACTTTTTCTTCGGCGAAAAGAAAACTTCCCATGACGAGCAATAAGAAACCGATTGTTGTCGTAATAAAATGATTCTTCATCATAATAATCCTGATTAGATATGTTAATAGGTTATTGTTGTAATCGAAACACACCAATCTTTTCTGAGACAGGTAATATTATGAATCACGGCGTTCCAAAAGTCAACAATCAGACTTTTTTTGACACGATTTCCGATTGCGGAAAACGCGGTACAATAGAAAGAGAGGTAGGTTGGGCTTGCTCGACGTATTACACACAATCCCTAATTGTTTTTCCGGCCACGGATCGACGCAGATGACATACGGATTTTTCTTGATCCACAGATGACACAGATTTGCACAGATGTTGTTGAGAAAACCTTATTTTTACCTCATTCTCCCAAACAAAACGACCTCAGTAGCAAAGAGTCTATAAAAACAAACCTCATTTACCTTATTTTTTTGCCTTGTTGAAAAATGAGATAAATGAGGTAATTTTTTGGGATTTGGGTACTGAGGTTGTTTTGTAACAAAAATGAGGTGGAAATAAGGTTTTTGTCAATCGCCATCGTTAGCCGCGTCACCCTGCGACGCGGTTGGTGGGGTGGTCACGCCTCAGTAAAGTGTAATGGGCTGTCTATGCACATGATTCATGCTGTTGTTTCTAATTCGGTGGTAATCCTGCCGCCCTTCGCCTTTGCAAACGAATTTCCTCAGTCATTGGCATTCCCATATCTTCTCGTAATTTGTCCAATTCCTGAAACTTTCGTTTTTCCTCTGGAGTCATTGGTGTCACCCCGGAACCGTAATTTGGCGATGTTGTGGGGCTTGTATTGTATGTTGGTGGGTTGGAGATTCTTTTTCCGGACTCGTTCGAGTTCTCCGAGATATTAAGACAACTTCCGATTAACATCATCACGAAGAAAAGCAGTATAAGACCTAAACAACCATATGCACAACCTTCGCCACAACCCGATTTTGCAGATGAAGAAGAGGAGTTATGCACAATAACTTGGACTGCTTGTTGTGGTGGCGGTGGTTGATAAAACGTAGGCTGACTTGGAGCCGTGTTGTTTGACGTTCTTTGGCCACAACTCGAACAAAAACTTGAATCGCAGGATATTTCCGAGCCACAATAACGGCAAAAAGCTGTTTGTGACTGCTTTGGTATTGGAACAGGAACGCTGGAAACTACATCAGGAATGATTTCCGAGGGTTCCACCTCCTCTGAATCCTTGTCCGTTGTTTCGGATTTGGCTGTGTCAACTGTTTGCGACGACTTTGGCTTGGTCGCTTTGCGAGAGAATGCACCGGAAACTCCTGATAAAATTATCGATGACACTCTTTGAATGACGCTGAATTCTTCCGATGGTGATTCCACTTCAGAATCAGGTAATGGTGGTGGTACAGGAACACCAGTCGGTGCAATTTGTGGTGGAAATTCAAGCCCTTTCATCGTTCCGGCCTTTGCCGATCGTCCGTTGGCATTTTCGATTGTGGTTTCCCGTGTGACAATTCCGCGTTTTGCCAAATCTTTCATCTGCGAAACATCAAACGTACCGATTTTTTCGCCGTTTTCATTGTAATAAAACCAGTCCATCTTTGTATTTCATTCCAGAGAATTCCATGGTACGTCGAAATGCAAGTGGCGAGACCCGCCAAAAAGAGGGGGAAACGCCAAGTTACCTCCCACAGCGTTTCACCTCATACGACTGAAGCGTGCGTACAATAGCGCACAATGCCAACGACCTTTGGGATCGTCAACACAGAAAACGGCTGCAAGCCACATGCATGACGATCCCCCGTAGAGGAACGCATGTCCATGTGGTTTTTCATTTTTTCCAACCGGCAAGCCGGGTCGTATTTGGAAAAAAAGAGGTAAAAACTTGCGAACTATATGTCAAACCAGCTTTCAGACCGGTTTTTTCGATTCAGGTTATTATAACTGTAAAGATAATCAATTCAAGGGAATAATATTATTTTTTCGGATGGTGTCACCAACCGCGTCGCAGGGCGACGCGGCTAACGTGTTACGCCGGGTATGTTTTTTCGACACGATTTCCGATTGTGGAAAACATGGTACAATACAAAAAATCATCATTTCCACCCTTTTGTATTTTACATGCAACCCACCATCTTGAAACCGGAATTGCTTTCTCCGGCAGGCTCGGAAGAGTCGATGCACGCCGCCGTCGAAAACGGGGCCGATGCTGTTTATTTCGGCATCGCCGGCGTCGGAAATTTCAACGCCCGGGTGCGTGCCAAAAATATTCCGCTCGAAAAACTCGGCGATGTCGTCGCGTTTTTGCACCGCCGCAATGTCAAAGCGTATTTGGTGCTCAACACGCTTGCCTTTGCCGACGAACTTCCGACGATTGAAACGCTGCTCCGGGAATTTGCGACCGCCCGGGTCGACGCGGTGCTTGTCCAGGACTTGGGAATTGCACGACTCGCGAACCGTTTTTGTCCGTCGCTGACGTTGCACGCTTCGACGCAGATGAGCCTGACCTCGGCGGAAGCAATTCAAACGGCGACGCGGTTCGGGATCAAACGCGTCGTGTTACCGCGCGAACTTTCGATCGGGCAGATACGCTTGCTGAAGCGGCACACCGGCGTCGAACTGGAAGCGTTCGTTCACGGGGCCCTTTGCATCAGTTATTCGGGACAGTGTTTGACGAGTCTCGCGCTCGGCGGTCGCAGTGCGAACCGCGGCTGTTGTGCCCAGCCTTGCCGGATGCCTTACACGTTGATTGACGTTGCGCAGTCAAGTGCGGAATTGACACAGAAGCAGATTTTCAGTCCGACCGATTTGTGCGCGTTGCCGCTCCTTCGCGAAATGATCGATGCGGGAATTTGTTCCTTCAAAATCGAAGGACGCTTAAAACCACCGGAGTATGTCGCCGAAGTGACGCGGATTTATCGGGAAGCGATTGATGAAATCTGCGAAAATCGCGACACGTTGAACGCGGAATCAATGTCGCATGATGACGATCTTGACCGGCTTGCCCTCACCTTTTCGCGGGGGTTTTCGACCGGTTGGCTCGAAGGGGCGCCGCCTCAAAAACTGGTGCCGGGCAACATTGCCGCCCATCGCGGGACGCCGCTCGGCACCGTCATCGAAGTGCGGCGCGATGCGGCGGTGGTCCGGCTTTCGGCAACCGTCCGGCGCGGCGACGGCGTGTTGTTTGAAAACGAATCTTCCCCGGAGCGGTCGCAAGGGGGACGTGTTTATGAAATTTTTTGCGACCGCGCTTCGGTCAAGGAAGCGGAACCGGGTCGCAAAGTGCTTTTGACGTTCGGCAACGAAACGATCAACGCCGAGGATGTGGCCGCCGGTCAGGAAGTACGCAAAACGGACGACCCACGACTCGAACGCGAAATCCGCAAAACACTGCAATCGCACCGGCCCGGACGACGGGTGCCGCTTTTTTTGAAAGTTTTTGCCGTCGTCGGCAAGCCGCCGATCGTCGAAGCAAATGCCCCGAACGGAGCTTATGCTTTTGTGGAAGGTGACGTGCCGCTCGAAGAAGCGAAAAAACATCCCCTGACACTCGAAACGCTCAAAGAACAATTCGGGCGGCTCGGCGAAACGGTGTTCACGCTCGAATCGCTGGACGCGGAAATCGACGGCAAGGCAATGGTTCCTCTCAGCGTGCTGGGCAAATTGAGAAAAATAATGATCGCCGCATTGGAAGCGGAGCCGCCAAACGATTTACCCCCTGTTTTGTTCGGAAAATCGCTCGACGAGTTGCGGCAGGAAGATCACGCCCGATATTTTCATCAAAACGAAAGCGACACGCAAAATGCTGTTCAAACGGAAGGCAAAAACCAATGCGAAACGCATCTTTTGTTTCGCGACTCACGTTATTTTGAGGATGCCGCGTTGTTACAACGCTGTTTTGATGCTGGTTGCCGCAGTTTTTACGCGGAACTGCGAAGCCGCAAGGAATACGAGCTCGCCGCGGAATGTGTCCGGTCTTTGAATACAAATCAAAAATCTGAATTGGATCGGAAAGCGGAATTTGTCGTGGTCGCTCCCCGAATTTTGAAGCCGGGCGAAACACGTTTTCTTGAATCGCTCGTCAAATTGCAACCGGACGCCGTACTTGTCCGGAATCTTGGAGCACTCGCATTTTTTCAGGAGCACGACATTCCCTGTATCGCCGATTTTTCGCTGAACATCGTCAACGATCTTGCGTTCGGGCAGTTGTTTGAATTGGGAACTGAAAAACAACATATCAAACGTGTCACATTCGGTCTTGATCTGGACATGGAGCGGTTGAAGTCGCTTTTGGCCCGGATTCCGGCGGAAAAAGTCGAGTTGATCGCGATGGGACGTTCGCCGCTCTTTACGATGGAACACTGCCTTTGGAAGGCGAATCTTGTCCCAGAGAACCAGGATTGCAAACAGCTTTGCAAGACGCGACCGCTCAAAATTCGAGATCGCTGCGGTGCGGTGCATACCGTTCGAAGTGACACCCATTGCCGGAACATCGTTGAAAACGCGGAACCGGTTTCCGAACTGGAACATATCTCTGACTGGATATCGCAAGGGGTGCGGCATTTTCGAATCGAATGGGACGACCGCCTCGGTTTCGCCAACCCGGTGGACACAATCCGATCTCTGTGGAAATACCCTACGCAACAAAAATCATGACACCGTAATGCCGGTCTCGCAAACACAGCAGGTCTCCCGGTTGTCGCCGGTTCAAAGCGGGATATAATAAATAGCTGTGTCTCGCAATTCCCTCTTGTCGTGACTTATGTCAAGGTTGGTATTCAAAAGATTTCAAACTTTCCCAATATTTTAGGTTAGGAGATTTTACAGATGGCTATCAAAGTTGCAATCAATGGTTTTGGTCGTATCGGTCGTCTCGCGTTCCGCAAAATGGCCGAACGTCCAGAAGTGTTCGATGTTGTTGCGGTCAATGATCTTACGGACACTCAGACGCTTGCCACACTGCTCAAATACGACTCGACGCACCGCCGTTTCAAGGGAACCGTGACATGCGATGAAAGCAGTCTGACGGTCAACGGCAAAAAAATCGCCGTCACCAAGGAAACCGACCCGGCCAAATTGCCCTGGAAAGCGATGGGAGCCGAAATCGTTCTCGAAAGCACCGGTCGTTTCACCTCCGCAAAAACAGCCGACAAACCGGGTTACGACAGTCACTTGGACGCCGGTGCCCGTAAAGTCGTCATCAGTGCCCCGGCAAAAGGTGAAAATGTGTTCACCTGCGTTCTCGGCGTCAACGACGACAAACTGACGAAAGACATGCACTGCGTCTCGAATGCCAGTTGCACGACCAACTGTCTCGCCCCGATCGCGAAGGTCATTTTCGAAAAATTCGGCATTGTCAAAGGACTGATGACCACGATTCACTCGTACACAAACGACCAGGTCGTTTTGGACATTCCCTACAAAAACATTTATCGTGGTCGTGCCGCCGCGATCAACATGATTCCGACGACCACCGGTGCCGCCGAAGCGGTCGGTCTCGTGATCCCGGAAGTCAAAGGGAAGCTTACCGGTTACGCCCTCCGCGTTCCGACCCCGACCGGTTCGGTCGTCGATCTCGTGGTGGAAACCGCCAAGCCGGTCACCGTTGACGCCGTTAATGCCGCCATGAAAGAAGCCGCGCAAGGCAAAATGAAGGGAATCCTTGATTATAATGAGGACCCGATCGTCCTTTGCGACATCATCGGCGATCCCCACAGTTCGATTTTTGTGCCCGAATGGACGAAAATTGTCGGCGACAACATGGTCAAAGTCCTCAGTTGGTACGACAACGAAATGGGCTACAGTTGCCGTTCCGTCGACCTCATCGAACGGCTGGCCAAAATGTAAGATATTTTGAAGCATCGTTTGTTTTTTGGACCATTGTTTTGACAATAACAAAAAAGGCCGGCTTCGTGTCGGCCTTTTTTAATCATTTGGTGGTATAAAAAGCACCACTACCCCACCCTCTGAAATGGGTTTCCCATGCCGCAGCAGAGTCTGCCACGATCGACGTCGTTGTCTTTGAACGATTTGTACGGTTGCATCCGCTCCGAAATGCAACAGGTTGATGCGGTGTTGCGCCGGGAGCTTTCCGATTCGTTTCCGTTTGTCGACGAAGTGGTGCAATATGCGTTTCAGCTCGGCGGCAAACGGCTGCGCCCCGCTCTCGTTCTCCTGGTCGGCAAAGCGGCTCAAAAGGAGGTTTTGCCAAACGGCATCCAGGAAAATGGCGTTGCAGAAAAAGCAACGCTGCACGAATTGATCCTTGTTGCCGCCGCGATCGAAATGATTCACACGGCAACGCTGGTGCATGACGACATTCTCGACGGGGCGGTCATCAGGCGGCATCTTCCGGCGTTGCACACGCGCTGGAACGCCGGAGTCAGCGTCATGGCGGGCGACATGATCTTCACCAAAGCGATCAAGCTGGTCGCCCGTCTCGAAAGCATGATTCCGTATCAGGTCATTGCCGGGGCGTGTCACGACACCTGTTACGGCGAGTTGCGCCAAATGGGAACACGAAACGAGTTCGGGATTTCCGTCGCCGAATACCTCGACATTGTGGCGGCCAAAACGGCGGCATTGCTCGAATGCAGTTGCCAAATGGGGGCGTTTTACGCCGGGGCACCGCCCGAAATCATCAACGGGTTCCGCCTGTTCGGTCGCGAACTGGGAATGGCCTTTCAAATTGTTGACGATTTGCTCGATTTGATCGGCGACGAACAAAGCATGGGCAAAACGCTTGGAACGGATATTGCCCAGCGAAAACCGACGTTGCCGCTGCTGTTGTATTTCGAGTCGCTGCCGCCGGAAGAACGGTCGAAAGCGATTCGTCAGTGTTGTGATTCGGCGTCCGATGAAAGATTCGTGCAAGACCTTGTTGCAAAGATGCGACATGCCGGTGCGGTCGAAGCGGCTTTGGCGACGGCACGTCAAATGGTCGATGCGGCAACGGCAAGACTCGACCGGTTTGCCGGTGCCGGCCCGCGCTCCGGCGAATCGCAAAACGCGCTCGATTCGCTTCGAAAACTCGCCCGATTTGTCGTTCAACGGGAAAAATAGTTCGTATACCGAAGCCGGTTGAGAATGCCCGACGATGTGACACGGGAGTCCGTTTTCCCAAAGGGTAAACGGACACGCTCACCGGAAATTTCAATTGGTTATAGTATAACCATTCACGGAGTATTCACCACGAAGCACGAAGGGCCACGAAGAAAGTGAAAAGTTAAAAACGAATCAACTTTTAGTTTTTAATTTTTCACTCTTAAAATTCCCTTCGTGGTGAAAAACAACCCCCGTGAACAGATACAATAGTTCATTGGTACAATATCATGAATTCAAATCACGCTGTTGTCGAACAGTTGCGTTGGCAAAAATTCCCCGTTTTGGATCACGGGTTCGTCTGTCTTGTCGATTGCATGGGGGACGACGCGGCGATCGTGCAGGCGGCCCGTGTCAGTTACGGTGAAGGGACCAAAACGCTTTCCGACGACCGGACGCTCATCCGTTATCTCATGCGGCATCAGCACACGACGCCATTCGAAATGGCCGAAATCAAACTGCTCGTGCGCGTGCCGATGGATTGCTGGCGCCAATGGATACGGCACCGCACCGCTTCCGTCAATGAATACAGCACCCGTTATTCCGTTGCCATTGACGCGGCGTATCAGACGTCGCCCAACGAATGGCGGTTCCAGAAAACGACCAATCGTCAGGGGAGCGACGGCACTCTCGACACGGAACAGGGAAAAAAACTTTCGGTCGAGGAAAAAGCGTTTCACGAACAGGCTCGGACCTTGTATGAACGCCGGATCGAACTCGGCGTTGCCCGCGAACAGGCCCGCAAAGACCTGCCGCTTTCAACATACACCGAAGCGTACTGGAAAATTGACCTCAACAATCTGTTCCGCTTTTTGTGGCTCCGGCTGGATTCGCATGCCCAATACGAAATCACGCAATATGCGACGATTATCGGCGAACAGATCGTCAAGCCGCTCTTTCCGCTTGCCTGGGAAGCGTTTTCCGATGACATGCTCGGCGGCATCCGGCTTTCGCGTCTGGAACGGGAAATCATTGCCAGGCTCGCCGCGCTGGGGCATCTTCCGGCCACGCAGGAACAGTTTTTGCAAGCGCAAGACCCGTCGTGGGCCATGCTCGAACGATGTCGTGAACGGGACGAATGCCACAAAAAACTGGAACTCCTCGGCTTGATCGTCAAATGACGAATCCGGTTGGGGCAGTAGCGCGAAAAGTAACCGGGCACGGAAAATCGCAAGACTCATATCCAGTTTCGGGGAAGAGCCTTATGTCTTTACCGGTTCGAGTGCATGGAAGAGGGTTTAACATGAAATTCAAAAAAGTCTGGAATATAACAGTCGGAATCTCGATTGTCACATTGTTCGCAATGTTTGCCTCGCTGATCTATTTCGGCAATGGTCATAAAGCCTTTACGGCAAATAATGTTTGGGATATGGAAGTGTTTTTTTTCGCGTTTTTTTTGCCGATTTGTGGATATCCCCTGTTTGTTTCAATGCTCCTTTCCATCTTCACCAAAAGTATGTTTGCACAAGTGACCTTGTCGTCGGCTTCGTTTTTGTATGGGATACATTTCATTTATTTCGGGTGTTTCTATGTCGGCAGCCGTTTTCACACGCTATTTTTCTTTTTTGCCGGCTATAGTTTTCTTCATGTCCTGTTGCCACTTTGGATTACCGCCGTCGTTGTGGAAATATGGCATCGAAAACAGAACAAAATAAAATCTGAAAGACCTTGAATGGAAGAAGTTTTGAGGAAAATATCATACTGAAACCTTTGTGTCCTTTGTGCCTTTGTGAGAGACGAGAAGGAATAGCCAACAGGCTTGTTTGATAGAAATATTCATTATACTGGAGATTAATTGCTCACTTGAGCGGCAAGAACCGGCTTGATTTCATAGCGGGTTTGGTCGCGGACCACGACCAGCGTTGCCGTTGTTCCCACTTGAGTACGTGCGATCAGGCGGATCAGGTGTTCGTCGTTTTCAACTTCGACGTCGTTGAACCGGAGGATCAGGTCGCCAACCCGCAGCCCGGAAGTCGACGCCGGCGAATTGGGGTTGACGGCGGAGACTTGTGCCCCGACCCGTCTTGTCAACCGGTTGGTTGCCCAGACCGATTCCGGCACGTTGGGAGCGAGTTCGACGCCGAGATACGGTCGTTTGACCGTTCCCGTCCGGGCAAGTTCGGTCGCGATGCGCATCACGTCATTGATCGGGATGGCAAAACCGATCCCTTCATTGGTTCCGGAGCTTGACGCGATCGCCGAGATCATGCCGATCACTTCGCCCCGCAGGTTGACCAGCGGACCGCCGCTGTTGCCGGGATTGATCGCCGCATCGGTTTGCAACAGGTCGAAGAGCGGAACCGGTTGATTCCCTTTCGGGATGTTGCGGCGGCCTGTTGCACTGATGATTCCGTCGGTCACCGACCGGCTCAAACCGAACGGACTGCCGATGACAAGAACATGGTCGGCCAGTTGCACCGCGTCGCTGTTCCCCAATTTGGCGGGGATGACGCCGGTTTCTTTGGTTTCGGAAATTTTGATCACGGCCAAATCGAAATCGGCGTTCATCAAAATCTGTTTGGCCGTGATTCTTTGATGATCATGCAACATGAGAGACACCGAATCCGGTTCCGCCGCGGCAACGACATGACGGTTGGTCACCACGAAAGGTTCATTGCCGATTTGAACGATGATGCCGGCTCCTGTTTCTTCAGTTTGCCGAACCGTTCGGCGTCCGGTATCCGAAGATGATGCCGATGGTGGGAGTTGCGACGCCGCGAAATTCGGAATGCGTTGCCGGGTCACTTTGGTTTCGATATGCACGACCGAAGGGAGGGCAAGTTCGGCGGCCGTCCGCATCACCCGGCTCAGACGCTCGAATTCGACGGCATCCGTTGCCAGTTGCGCAAACGCCTGGTCACGGTCGGCGACCTGGACGGACAAAGCATTACCGTTTGTTTGTGCAAAAACGTGACACAAACAAACGGAGATCAGCACGGTACAAAAAACAAGAACGTTTGGCACTTTGATCATATCAAGTGTTTTGAAATCGGTACAATCTTCCGTCAAAGAGAAATTTCAGTATAATTATAGCATAAAAATTTTATGCCATGTACGGTGTTCATTTTTCACTTATCTCTCATGCCTGATTTTTCAACCGACGACAAACATTGGATGGCGCGTGCCATGGAACTGGCCAAACGCGGCGAGGGGTTCGTTGAGCCGAATCCGATGGTCGGTTGCGTTCTGACGTCGACACATCATTTGGACGCATGTCATCCCGGTGCAAACTCGTCCGGTTCCGCCGAAGTCTTTGGTGCGGAAGTCATCGGCGAAGGGTGGCACAAGGTTTTCGGCGGTGCCCATGCCGAAATTGAAGCGATCCGGGCCGCTTCGCTTGCCGAAAAATCGACAAAAAACGCGACCGCTTATGTGACGCTTGAGCCATGTTGCCATCACGGGAAAACCCCTCCTTGCGTGGAAGCCCTGATCAAGGCGGAGGTCAGGCGGGTTGTCATCGCGATGCGTGATCCGTTCACCCAAGTCAACGGCGGCGGCATTGACCGGTTGCGGGAGGCGGGAATCGATGTGTCAGTCGGTTGTCTTGAATCGAACGCCCGTGAATTGAACGCCCCCTACCTGATGCGACTCGAACGACATCGCCCCTGGGTGATTGCAAAATGGGCGATGACACTTGACGGAAAAATGGCGACACACACCGGCTCCAGCCGCTGGGTGACGTCCGAAGCGTCCAGGAATGTCGTGCATCAACTCCGTGCAAGAATGGACGCCGTCATGGTCGGGAGTCGAACGGCCGGTCTTGATGACCCGTTGTTGACTGTGCGACGGGAAACGGTGTACCCGGAAACAGTGCCAAACCGGACACCGCTTCGAATTGTTTTCGACTCGCACGGGACCCTTTCGCCAAAGAGCAGGCTTGCACGGACTGCTCACGAATCATTGGTGATCGTTGCCGCAAGCGAACAGGTGTTGCAAACGGATCAAACGGCGAAAAAAAATGCAATTCTGCTTGCCGATTCCGGTTGCGAAGTCATCCCGTTGAAAGGCGAAACCCATCACGAACGTCTGCTCGAACTGTTCGCCGATCTTGCCAAACGCGGCGCGACCAATCTGCTCGTCGAAGGGGGGGGGACATTGCTCGGCCACTTGTTCGATCATCAACTGATCGACGAAACCCATGTTTTCATCGCTCCGAAACTCATCGGCGGCAAGGATGCGACGTTTCCCATCGCCGGTTTGGGAATCACGGAAATGTCCGACGCCTGTGAATTGATCGACCCGGTGACCGAACCACTCGGCCACGACATTTATTGTCACGGACGATTAAGAAAACCATAATAATTGCACAAAATTCTTTTCCGGTAAATCATTCTGAAAACTTTTTCAGTCGTTTTTATGGCGTATGATTGAGAAAAAATATGCGTTTGTTGAAAAAACGTTGAAATTTTTGGTACACTCAAGCCGGTTGAAAATTCAGGAAGCTGGATGCGGCAAACCCTGCAACGTAGAGTGTCTGCGCGAGGCCGAAGGCTGCCGCCCATACCGGCTGCGGTCTATTTTCGTATCTGGGTGCCAAAGTCGTGTCTGCCGAAATTGGAAAACGAGAACATGCTTGCCAAGTCGCAAAAAAAACGTCGGGTGGTGATTGTCGGGGCCGGATTTGCCGGGTTGGCTGCCGTAAAACGCTTGACCAAACAACCGAATCTCGAAATCGTTCTCGTTGACCGGAACAATTATCACACGTTTCAGCCGCTTCTTTATCAAGTGGCGGCGGCGGAACTGGAATCGGAGGAAATCGCAAATCCGTTACGGGGACTTTTTCGTCGATATTCGCGTGTTTCGATTGCAATGGCCGATGTTTCCGGCGTCGATTTCGAAAACCGGGTTTTACACACGGACGGGTCGGAGATTGAGTACGATTATCTCATTTTGGCGTTCGGGAGTGTGACCAATTATTTCGGCACGCCCGGTGCGGAGGAAAACACATTCACCCTGAAATCCCTTGAAGATGCCGTTCGATTGCGCAACCATATTTTGCAATGTTTTGAAAAGGCCGCCTTGTTGTCGGGGACTTCGGGAATCGAGTCGCAAGAAAAGTTGATACATATTGTCGTGGTCGGCGGCGGGCCGACCGGTGTCGAATACGCCGGTGCGCTCGCGGAGCTGATTCGGACGCCGTTGTCCCGTGATTTTCCGGAAATTCCGAAAGATTTGACTCATATAACGCTGTTGGATGCCTGTGACGACATTTTGCCGGGTTTTCTTCCGCATTTGCGAACTTATGCCCACAAGCGGCTTGAACACATGGGGGTCGAAGTTCTCGTCAACGCCCAAGTGAAGGAAGTGAGTGCCGATGCCGTATTGCTTGCCGACGGAACCGCTATCTCCAGCGCAACGGTAATCTGGACGGCAGGGGTCAAAGGGGCCGACCTTACTACAAAAATGGGGTTGCCGCCTGGACGGGCCGGACGTGTCCCGGTGTTTTCGACGCTTCAACTGGCGGCGCATCCCGAAGTGTTTGTGGCAGGCGACTTGAGTTTGCCGGAAGAGCAGAATCCTCCAATGGTTGCACAAAATGCTGTTCAACAGGGAAGGCTTGCCGCCGACAATATTTTACGGCTTGAGCAAAAAAAACCACTGAAACAATATTCATATCATGACAAAGGGGCGATGGCCGTCATCGGTCGGAATGCCGCCGTCGCCCGCGTTGGCCGGTTCGGTTTTTGCGGATTTTTGGCCTGGGTGTTTTGGTTGGCACTGCATTGGACTTATTTGATCGGTTTTCATAACAGACTGTTTGTGCTGATCAATTGGGCGTGGGACTATCTTTTCTTTGAACGTTCCGTGCGGCTCATTTTACCCCGGCGAAACCAAGGGGACAGGAATTCTTTTAGCGGTCGGTCGCAGACCGACACTTGAGTGTAAACAATCAAATGAAAAAATTTTTCACAATACTTATCAATTTATGCCAAACATCCAGGATTGCGCAAAATATTCTGTTATTCTTGAACGTGACGATTTGCGGTTTACTGCGTCACATTGGATAAAGTTTAAGCCGTATCACGCCGAAATGAACAAAGAAGGAATGCGCACTTGGCAACCGGGCAAAACACCGGTTGTTGAGCCGTTGCATGGTCACACGTTTCGCACAAAACTGGAAATCTGCGGGCTTCTGGACGAATTTTCGTGCGTGATCGATTTTGTCACGGCGGAACGAATTTTGAAACAAATACTTGAGCGTTTTGAGCACAAAATTCTTGTCGCCGAACGTGATTCGGAAATGAAGTGGACGGAAAACAAGACGCAGGTTCAAATTTCCGTGTTAGACAAGAATTGGTCGTTCCCGAAATCAGACGTTTTGCTTCTTCCGGTGACGAATACATCGACCGAAATGATTGCAGGACAAATCATCGATGAATTTGTCAAAACACTCGAAGTCAACCGGATTTTGCCGTTTCCGCTGGACCGTTATGATTTTGCATTGACGCTGGAAGAAGAAACAGGCGTTTTTGCCAAAGTGCAACTTGCGACAAAAAACAAAAATGCCGATATGTTTTTTTAACGCGGAAGGCGCGGAATGGCGGAAAATACGGAATTTTTTTGAAGCATTCTTCCGCGCATTCCGTATTTCCGTGCCTTCCGCGTTGAAAAATTATTTTTTACTCAGTCTAAAGTTTTCTTGATAAGCCATGTCCCAGAATAATTTACGAAAAGCCGCCGTTTTTCTGATCAGCGTTCCGAAAGATCAGGCATCGGAGCTTTTGAATCGGCTGGAACCGAAACAGGTCGAAGCGGTCATGGTGGAAATCGCAAAACTTGGAATCATCACGCCGGAAGAACAGGAAAACGTCATCCGGGAATTTTCCAAAGCGAACCCGACAAAATTGATCGGCGGGGCGGGCGGTTTTCAGGTGGCGCAATCCCTTGTCGAATCGGCACTTGGGCAAAATGCGCAAGGCGTCATTGATTCGGTGCGAACCTCGCTCGAAGCGATCCCTTTCGGTTTTCTGCAAAAAGTTGACAGCCAGAACCTGCTCACGTTTATTGTCGACGAACACCCGCAAACCATTGCGTTGATCGTTTCACATCTTCGCCCGAGTCAGGGTGCGGACATCCTCAACGCACTTCGACCGGAACGCCAGCTTGAAGTTGTCCGGCGGATCGCGACAATGCAGCAGACCATCCCGGAAATCATCAAGGACGTGGAAAAAGGTCTCGAAAAACGAATGGCGAGCGTCATGAGCCAAAAACTTGAAAGCACCGGCGGCGTCGACAGCGTTGCGGAGATTCTGAACGTGATCGATCGCCAGACGGGACGCAACATCATGGAAAATCTGGCGCAGGACGATCCGGAACTGGTCGAAGAGATACGACGGCTCATGTTCGTCTTCGAAGACATCCTCAAACTCACCGATCAGGACATCCAGTCGATCCTCAAAAACGTCGAAACGTCGCAATGGGCGTCGGCACTCAAAGGGGCGAGCGAGGAACTCAAGGAAAAAATCTTCCGTAACATGTCGAAACGCGCCGCCAAGATGTTGCAGGAGGAAATGGAATTTCTCGGACCGATGCGGGCATCCGACGTCGAACGGGTCCAGCAGGAAATCGTCGACGTGGTACGCAAACTCGAAGACGCCGGCGAAATCACCGTTCACGCCAACGGCGGCGACGAACGTTTCATTCAATGATTCGTATTGTATTGCGCTGGAAATAAAAAATGAATCCCCGTTTAGCCGGAGCGTCATAGACGCCCGGTGTCCTGAGGCAATCCCATCATGAAATCGCATCGCAAGGTTTTAACGCTCAATATTCCGCACCGGATGGAGTTCGTCAACATCACCCGGCAGGTCGCCGACGCGGTGCGCGAGAGCGGTGTGCAGGAAGGGCTGGCACTTGTCAATGCGATGCACATCACGGCGTCCGTTTTCATCAACGACGACGAGCCGGGTCTGCATCAGGATTACAAGGACTGGCTCGAAAAACTGGCACCGTTCGACCCGTCGCCGGCCCGCTACCGTCACAATCGAACCGGCGAAGACAACGGCGACGCGCATCACAAGCGTCAGATCATGGGCCGCGAAGTGGTCGTTGCCATTACTGAAGGAAAGCTCGATTTCGGCACCTGGGAACAAATCTTCTACGGCGAGTTCGACGGCAAACGCCCCAAACGGATTCTCATCAAAATCATCGGTGAATAGTAGCCGCCGAGCAAACCTCATTTTACGAATGGCAGCCGGAAGCGCAACGAAGTGAAGCGACCGGATCATCTGGCATTCAATCCGGTCACTGCGCTACGCTCCGTTCCCGGCTGCCATTGGGAACGACGATTTGGGTGTAGTAAATTCCTCTTGCGCGATTGGGTAAGTTGCGTTATATTGGTGTTTTTCCATTTTTTCTCAAAGTTGGAGCCGCCATGCAAAACGACGT
>Ga0209629_10000572_pt1 | contig 20554 bp, 19 predicted proteins | sample TergutCu122P5_FD_187286 | JGI IMG/M metagenome (GOLD analysis project Ga0209629, IMG submission 187286) | Cubitermes ugandensis P5 segment gut microbial communities from Kakamega Forest, Kenya - Cu122 P5 (SPAdes) (version 2) | ecosystem: Host-associated > Arthropoda: Insects > Digestive system...
CCGCGGCCTGCTTGGTCGCCTCGGTGCCTTTGATTCCCATCGCGACGCCCACCTCGGCCTGCTTCAGCGCCGGGGCGTCGTTCACGCCGTCCCCGGTCATCGCGACGACCTCGCCGCCGGCCTGCAGGGCTCGGACGAGCCGCAACTTGTGCTCGGGGGACGTGCGCGCGAACACACGGGCCCGGGCCACGAGTCGACGCAGCGCGGACTCGCTCGCGGACTCGATCGCCGCACCGGTCACGACCGACGACGCCTCCTCGCCGGCGATGATGCCCATCTCGGCCGCCACGGCCTGCGCCGTCCCCGCATGGTCGCCGGTGATCATCGTCACACCGATCCCGGCGGAGTGGCACGTGGCGATCGCCGTCACGGCCTCGGGGCGCGGCGGATCGGCGATCGCGGCGAGCCCGGCGAAGCTCAAGCCGGTCAGGTCGTCGTGGTCGATCGTCGGCTCGTCCGGCCGGGCCGTCGCGAACGCGGCCCCCAGCACGCGCAGCCCGCGTCCCGACTGGGCCTCGATCTGCGCCTCCCACCAGGCGATCTCGTCCCCAGCGGCGGCGCACCGGCCGAGCAGCCGGTCGGGGGCGCCCACGACGCAGACCAGGCGAGTTCCGTCCGGAAGTTCGTTCAGGCTGGCCGAGTACTTGTGCGCCGAGTCGAACGGAAGCGCCGCCAGACGTGGGTAGGACGCGTCGTCCCAGCCGGCCTTCAGCCCGAGGCACCGGAGGGCACCCTCGGTCGGCTCCCCCACGAGCGTCCAGACGCCCCCGTCCGATGGTGCGACCACCGCGTTGATCGGGGCGCCGCTCACCTCGACGAACACCGCCAGGTCCGGATGGTCGTCCGGTCCGGCGGGCGCGCCGTCGCGCGTGATGCCGCCCGTCGGCGCGTAGCCCGAACCCGACACCTCGTACACGCCTTCGCGCGTGACGACCCGGCGCACGGTCATCTCACCGGAGGTCAAGGTACCCGTCTTGTCCGAGCAGATCCGCGTCACCGCACCCAGCGTCTCCACCGCCCCGAGGCGCCGCACGATGGCCTGCCGGCGAGCCATCTGCCGCACCCCCAGTGCCAGGGTGATCGTCACGAGCGCGGGCAGGCCTTCGGGCACGGCCGACACCGCGAACGCGATCACCGCCGATGTCAGGTCGTTGAACGGCATCCGGTGACCCAGCTTGCCGATCACGGCCATCACCACGGCCATCGCCGCGATCATCAAGGCGAGTTGGGTGCCGAAGCGCGCCAGTTGGCGGGACAGCGGCGTGCTGAGGTCGTCCACGTCGGACAGCATCGCCTGGATACGTCCGATCTCGGCCCGCTGACCCGTGGCGACGACCACGCCGACGCCACTCCCCCCGCTCACGATCGACGACGAATACAGCATGGACGCCCGGTCGCCGACGGCTGCGTCCGGCGCTACCGGGTCGGGCCCCTTCGACGACGGGACGGACTCCCCCGTCAGTGCCGCCTCCTCGACGCGAAGGTTGGACGCCTCGATCACGCGCAGGTCCGCGGGCACGCGCCCGCCCGGCCCGACGCGGACGATGTCGCCGACGACGAGAGCCTGCGCCTCCACGTGCGTCCAGACGCCGTCGCGGCGCACCTCCGCGTCGCTTGACAGCATCGCCCGGATGCCGGCGAGGGCCCGGGTCGCCCGCCCCTCCTGGATGAACCCGACGGCGGCGTTGACCACCGCCACCCCCAGGATCACTCCGAAGTCGACCCATTCGCCGAGCGCGGCCTTCAGGGCGCCGGCTGCCAGCAGGATGTAGATCAGGATGTCCGCGAAGTGTCGTCCGAACCGCAGGATGACCGGATCCGGGCGTGGCTCGGGAAGCGCATTGGGGCCGTCGCGGACGGCCCGGGCCGCCGCCTCGGCACCGCTCAACCCGTCCGGCGTGCTCCCCAGGCCGGCCAGCACCGCTTCGGCCGCCAGGGCATGCGGCCGCTCCACCATCGTCGACGTGCCCATGATCCGTCCTCTTCGCTTCCTGCGGCGACACACTAGCCGACCGGTAGGGCCGCCCGGTCGGCCCCAGGGACGGACATGCCGCCCGGGAACGCGGCCGGCCCGCCACAATGGATCCGGCACGAAGGAGAACCCATGTGGCACGTCAGCGTCCCCGACACGTCCCTGCCCCACCGCCTGGCGACGAGCGTGCTCACGCTCCGCGACGCCGACGACCGCCCCCTGGCCGACACGGCCGTGCGCATCGAGCAGGTGTCGCACGCGATGATGTTCGGCAACATCGGCTTCGACCTGATCGACCACGCCTGTGGGCACGACGACTCCCCGGAAACCCGTGCCCGCGCCGACGACTACCTGCGGTTGTTCAACGCCACGACGCTGCCGTTCTACCTTGGCCGCTTCGAGTCGGTGCGCGGCCGGCCCGACACCGCCCGGCTGCACGCCGCCGCCACCTGGTTCGCCGAACGGGGCGTGCACGTGAAGGGCCACCCGCTCGTGTGGCACACGGCCACCCCCGCCTGGCTGAACGCGCTGCCGGCCGTCCAGGTGGAGCAGGCCCTCCGGGACCGCATCCGGCGTGACGTGACCGACTTCGCGGGCGTGATCGACTGCTGGGATGCGATCAACGAGGCCGTCATCATGCCGATGTTCTCCGCCGAGGACAACGGCGTCACCCGGCTGGCCCGCGAGCGGGGCCGCATCGCGATGGTGCGACTCGCGGTCGAGGAGGCCCGGGCTGCCAACCCACGCGCCACGCTGCTCCTGAACGACTTCGACCTCGGCCCCGACTATGAGCAGCTCATCGGGGACGTGCTGGACGCCGGCATCCGTCTGGACGCGGTCGGCCTCCAGACCCACATGCACCAGGGCTTCCGCGGCGCCGAGGCGCTCTGGGCGATCGCCGACCGCTTCGCCCGTTTCGGCCTGCCGCTGCACTTCACCGAGACGTCCCTCGTGTCGGGGCACCTGATGCCCCCGGACATCGTCGACCTGAACGACTACCAGGTCGACGTCTGGCCCTCCACCCCGGATGGCGAGGCCCGCCAGGCCGAGGAGATCAGCCTGCACTACCGCACGCTAGTCGCCCACCCGGCAGTCGCCGCGATCGTCTACTGGGGCCTGTCCGACGCCCACGCCTGGCTCGGCGCCCCCAGCGGGCTGCTCCGCGCCGACGGTTCACGCAAGCCGTCCCACGACGTCCTGCAGCGGCTGATCAAGGGGCAATGGTGGGTCGGGCCGGCCGAGGGACGCACCGACGGCGAGGGACGCCTCCGCCTCACGGGTTTCCGCGGCACGTACGCGGTGACGGCCGCCGGCCATCGCCGGGTCCTGTCCCTGGACGCCGGCGACCAGACGGTGCGACAGGCTTGACGGCAGCTCAGCAGGACAGCACGGACGTGACGCTGGTCAGGCCGTGCTCGGCAAGGAACGCCCGACCCGGCAGGTCGGCCAGTTCGATCAGCACCGACACGTGACACGGGATGGCCCCGGCACGCCGGATCAGATCGGCGGCCGCCACGATCGTGCCGCCGCTGGCCAGCAGGTCGTCGACCACGAGCACCCGCTGGCCCGGCTTCAGCGCGTCGACGTGGATCGCCAGCGTGCTGGTGCCGTACTCCAGGTCGAACGTCTCCTCGTACACGGCCGACGGCAGCTTGCCAGGCTTGCGCACGGGCACGAAACCGCACCCGAGCGCCATCGCGATCGGCGTACCGAACAGGAAACCGCGCGACTCGATGCCGGCCACGACATCGATGCCCTCCGGCATGCCGTCCATCATCGCCGACAGCGCCACCTTGAAACCGGCCGGTGAGCCGAGCAGCGGTGTGATGTCCTTGAACTGGATGCCCGGCTTGGGGAAATCGGGCACGTTGCGGATCAGGCGGGCGATCTTCGCCCCCGCGTCGGTCATCGTCACTTCTTTCGCTGGCTGCGCGACTGCCGCACGGGCTGCGGCCGGCCTGCCGCCACCTCATCCGTGGTGCGCACAGGCACCGGGGCGGACGTGACGGGGATCACCGGGCTGGCGAGCGTCACCGGCGCCTCGGCCGGAACGACCGTGGCCGAGATCCGGGCCGCGCTGCGGGCAGCCCGCTTCGCGAGCGCCTCGCGGTGTGCCCGCATGCCGGGCTCGGCCTCCTTGAGGATCGCCAGGATCGGCGTGGCGATGAAGATCGACGACCAGGCGCCGGTGATGATCCCGACGAGCATGGCCAGACCGAGGTCGGGCAGCGGGCCCTGCCCGCCGAGGTACGTCACGCCGGCGAACAGGATCGCCGCGACCGGCAGCACGGCGATGATCGTCGTGTTGATCGACCGCACGAACACCTGGTTCACGGCCTTGTCCGCCGCCTGCGTGTAGGTCTGGTCGCTCCGGGTGAGGTCGGTCGTGTTCTCGCGGACCTTGTCGAACACCACCACGTTGTCGTACAGCGAATAGCCGAGGATCGTGAGCACGCCCGTGATCGTCGCCGGGGTGACCGCGAAGCCGACGAGGGCATAGATGCCGACCGTGACGATGAGGTCGTGGATCAGCCCGATCATCGCCGCCGCCGACATCTTCCAGTTTCGGAAGTACAACCCGATGAGCAACGCGACGAGCACCAAGAAGATGACGAGCGCCTGGATGCCCTTCTGCGTCACCTGACTACCCCAGGACGGCCCGACGAGCGTGTAGCCGACCTTCTCCGGGGTCGTCCCCGCCTTCGCCGCGAGCGCGTCGCGCAGCGTCGTCGTCTCGTCGGTCGTCAAGGTGCGCACCTCGACGACGACCGTGGACGTGTTGGTCATCGTCGTGATGGTCGTCGCGTTCATGTCGGGCAGGCCGGTGTCGGTGACCACCTGCTGATAGTCGCCGATGGTTCCCTGGGTGATCGAGGCGACCTCGACCTTGAACTGCGTGCCGCCCTTGAACTCGATGCCGAGGTTGAGACCCCGCCAGAACAGGCCGACGACGCACGCCACGAGCAGGACGCCGGAGATCGCGAACCAGATGGCCCGCTTGCCGATGAAGTCGATGTCGAAATCCGACACGTACAGCCGGTGGGCGAAACTCATGTGGTCGGCCTTGCGCGCCCGGGACGTCGACCCGGCGTCGAGCTGTTCGACGTTCAGGTCGCCCGTCAGGACGTCGTCCGGTGAGGTGGATTGCTGGCTCATGGCTCAGGCCTCCTTCGATGCCGTGGCGGCCCGGACCGCACGGACGGTGCGGCGACCGCGCAACGCCTCGGGGCTCACGCCGAGGTGGGCGGGATCGAAGCCGCTCATGGGGTGCCCGCTGGAGTAGAACGCTGTGCGGGCCAGCAGGGACATCAGCGGCTTGCTGAAGAAGAACACGATGAACAGGTCGATCGCGGTGGTCACGAACAGCGTGAACGCGAAGCCCTTCACCGTGGCGACCGACAAGATGAACAGCACGATCGCGCTGAGCAACTGGACCGCGTCGGCGATCACGATCGTGCCGCGGGCTTTCACCCAGCCGCTCTCCACCGAATGCTGCAGCGAGTAGCCCTCGCGTATCTCGTCACGTATTCGCTCGAAGTAGATGATGAACGAGTCCGCGGTCACGCCGATCGCCATGATCACACCGGCGATGCCGGGCAAGCTCAGGGCGAAGCTGATGGTCTGCCCCAGGATCACCACCACCGCGTAGGTGATCAACGCCGCGCTGGCCAGCGACCCGAGGACGATCACCGACAGGGCCCGATAGTAGATCGCCGAATAGACGAGCACCAGGATCAAGCCGATGACGCCCGCGATGATGCCGGCGCGCAGCTGCTCGCCGCCGAGCGTCGGGGACACCGTGTCGACGTTGCCGACGTCGAACGTCAGGGGCAGGGCGCCGTAGCGCAGCACGCGGGCCAGGTTCTGGGCCGAGTCCTGGTTGATGCCGCCACCGGAGATCTTCGCGCTGCCCGTCGTGATCGCACCCTCGGAGACGCCGGGCGCCGAGATCACCTGGCCGTCGAGCACGATCGCGAACTGGTTGGTCGGATTGGAGGCTCCGCTGCTGGACAGGTAGTTGTTGTACAGGTGCGTGGTCGCCGCCGCGAACTGGGCGGTGCCGACCGCGTCGAACGTCAGGTCGACCTCCCAGGCCAGCTGGCCCTGCGGGATGCCGGCCTGCGCGTTGTTCACATGCTGGCCGGAGATGATCACGGGGCCGAGCAGGTACTTGGCCACGTACTTCGGGCTGCCGTCGGCGTTGTTGCCGTCCGTGCTGCACGCGAACAACGGCTGGTCCCACACGTCCGGGAACGGTTGTCCGCATTGCCACGTGCCGAAGTCGGTCTGATCCTTGGCGGACGGCTGCCAGTTCATCAGCGTGTACAGCAGGCCCTGGGCGTTCGGGTCGGTCGTGGGCGAACTGGGGCGCGGCGCCGGCGGGGCCGTCGGCAGCGCCGGGACCGGACGCTGCTTCGCGCTGCTGGCCGCGGGCGTCGGGCTGGACGAGGACGACGGCGTCGGCGACTCGGTGGGGGTGGTGGTCGGTGTCGCCGGTGCGGGCTGGGCCGCCGCGTCGATCGCGTACACGTTGCGGAAGCCCAGCTGGGCCGTCCGGCCGACGAGGCTCACCAACTGGTCGCCGGCGACGTTCGGCGCGGCGACCTGGATCTGGTTGTTGTTCTGGATGGTGACCTGGGCCTCGCCGACACCCATGGAGTCCACACGCTCCTGGATGATCTGCTGGGCCTGCTGCATCGCATCCGCCATCGTCCAGTTGCTCTTGCCGCCACCGTTCGGGCCCGGGGTCGTCGCGCCGGGCGTGGCGGTGTCACCCGGTTCCACGGACGGGGCGCCACTGATGGTCGGCGTCGCACCGGCCGTGTCGGTGGGGTTCGGGCTGGTTGTCGGCGTCGCCGAACCGCTCGGGGTGGCTGTGTCGGTCGCGCCGGGCGTCGGGGATGGCGACGGAGGATTCGTGTCGGTCGTGAGCGGGCCGTTGGGTGCATTGGCCGTGACGTCGGTCGTCCGGGCTGTCAACGTCACGGTCGTGCCGCCGCGCAGGTCGAGACCCAACTGCGGCGCCCAGGACCGCGTGACCGCCATGAGTCCGTACAGGAGCACGATGACGACCGCGAAGGCGATCAGTTTGCGCAACGGCGCGAAGTTCTGTGCTGAGTTCCTTGCCACTGTCGCTTCATCCTCAGTTCTTCGCCACGGTGGGCTCGTCGGGGGCGATCGTTGCCGTCGGATCATCCGGCACGTCGGAGGACATCGCATCGCCGCGCCACAGCGCGGGGTTGTCGGTGCCGTCGCCGAGGTCGTCCGGAAGAACGCCGCCGGGCACGGCGGCCGTCCCGTAGGGTGTGTCCGCGATGCCCGGTTGGGCGGCCTCGGCGTACTCGAACTCCTCGTCCTCCGGCTTCATGACCTTCACGATCACCTGCTTGAGCACGGTCACGTCGGTGCCGGGGGCCAACTCGACGACGACCTGGGCGTCGCCCATCGCCTGGATAGTGCCGATGATGCCGCTTGACAACAGCACACGGGCACCCGGCCCGAGGTTCGCCATCATCGCCTTCTGCTCATCCGTGCGTTTCTTCTGGGGCCGGATCATCATGAAATAGATGAAGGCGACGAAGATCGCGCCGAGAAACAGGTATTCCCACCCCATGAGTCAATCCCCCGCATGAACGCGGCGCCCGTCGTCAGGCGCACCAGACGAGTGTACCGGGTCGGCCCCCGACTCCCTAGTCGGGCTTTCCTCGGTGGGTCCGGCGCCGCGCACCCGCCACCGGCTCAGTCGAACAACCCGGCGGGGACGACCGCCGGGGGCGGCGTCAACCCGAGGTGCGACCACGCGGCCGCCGTGGCGACACGACCCCGCGGGGTGCGCATGAGGTAACCGAGGCGCACGAGGAACGGCTCGGCCACCTCGGCGACCGTTTCCGCCTCCTCCCCCACGGATATGGCCAACGTCGACAGCCCGACCGGGCCGCCGCCGAACTTGCGGCACACGGCGTCCAGAACGGCCTTGTCGAGGCGGTCGAGTCCCAGCTCGTCCACCTCGTACAGCTCCAGGGCGTCGCGCGCAAGCGGCGACGTCACGCGGCCGTCGCCGTGGATCTGGGCGTAGTCGCGGACGCGGCGCAGCAGCCGGTTCGCGATGCGCGGCGTGCCCCGGGAACGGCGCGCGATCTCGTGGACCGCGTCCGGTTCGGCCGGGATGCCGAGCTTGCCCGCCGAGCGCGCCACGATGCCCTCCAAGGACGCGGTCTCGTAGTAGTCGAGCGTCGCGGTGAAGCCGAACCGGTCGCGCAGCGGCCCCGGCAGCAGGCCCGCGCGGGTTGTGGCGCCGACCAGGGTGAACGCCGGGATGTCGATCGGGATGGCCGTCGCCCCGACGCCCTTGCCGACGATCACGTCGACCCGGAAATCCTCCATCGCCAGGTACAGCATCTCCTCGGCCGGACGGGACATCCGGTGGATCTCGTCGAGGAACAGGACCTCCCCGGCCACCAGACCCGACAGGATCGCGGCGAGATCGCCCGCGTGCTGGATCGCCGGTCCCGATGTGATGTGCAGCGGGGCGCCCATTTCGGCGGCGATGATCATCGCCAACGTCGTCTTGCCCAGCCCCGGCGGGCCGGATAGGAGCACGTGATCGGGCACGGTCCCGCGGTGTTTCGCGGCGGCCAGGACGAGCCCCAACTGGTCGCTGACCCGCGGCTGGCCCGCGAACTCGGCCAGGCTGGTGGGCCGCAGCGCGGCCTCGGCCGCCTGCTCCCCCGGAGCCGGCCACGGGTCCAGCGGCGAATCCTCGACCACGATGCCCATCCTTCCGTCAGGCCCGCGCCAGGCTCGCCAGCGCCGCCCGCATGATCGCCGACACCGGCATGCCCGGGTCGGACTCGACCTGCTCCTCCACGGCCGCACACGCCGCCTCGGCGTCCTTCGCCGTCCAACCGAGGCCCTGCAGGCCGCTGGCGACCGCCTCGCGCCAACCGGTGGGGGCCGGGTGCGCCGTCCCGGCCGGCCCGGGCGGGGCGAACCCCAGGTCCAGCACCTTGTCCTTCAACTCGATGACCAGCTTCTGCGCGCCCTTGCGCCCGATGCCGGGCACCTTCGTGAGCGCGGTCAGATTCTCGGTGCGCACGGCCTGGGCGAGACCGGACGGCCCGAGCACCGCGACGACGGCCAGGCCGATGCGCGGCCCGATTCCGGACGCCTGCTGCACCAGCTCGAAACAGTCACGGTCGGCGGGGCTCGCGAAACCGTACAACGTCAAAGCGTCCTCCCGCACGACCAGGGACGTGTGAAGCGTCGCCTCCTCGCCGACATGCCACCCGGTCGCCGCCCCCGGCGGAAGGAGCACCCGGAAGCCCACACCCGACACCACCACCACCAGGCCGGCGGGATCCACGGCCGCCACCGCGCCGGACAAACTCGCGATCATGCCGGCACCCCCGTCCGGGCCGGGACACGCACCGGCACGGCCGGCCGGATCACACGCGGGCGCGGATTCCGTGCCGCCTGCGCAACGAGGGCCGCATAGCGGTTCACCGTGCCGCCGCGCCACAGGTGGCACAGCGCCAAAGCCACCGCGTCGGCCGCGTCGGCCGGTTTCGGCGCCGCCTCCAGGCGGAGCACGCGTGCCACCATCGCGCCGACCTGGGCCTTGCCGGCCTGTCCGGCGCCGGTGATCGCCGCCTTGACCTCCGTCGGGGTGTGCGTGGCGACCGGTATCGCCGCACGGGCCGCAACCAGCATCGCCACGCCGGCGGCCTGCGCCGTCCCCGTCACGGAATGACGGTTCTGCTGGGCGAAAACCCGCTCGACGGCCATCGCATCGGGCCGGTACGTCGTGACCCACTCGCGCACGCCGTCCTCGATCGCGAGTAGGCGCCGCGCCGGGTCCAGATCCGCCGGCGTCCGGACGACTCCCGCGGCCACGAGCACCGGCGCACGCCCCGCCGACTGTTCGACGACGCCCAGGCCGCACCTGGTCAGGCCGGGATCGACCCCGAGCACCCGCATGGCGTCTCCTTGCCCCTCACGCGACCGCACGCCGCACCGAACATGTCCGAACAGACGTTCGGATGATACCGGGTCACGCCTCCCCGGGCCGTCAGGCGCGCCGATTCGTCCGGCGATGCCCGGCGACTCAGTCCTCGTCGGCGAGGGCCGCCTCGACCTCGGGGCTGTACTGCGCGTTGGTGTAGACGTTCTGCACGTCGTCAAGGTCCTCCAGTGCGTCGACGATGCGCTCGAGTTTCTGCGCGGCCTCCACGGTGTCGATCGCCTGGTCGAAGCTGGCGACGAATGCCACGTCGGCGGACTCATAGTCGTAGCCCGCCGCCTGGATCGCCTTGCGAACCTCGACGAGGTCCGACGCATCGGTGAGCAGGGTGAAGCCCTCGCCGGCGTCATTGATCTCCTCCGGCATGGCCTCCATCGTGGCCTCCAGCAGGTCGTCCTCGGTGAGCGTGCGACCGTCCTGCTTCTTGGCCACCTCGATCACGCCCTTGCGGGTGAACAGGCGCTGCACGGAGCCGCCGTCGGCGAGCGTCGCCCCGTTCCGGGTGACCGCGATGCGCACGTCCGCGAACGCCCGGTTGCGGTTGTCGGTCAGGCATTCGATGAGGATCGCGACGCTCGACGGCCCGTACGCCTCGTACATGATCGTGTCGTACGACGCGCCGCCGCCCTCGGCACCGGAGCCCCGCTTCACGGCGCGGTCGATGTTGTCGGCCGGGACCGAGTTCTTCTTCGCCTTCTGGATCGCGTCGTACAGCGTCGGGTTGCCGCTGGGATCGCCGCCGCCCATGCGGGCCGCAACCTCGATGTTCTTGATCAGCTTCGCGAACAACTTGCCGCGCTTGGCGTCGATCGCCGCCTTCTTGTGTTTGGTTGTGGCCCACTTGGAGTGACCGCTCATCAGATGACCTCTCGCTTCCCTCGCTGCCGGGCCCACCGCGCCTGTCCGGCCACTATCCTAGCTGGTCGCCCCGCGGGCATACAGCACCACCCGGTCGTCCGCGGCGAAGCCGAAGTGCTCCATGAGGCGTTCCGCCGCGCGCGGATTCTCGGTGTCGATGCCGAGACCCGCACCGTCAAGTCCCGCCGCGTGGAACGACCCCATCGAAGCGCCGATGAGGGCGGTGCCGATGCCCTGGCGGCGCCACGGGCGACGGACGCCGAACAGGGCGGTCCAGCCCTCCGAGGCGGTGTTGCCGTCGTCGTCCGGATACACGGTGTTCAGGGCGTACCCGACGACCAGGCCGCCCTCCTCCCGGGCCACCCAGGACCACTCGGGGTGCAGGTGCGTCTCGCCGAGCGCCCACTCCCATTCGGGACGCGTGTACGGCTGCGCGCCGGGCAGCACCCCGAACACCGAGTTGTGGGCGAGTCGCACCGGCTCGGACAGGTCGGCCCGGTAGCGCTCCAGCCGCACACCCGCCACGTCCGGGGCGAGCGGCAGCGGCTCGTCGTCGAAGGCCCGGTGCGCGTCGAACAGCCACCGCTGCGGCGTGAAACCCTGCTCGGCCAGGGCGGCGCGCAGGCCGCCGAACTTCTCGTCGACGAGGTAACCCAACCACAGCGGCGGTGCGTCGGGATCCCGGCGCGCCTGCCATTCCTCCGCCCGGGTGATGCACCACGTGATCAGCCGGCGTCCTATGGCCCGGTGACGCGCCGCCGGGTGAACGCCCATGTCCAGCCACAGGTGCCCGTTGAGGCCCGGTGACACCGACGGGTGGATCCAGGCGTACGCCACGATCGAGCCGCCCCGGTCGCGCCCGACCGTCGCCAGGTAGCCGTCCAGGGCAATGTCGCGCTGGTAGTCCGAGACGATGGCGTCCTGGTCCCGGTGGTCGACCGGGTCCTCGAAGTAGTCGATCGCCTCGCGCAGCGCGGCCAGCTCCTCCAGGTCGTCGGGCGCGAGGAACGACCACCGGAGTGTCCCCTCCACGATCGCATCAGCGCCCCGCTCCGCCGCCTCGTCCATCCGACCTCCTCGGGGTCCATCCTGCCAAAGGCCCGACCATCCGCGCCAATGCTCCTTGTCAATGGTGGTTAGCACCTGGCGGCATCAGAGGGAGCCGGTCCGCCGCGGGCCACGACGAGCGCCTCGGCCAGGTCGATCGCCCCGACGTACAGGGCGGTGCCGATGATGGCGCCCTCGACGCCCTGGGGCACCATCGTCCGCAGGGCGGCGATGTCGGCCACGCTGGTGATGCCGCCGCTGGCGACGACACGGGCGTCCGTGTGGGCGCAGACGTCCGCCAGCAGTGCCAGGTTGGGCCCGCCCAGCGTGCCATCCGAGCCGACATCGGTGACGATGAACCGCCGGCACCCGGCCTCCGACAGCCTCATCACGGCCGCGATCGCCTCGTCGCCCTGCGTCGTCCAGCCGCGTCCGGCCAGGCGCCCGTTCCTCACGTCGAGACTGATCGCCACCTGGTCGGCGTGCTCGGCGAGTACGCGGGCACACCAGTCGGGCCGTTCGATCGCGGCGGTGCCGAGGCTGACCCGGGCGGCCCCGCACGCGAGTGCCCGCTCCAGCGCGGCGTCGTCGCGCAGACCGCCGCTGAGGTCGACGCGCAGGCCCGACTCCGCCACGAGGCGCGCCGCCATCGCGGCGTTGTCGCCGTGCCCAAAGGCGGCGTCCAAGTCCACGACGTGCAGCCACGCCGCCCCGGCCGCCGCAAAGCGCGCCGCAACCGCCAGCGGGTCGCCGAAGCGCCGGGCCGTCCCTGCGTCGCCCTGCACCAACTGCACCGCCTGGCCTGCCATCAGGTCGATCGCCGGGAACAGAATCAGGTCATCCTCCATGCGCATCCTTCCCTCGGGAGACCAGTGCCAGCCAGTTGCGCAGGAGCCGCGCGCCGGCCGCGCCGGACTTCTCGGGATGGAACTGGGTCGTCCAAGCAGGCCCGGCCTCGACGGCCGCGACAAACCTGTCCTCGCCATGGTCACACCAGGCCACGCCGTCCCAGGGGCCATCGGGCGCGTGAACCCCGTAGGAGTGCACGAAGTAGAACCGCTCATCGGTCACGCCGTCGAACATGCGGCTGCCGGCCGGCGCCGCGACGACATTCCAGCCCATGTGCGGAAGGCGGGCACTCCGCAGGCGCTCGACGACCCCCGGCAGCACCCCCAGACCCGGCGTGTCGACACCGTGCTCGACGCCGCGAGCGAACATCACCTGGTGCCCCACACAGATGCCGAGCAGCGGCCGGTCGCCCGCCTCGCGCCAGGCGCGAATCAGCACGTCCCCACCGACGGCGCGCAGCCCCGCCATGCAAGCCGCGAAGGCGCCCACGCCGGGCACCACGAGCCCGTCGCATCCCTCCAGGCGGGCACGGTCCGCCGTGACGACGACCTGGGCCCCGGCCGCCTCCAGGGCATGGCGCACCGACAGGAGATTGCCCGAACCGTAATCGAGGACGCCGATGCGCACGGCCGTCACAGGGCGCCCTTCGTGCTTGGCACGCCGTACACGCGCGGGTCCGGAGCGACCGCCGCGCGCAAGGCGCGGGCCAACGCCTTGTACTGGGCCTCGACGATGTGGTGCGGGTCCCGCCCCGCGAGCAGCGTCAGGTGGACGCACAGCCCGGCGTTCGCGGCGAGCGTCTCGACAACGTGCCGTGTCATGGATCCCGCATAGGGCGCGCCGTTGCCGCCGATCCGGACGAACGCCATGCCGTCCGGCTCGCCGCTGACGACGGCGTACGGGCGTCCTGCGACATCGACCGCGCAACGGGCCAGCGCCTCGTCCAGCGGCACGAGCGCGTCGCCGAAGCGGGCGATGCCCGCCTTGTCGCCGAGCGCCTGCGCCAGCGCCTGGCCGAGCGCGATGGCCGTGTCCTCCACGCTGTGGTGGCCATCGATGTGCAGGTCGCCCTGCACCGCGATGTCCAGGTCGATGAGCGAGTGCTTCGACAGCGCCGTCAGCATGTGGTCGAAGAACCCGACGCCGGTGTGGATGTCACTCGACCCGGTGCCGTCGAGATCGAGGCCGACCCGCACCATCGTCTCGCCGGTGCGACGCTCGACGCTCCCCTGTCGCCCCATCACGCCTGTCCTTCCCCACGTCCGCGCCGCGGCATCGCGTCCAGCAGCGCCGTCTTGAACGTCTCCATCTCGGCCGGCGTGCCCGCGCACACCCGCAGGTAGTTGTCCGGACCGGTCTCGCGCACGAGCACACCCCGGGCGAGCAACGCCTCCCAGACCGCATGCCGGTCCTCGAACGGGCCGAACAGGCAGAAATTGGCCTGACTCGGCGGCACGTCCAGGCCCTGTCCGCGCAGCCAGTGCTGAAGTTGCTGGATTTGAGCCCGCAGCCGCGACACCTGCCCCAGCAGCGCCGCGGAGTTGGCGAGCGCGACTCGGGCCACCGCCTGCGTCGTGGCGGACAGGTGGTACGGCAGCCGGACGATCCGGCACGCGTCGACAACAGCCGGCGCCGCCGCCAGGTAGCCGACCCGGGCGCCGGCCAGGGCGAACGCCTTCGACATCGTGCGGGCCACGACGAGACGCGGATGGTTCGGCAGCAGCGCCAGCGCCGAGTCGTCCGGGTACTCCGTGAACTCCTGGTAGGCCTCGTCGACGACGACCAGGCAGTCGCACCGGTCGCAGATGTCCGCGATGAGCGCAACGGGAACCTGCGTGCCCGTCGGGTTGTTCGGATTCGCGATCAGCATCACGTCGGGGCGGTGGTCGGCCACGGCCTGCTGCACCAGGTCCACGTCGAGGCCGTGGTCCGGGAGGCGCGGGACGACGACGAAACCGGTGTGGGTGCCCCGGGCGTACTCCGGATACATGGAGTACGTCGGGCCGAACGTCAGCACGGTTCGCCCGGGCCCGCCGAACGCCTCCAGCACGTGCATGATGGCCTCGTTGCTGCCGTTCGCGGCCCAGATGTGGTCGGCGGTCAGCCCGAAGCCGAGGTAGTGGGCCAGGTCGGCCCGCAAGTCGCGGGCCTCCCGGTCGGGGTAGCGGTTGAGCGTCTTGGCCGCCTCGGCGACAGCGTCCGCGATCTGTGCGCGGATGCGGCCCGGTGGCGGGTACGGATTCTCGTTGACGTTCAGCCGCACCGGCACATCCAGTTGCGGCGCCCCGTACGGCTCCTCGCCGGCCAGTTCGGGGCGCAGCGGCAGATCGGCCAGGTGCACCCGGTCGGCCGGACGCGGCACCGCGGTCGCCTCGCGGTTCATCGGGGCTCCCCCGGATCCCCTTGTCGCAACGCGATGGCGTGCGCGTGCCCCGGCAGGTGCTCCGCGTCCGCGAAGCGGATGATGCCCGCCGCGATCGCGGCCAGGCCGGGCGCGTCGTAGTCGATCACGTGGACGTCCCGGCAGAAGCTGCGCCGGGTCAACCCGGAGGAGAAACGGGCCGCGCCGCCGGTCGGCAGCACATGTGTCGACCCCGACGAGTAGTCGCCGAGCGGCACCGGCGAGTATGGGCCGACGAAGATCGCCCCGGCGTTCCGCACGCGGGCGGCATTCCCGGCGGCGTCGCGGGTGTGGATCTCCAGGTGTTCGGCGGCGTAGGCGTCGACGACGGCGAGCGCCTGGTCGGGCCCGTCCACGAGCACGATGCCGGACTGCTCCCCGCCCAGGGAGTGGCCCAGCCGCTCCGCCAGCGGGTTCGCGGGCAACTGGGCGACGATCTCGGCATCGACGGCCGCGGCCAGGCCGGGGCTGTCGGTGACGAGCACGGACGCCGCCAGCGGATCGTGCTCGGCCTGGCTGATGAGGTCGGCGGCGACCCACGCCGCATTGGCGGTGTCGTCTGCCCACACGCAGATCTCGGACGGGCCTGCCTCCGAGTCGATGCCGACAACGCCGCGCAACGCGCGCTTGGCCGCCACGACATAGATGTTGCCAGGACCGGTGACCAGGTCGACCCGGGGGCACAGCCCCGGCACGCCGTACGCGAACATGGCCACGGCCTGGGCGCCCCCGACCGCATACACCTCGTCCACGCCCAGCAGGGCGCACACGGCCAGCACGACCGGGTGGGGCATGCCGCCGAACTCCGCCTGGGGCGGCGAGGCCACGGCGATGGACTCCACGCCCGCCGCCTGGGCCGGCACGACGTTCATCAGCACGGACGACGCCAGCGGGGCCAGACCGCCCGGCACGTACAGGCCGACACGGCGCACCGGCACGATCCGGTACCCCACGCGCGCCCCCGGCGCCAGTTCCGCCTCACGCCAGGCCGGCTCCGCCTCGCACGTCTCGGCCACGACCCGCCGCCGCCGGATCGCTTCCTCGACTGCGGCGCGCAGCGGGTCGTCCATCTGGTCCAGCGCCTCCGCGATCGCGACCGCCGGCACACGGAACGACTCGGGCACCACGTGGTCGAACGCGCGGGAGTACTCGCGGAGCGCGTCCTCGCCGCGCGTACGGACCGCCTCACAGATGGGGACAACCGTCGTCAAGGCGGCCGCCACATCGAACTGCGCCCGTGGCACCACCGCCGCATAGTCGTCCGGCCGCAGCCCACGCACATCGATCGTTCGTAGCACGACGTCCAGTCTACGGGACCGTCTCAGGGATCCCGGCGGACCCGTCAGGCTCACTCGGTCACCTCGGGCGCCGCAGCGCGATGGAACGCACGGGGCGACATCGACATGGCGGCCGCGTAGAGGAACGTCGGCAGGAGCGCACCGATCGGCCACATCGCCAGCGCGCTCTTGCTCCGGAGCAGGAAATCCATCTGTACCCGCCCACCGGGTTCGACGACCGCGAGGCGATCGGCGAAGTCGCGCGGCCCGAACGCCTGGCCGACCTGCCAGCAGATGACGCCGCCCACGACGCCGGCAACCAGCGCGATGATCGCCGACGGCCAGCCGAGGCCGCCGAACAGCCTCCATACGAGGACGCCGATGCCCAGCCCGGCGACCAGACCGACCGCCATGAACCACGCGTCGACGCCGAAGACCCGCGCGAGCCCGCGTTCCGTGATCTGTGCCGCACCGCCCAGGCCGACCGTGTAGTACGGCGGTTGCACGAGCAGCCGCCACACCCCACCGGCGACGGCACCGATCAGGAGGCTCGCCAGGACCACGACCACCCCGCGGCGACGCCACGGCGACGCCGGCCTGGCCGGTGGCCCGGCAGGGCCCTCGACGACCGGCGCGATCTCTTGCTCGCTCACGCTCCCCCCTCGCCCTCACTGTACCGGCACGTGGATCGTGGGCACGGCGTCGAGGAGTACCCGCGTGTAGGGATGCTGCGGATTGCCGCACACCGCATCGATGGGTCCGGCCTCGACGGCCCGGCCGCCCTGCATGACGAGCACCGAGTCGCACAGGTGCCGTACGACGGCGATGTCGTGACTGACGAACAGCAGCGTCAACCCGTCGTCGCGGACCCGCTCAAGCAGGAGGTTGAGCACCTGGGCCCGCACCGACACGTCGAGCGACGATACGGCCTCGTCCGCGACGAGGACGCTCGGTGCCGGCGCAAGCGCCCGGGCGATCGCGACGCGCTGGCGCTGCCCGCCACTCAGCTCGTGGGGATACCGGGCGGCGATGCCGGGCTCCAGCCCGACCTTCGCGAGGAGCGCCGCGGTCTGCTCCGGGCTGTCGGGCGGCAGGCCGCCCTGCGCCTTGAGGATCGGCGAGCGCAGCGGCTCGCCGATGATGCGCCCGACCCGCATCCGGGGGTCGAGGGAACTGCGCGGGTCCTGGAACACCATCTGGACGTGGCGGCGCAACGTGCCCAGGTCGCGCTCGGGCAGGCCGGTGATGTCCAGACCCCGGAACACGATGCGCCCGCCGGTGGGGGGCAGCAGGGCGAGAAGCATCCGGACGAGCGTCGACTTGCCCGATCCGGAGCCGCCGACGATGCCCAGCCGCTGCCCGGGGACGACCGTCAAGGTCACGTCGTCCACCGCGTGGACCGGTTCCCGGCCGCGTCCGCCCCGGCGTTCGAAAGACCGGGACAGGCCCGTCACCTCGAACTCGGGCACGACGCTTCCCCGGTCGGACGGGCCGGTGTGCCGCTCAGCCATCCCGTCCCCCATCCTCTCCGGCCCAGAAGTCCCCGATCACGGGCAAACGCTCCCCCGGCGGGACCGCGTCGATCGCCGCCGTGGCGACGAGGCCGCGCGTGTACGGGTGCGCCGGCGCCCCGAGGACCTGGGCGAGGCTGCCCCGCTCGACGATCCGGCCCTGGTACATCACCATCACCTGCGAACAGACCTGCGACACCACCGCGAGATCGTGACTGATGAACAGGCACGCCGCCCCGACGGCGGACAGTCCGGCGTCGAGCAGTCGGAGCACCGTTGCCTGCACGGTCACGTCCAGGGCTGTCGTCGGTTCGTCGCAGATGACGAGCAACGGGGAGTTCATCAGGGCCATGCCGATGAGCACCAGTTGGCGCTGGCCCCCGGACAGCTGGTGGGGGAAGCTGTCGGCGATCCGCTCGACGTCGGGCAGGCCCACCTCGGCCAGAACGCCGAGGACCCGTTCGCGGGCGTGCCCGCGGATCCGCTCGGGCCCGACGCCGTACCGCTGGGCGTCGGCGGCGCGGCGTACGTAGTGCAGCCGCAGCACCTCGGCGACCTGGCGCCCCACCGTCATGGTCGGGTCCAGCGCCGTCATCGGCTCCTGGAAGACCATCGTCATCGCGTCCCCCCGCAGCCGCGAATACGCGGCGTCGCCGAGCCCGACAAGTTCCCCGCCGCGCCAGCGCACCGAGCCGTGGACGTGCACACCCTCCGGCAGCAGGCCCATGATCGCGAGGGCCGTGGCCGACTTGCCCGACCCCGACTCGCCGATCAGACCCCAGCGTTCCCCGGATGACAGCGTGAAGGCGATGTCGCGGACCGCGGGCGACGCGCCGGCCCGCCCGAAGGTGACGGATAGCCCGTCCACCGCGAGCAGGGGAACCGCCTCCGGCACGTCGCTCATCGCACCTCCCGCAGCGTCGGGTCGAGCACGTCGCGTAGACCGTCCCCCAGCAGGTTGAAGCCGAGCACGGCGACGGCGATCGCCAGACCAGGCCAGGTGGCCAGGTTCGGGTCGCTGAACAGGTACGGCTGGGCGTCGTACAGCATTCGTCCCCACGCGGGGGTCGTCGCCGGGGCGGACAGGCCAAGGTAGCTGAGGGCGGCCTCCGCGAGGATCGCCAGGCCGAAACTCACCGACGACTGGACGAGGACGACGGGTGCGATGTTCGGGAGCACGTGCGACCAGGCGATGCGGGCCCGCGTCGTACCGGCGGCCCGCGCGGCCAGGACGTAGTCCTGGCTCAAGACCTGCAGCGAGGCGCCCCGCGCGATCCGGATGAACGCGGGCACCGACGCGATGCCGATCGCGACCATGGCGGTCGCCACCGACCCGCCTCCGCGGGCCGCGGCCAACAGGATCGCCAGGAGCAACGCGGGAAACGCGTACACCAGATCGGCGGCCCGCATGATCACCTGGCCCCACACGCCCCCGGTCGCCGCCCCGGCGACGCCGAGCGGCACCCCGATGATCGCCCCGATCGCCACGGCGATGATTCCCGCGAGCAGGCAGATGCGGCTGCCCGCGAGGACGCGGCTGAAGATGTCCAGGCCGAGCCCGTCCGTCCCCATGAGGTGCGGCCAGCCCGGGCTCGCCAGGCGCGCCGACGGGACGACATGGTTCGGGTCGAACGGCAGCCACACGAGTGACACGAGACACGCCAGGACCACGACGCCGACGAGGGCGGCCCCGATGATCAGACTCGCCGACCGTTTCACTCGACCACCGCCCGTCCCGTGCGCAGCCGCGGGTCGATCACGAGGTAGGCGACATCGACGAGCAGGTTGATCATCAGGATCAAGGCGACGAGCACCAACACGATGGCCTGCACGAGTGGCAGATCCCGCCCGTTGACGCTGCGCAGCAACAGCGATCCCAGACCGGGCAGCACGAACACGTTCTCGATCACGACCGCGCCGACGAACAGCGTCGCCAACTGGAGACCGAGCACCGTCACGATCTGCAGTGCGGCGTTGCGCAGACCGTGGCGCCACACGGCCCGGCGGCGCCGCCAGCCGATCGAACGCGCCGTGCGCATGTAGTCCTGGTCCATCACGTCGAGAAACGCCCCCCGGACGTAGCGGACGAGCACCGCCCCCTGGACGAGGGCCAGCGACACCCACGGCAGGATCAGGTGCCGGAACCAGTCGAGTGGGTCGCTTGTCAGAGGCACGTAGTTGCCCGCCGGCAGCCAGCGTAGGCGCGCGGCGAACACCACGACGAGCACGATGCCGGCCAGGAACGCCGGTACGGCCATGCCGAGTTGGGACGTCGCCAGCACCATTTGCCCGCTGGCCTGTCGCCGGTGGAGCGCCGCGAACAGGCCGGCCGGCAGCGCGAGCACCATCGCCAGCACCATCCCGCCTCCCACGAGGGAGATTGTGACCGCCAGCTTCGGGACGATCAGGCCGGCCACGGGCTCCCCCGTGAACGCCGAGGCGCCCAGGTTGCCGTGCGCCACCCCGGCGAGCCAGTGCACGTAGCGCAACAGGACCGGGTCGTCGAGCCCCATGGCGGAGCGCAGGTGCGCCACGGCCGCCGGTGTGGCGTTGTTGCCGAGAATCACCGCGGTGACATCGCCGGGCAGCAGGTTGAGGAGCAGGAACACCGCAAGCGAA
>Ga0209629_10000573_pt1 | contig 20553 bp, 13 predicted proteins | sample TergutCu122P5_FD_187286 | JGI IMG/M metagenome (GOLD analysis project Ga0209629, IMG submission 187286) | Cubitermes ugandensis P5 segment gut microbial communities from Kakamega Forest, Kenya - Cu122 P5 (SPAdes) (version 2) | ecosystem: Host-associated > Arthropoda: Insects > Digestive system...
CAACTGTATTGTAGTCGCCCTTTTCGAAATTGAATGTTTCGCCATCATCTTCAAAAAGAATTTTGGACTGTGCAGGGGTTCCGAATACATAACAAGTGATGTTAAAAACGGTTTCAGGCGTAATCGATTCAACCGGCTTTGCTAAGGGAAGAATGGTTCCGGCTTTGACAAACAAGGGAATTTCATCGAGACTCATCCGGATCGTATATTTTTTTCCTCCAAGGTATTTTGTTTTTGTATTGAAATCATACCAATCCCCTTTCGGGAAATATACTTCACGTTCCGATGCCCCATCGATGAAAGGGGCGCACATTAAATCGTCGCCCATCATATATTGGTCTTCTATTTTCCAAACTTCCGCGTCATCCGGATAATCTAATATCAACGACCGGAAGGGAGGCCTTCCCTCGAAATGATATTGGGCGAAGGCGGTATAAAGATAGGGGATAAGACTCATCCTCAGTTCTACCGATTTTTTCACCTGTTGCTCCAATTCCGGGTAATTAGGCAATACTTCATTGTTGTTATTTTTTTCTCTGTTGTAATGAAACCAGGGCGGATTGTTCAGAAACCAGCAATCCACAATCATTTGCGGTGACATTAAAGTGGTTTGGATTCTTCTTATCAGGTCGTCTTCGGAAGAGGTTTGCCTTACTTCGGGCGACCAGTTGAGTCCGGAAAATCCCGAATTGAGTAGCATCCGTATATAATCGGCATGGTTGTACATATCACTGTAAAGAACAGATCCATAAGGAGAAGCAAACAAATGGGAAGCTCTGACTTCGAGCCATGTTCTCCGGTTGTTTTTCTTGAAAAGATTCCAAATAGTTTTTTGATACAATACACCGAACAATTGACGGTATTGGACGCCGTCAACTCCCGACGGAAAACTTGCGATGTCGGGAAAACTCCATTCTGCAGATGCCTTTGAATAGTCTGCGGCATCACATTCGTCTAATTTAAAGGCGGAAATACCTTTATTCAACAAATTTTTTTCGTGATAAGATCCGAAGATTTCACGCGCTTCGGGAGTGATAAAATCGGGAACTGCTCCTTTCCAAACAGCGTAATCGCCTGACCATGGAAGAATTTGCTCAAACATGGGGGAAGTAGGGTGGATATAAGCGTGTTCCCAAAGGTTGAGTTTATAGTTCATTGCGTGTATCGTTTCAATGAATTGTTCCGGTTCGGGGAAATTTTCTTTGTTCCACGTGTATGAACAGGAATAGGCCGTGGAATGCCATCCGGGTTCTAAACCCAGCATATCGCAAGGGATATGCTTTTCTCTGAAATAATGAGCGAATTTCATCACTTCCTTGTCGGTAAAATTCGTTTTCGCCCTGTATTTAAATCCAAGTCCCCATAACGGTGGAATAGCGCCGCCGCCCGAAAACAGATTGTAGCGCTGCATGACTTGCATCATGGAAGGTCCGTTAAAGACGTATATCTCCATTCCATGCGTATCGTCCACCACAATTTCAACTTCATTTTTGTTTTGCGAACCCATATAGAAAGTGACATACCTTGCAGTATTGACCAATAATCCGTATCCTTTGGATGATAAGAAAAAAGGCAAGGAGGCGTGAGTGAATCCCAGGTTGCCGGTTATCATGGCATTATTGCGAATATCGCGCCTCATTCCCCTTTGTTGAAAGGAATTAACCTGTAAGCCGAAACCGACAATTTTTTCGGATTCATCCAATTGAAATTCGGCAACGGCGCCCTTGGGCATTTGTTTGAACCGGATCGATCGCAAGTCAAAGGGTTCAGTTCCGCAGTCATCCATTTTCAATAATGCATCTGCCGCCGGCGCTTCTTTGAAATCCGTCGGCAGATATTTTTCCGGTTGTCCGTAGCTTATCTTCCAAATACCGGGGTAAATCTTTTCAATGGTTTGCGATTGCAACCCGTGAAAGAGTAGAGCTAATCCAATGGCGAAAACCCATTTTTTCATTTGCTTCGTTACGTCCGCAAGGACGGCAGTATATTTTTTACTTTCGTTGCGATATGATCGGCGCTTAATTGGAATCGTTCCATCAAATAAGCCAAGGTTCCCACTTCGCCGAATTCATCTTCAATTCCGATTCGTTTCAACAGCGTGGGGTGGTTTTCGGAAAGAACTTCTGCGACAGCCGATCCCAAGCCGTTCACTATTTGGTGATTTTCACAGGTAACGATAAAGCCCGTTTTTTTAGCATAATTCAATACTAATTCCTTATCAATCGGCTTAATCGTGTGCATGTCGATGACGGCCGCCGAGATGCCTTCTTGTTTTAACAGTTCGCCGGCTTTCAGCGCTTCAGATACCATAATGGCGCCGGTGGCAATCAATGCAACATCCGAACCGTCTTTCAGCACTTTACCTTTTCCCAACTCAAATTCTTCCTCTTCCGGATAGATAACGGTTATAGGCTTACGGTGAAGACGCATGTAGGTGCAACCCGGATGATAAGCGCTTTTCATTACTAATTTTTTCAGCGATATCGGATCACTCGGTTCGAAGACTACCAATTTCGGGATATTTCGCATGATTCCGAGATCTTCAAACGGCATGTGGGTTCCTCCGTTGTATTCGGACGCAATGCCCGGGTCTGTCCCGACTAACTTCACGTTACGGCGTGCATAATTACCGGATATAAAAAACTGATCATAGGCTCTTCTTGCAGCAAAACAGGCGAATGTATCGGCGAAAGGAATTTTGCCTCCCGCCGAAAGTCCGGCGGCTACTCCAATCATATTGGCTTCCGCTACTCCCATGTTGAATGTTCGTTCGGGAAATTTGTTCCGGAAAACGGTTGTTCCCGATGCTTTCATCAAATCGGCTTCAAGGACAACGATGCGTTCATCCTTTTCAGCGAGTTCGATCAATGTTTGAGCGTATACCGCCCTCATTTCCAATTGACTCATATATAAACTTTATATTAATTTAATTCTATAATTTCGTCATTGCGAGCGAAGCGAAGCAATCCATGATATTAATTTAAATGGATTGCTTCGGCTGCTTCGTTCCTCGCAACTCTCGCAATGACGGTGCTTCTCAACTCTCCAAATCCAACCGCCGGCAGGCCTCTTTCGCCGTATCATAATCGAAGTTCATGTTATGATTATCCAATCTTCTTTCGGCAAAGAATGCGCCTTTCCCTTTAATGGTGTCCAAAATAATCATGGAAGGCCGGTACAGTTCTTTTTTCGCTCGTTCGACAGCCATATCCAAATCTTGAAAATCATGGCCGTTGACCCGTTGGACGAACCATCCGAAAGCGTTCCATTTAGCGTTCAGGTCTTCGACATTCATGGTTTCATGAACATATCCGTCGATTTGCATTTTATTGTAATCGGTAAAAGCGATCAGATGATTCAATTTATAATGAGCCGCTGCCATAGCGCCTTCCCATATTTGTCCTTCGTTCGATTCGCCGTCGCCGATAATCAGATAGACTTTTTTATCGATTTTATCCAATCGGTTAGCTAAAGCGATACCGATAGCGGCCGATATGCCTTGTCCCAAGGAGCCGGTAGTCATATCGATGCCGGGTGTACGATTCATATCGCAATGGCTGGGTAAAAGGGTTCCTCCTTTGTTAAGCGTGTGCAGCCAATCTTTCGGGAAGAAACCTTTATCGGCTAATACGCAATACAAAGCCGGGCCGGCATGCCCTTTAGACAATACTAATTTGTCGCGGTTGATCTTTTTCGGTTCTTGGGGTGAAACATCCATCTGTTTGTAATAAAGCAATGTCAATACTTCCACGATGGACAATGCACCTCCGATGTGACCGACTCCTAAGTAACCGATAGCGTCGATCGTCAATTGACGGATTTCTTTTGCCTTTTCTTTTAATTGGTTTAATTCTTGTATTTCCATATATGAATTGATTATTTAATTGATTTTTACTTCTATGTTGTCTCCGATAATTCCGGGCCAAGCTCCTTTTTCCATCAAGGGTTTTCTTTCGGGATGCGCCAACAGCCATTTGTTTTTGGCAAAAAGAAATTGATCTCCGTACCTTGATTTGTCGTATTGTAAGGGTTCATTCGTTCCTCGCGGAAGAATGACGATGCATTTGAATCCTTCGGGACTTATTTTACAGGGGCTGAAATGCAAAGTGGTTTCATACAATTGCAAAGCCATCCCTTTGGGGACGAAGAAAGCCTCTACCCCTTCCGAGCGGTATTGTCCGGCAACGACATCCCTTAATTTACCCAATAATAATACGAGGTCGGTGACGGCAACGTCAATTTCGCTACCGATGTGGTATTCCAATCCGTTCAAGGTCGAATTTCGTCCGTTACAATAACCGATCTGAATAGGCATTTCTCCATAGAACCCATTGGAAAGCCGTTCGAAAACTGCAAACTGTTCCATTTCCGGAACGGAAGCCAGGTAGATATTGCCTTCATCGGGCAGGGTGGTTTTCCGTTCCATATAATCCGATAAATCCGAGAAATCATATCCGGAGATGATCTTTCCGTATTCTTTGAACGATTGTTCGTTGACTTCTTGAATAGTCAACCGGGGATTTAACCGGTTTAATTCTTTGCTGTTCATATTTAAAATGGTGTTAAGTTTATTCTATTATTCCGTCATTGCGAGCCGTTAGGCGAAGCAATCCAAAATATTGAATCTCAATGGATTGCTTCGGGCTGTCGCCCTCGCAATGACGATGTGCCAAATTTGAATTAACATAACATTAGTATTCTTGAAATGGAATGTTTAAAAATCCGAACATCAGCCTTAATTCTTCCAGAATGTCGCCGTAAACGATAACGAAATGGGGTTCCCACCCGTCTTGTATCAGTGCGGTTACTTTCGCTGTGGAAGAATCGTTTTTCGGTTTAACGACGACGGAGGTGCCGTAGAACTTTTGGGGTTCGTCCAATGCTTGGCCTTTCATGGCCATCATCCGGAATCCTTCCCGATCTTTTCCCAGCCGCAGGACGGTAACCTCTCCGCTTTTCAGTCCGAACTCCATCGTAGGCCCAATTTTCCGATTGGGATGCACGCCTAATTTGGCGCCTTCTTTTTCTCTTGCCAAAGAAGTCGCTCCGGCGCCGCAATGCCAAAATACGATACCGTCGCAACTTTTATCGATGGCTACGGGATCGCCGAGATAAGCTGCTCCGCCGGTCAGTTCCGAACCGATAAACATGCTGATGGCGCCGCCTACATCCGTTTCGCAGGATGCGATGATTCCGGAATCGTTCAAAAACGAAAGCACCGAGCAAACCGGAACTCCGTATTCGGTGAAAAAATCGGGCCAGCACCGGGAGGCGAGCGCCCGGATGCCGTTTTTTGTTACAAATTCCCGGTAAGCGGTTCGCAGACGGGCATGTTTTTCAATGTTTTCCGCAGGAAGCGACTCTATACCGGTTGTACGCTTTTTGATTTCGGTCAATGAAGGAATCAGGTCTTCCGGAGAATATTGTTTAGCGGTTGCAATGATCTTTTCTACTTCAATATTCGTAATACGTACTCCTAACTTATCCATTAGCAAGGTTTCGTCGATGTTTCCGAAATCGAATCCGGGCGGTTGGGTTCCGACGACTCCTACGACTAACTCGCGAAGTTTTCCGATTGTTTTCTGTGCCGAAAATAGTCTTTTAAACGATTGGATCACGGGAGGTTCGTCCGGGTTTCCAAAGATAAACCGATACGTATGTCCTTTCATATACAAGGTATTTCCGGCAGAAAAGGCTCCGGTCAGGGAATTCAGATTCAACCGCCGACCGTCGATCGAAGGTTCGCGCACCGACCATACGATGATCGGACAATCAAAGCGCTGCATCAGTTTCGAAACAAAATCGCCGCCGATGAAGGTGGTGCACTGATAAATGATGAGACCGGGGGATTCTAAAGTATCAACATAATCCGAAAGCATTTCGAGAGAAGTTAACATTTCCCGTGGTCGTTGTAACTGTTCCGTAAGCCCCTCAAGAAGCCGGCAGGATTGATTAAAAACCGCTTCTGCGTCCGGCATCGAAAAGGTCGTACGCGCTAAAGGTAAAAAAACGATATTTGAACTCATAATTTATAATTCTTTCCGGATTGCTTCGTCGTTCCTCCTCGCAATGACGTTGCACTCTTAATTCTTAATTCTTAATTCGTAATTAACTTCCGTTCATTCAATTCCGTTATAATTTCTTTCGACTTGGTATCCGTGAGTTTGTAGAAGAAATACATGATAACCACGGTGACCACTGCTAAAACACCCGGATAGATGAATATCAGGCCTCTGATTCCGTTCAACGCATGTTGCGTCTGTTCGGCATTGGCAACATATCCGACCCAAGCCAGCACAATTCCGGGGACAAATCCGGCGATGGCTTGCGACAACTTGCGGAAAAAGATAAAAGAAGAATATACCAAGCCTTCCGACCGGTTACCGGTTTTCCATTCGCCGTATTCCACCGCATCGGAAATCAATGCCCAATTGAGGGTATTGATAAACGCGCTGCCGAAAAACGCCAAGCAAGCAAAGACAATAAAGCTGACGGGGGTATTGGCGAAGAACCAGGCGAGCAAATCACCAACTGCCCAAATGGCGGCGCCAAGGATATAGGTTGCTTTTTTACCGTAACGACGTACAAGGAAAGGGGTCAGAATGACTCCGATGTATACGCAGCCGATGGCGAAAAAGCCCATCCACGAAACAATTAAAGTATTATGCAGGAAATATTGGCAAAAATAGACTTGAATCTGTAACTTGACATTGAAAGCGGAAAAAGTGAGCAGATTCACGATGCAGAGCACGATTAACGGAGCGTTTTTCAACAACGATTTGTAATCTTTTAAGATCGCCCTTTTGCTTATTTCCGGTTTCGTGACCACATAGCGTTCTTTTACATTGGCATAACAGGTCAATTGCAGCGCCATTCCGGCAAATGCAAATACTGCGACAGCTACGACGTACCCGGTTTGCATAGTGCTGAATGAAAGAACAATCGGCATGAAAAACACGGTGGTAAGCAATAAACCGGTGTTGGCTCCCGCCCATCGCCAGGATGCCAAGTCGGAGCGTTCAACAACATCGCGGGTCATCGCCGGAATCATCGATCCGTAGGGGATATTGAAAAGGCTGTAAACCGTTCCAAAAGCCATATAAGTCGCAAATGCCCAAATCGTTCGGCCGGTCAGACTGAAATTCGGAGTAGTGAAGCTGACGATCGTCATAAGGGCAAGAGGCAATGCCGCATAAAGCATAAACGGTCTGAATTTGCCTCTTTTCCCTATTTTTGTCCGGTTATCGATCCAAGTGCCGATGGAAATATCCGCAAAAGCGTCCCAGATTTTTGTGACCAAGAAGACAATTCCTGCGGTAGCAGGGGGCAATCCCAACGAATCGGTATAAAACTTCAGCAGGTAGAGTTGCCCCATTTCGAAGAGGAAATTGTTTCCCAAGTCCCCTAATCCGTACGAAATTTTTTCTTTTAACGGGAGTTTCATGGATTACAGTTCTTTGATTCGGATATTTTTCCAACGACATTTAGATCCTTCTTTCCAACCTTTTCCGCCATGTACCTGAAGACCGATGCTTCCTTCCCGTCCAAGGGTTTCGGCAAGCATTTCTTTTTTATACAAGGGACTCGGACAGGTTTCTCCGTCAAATTCCGCTATTTTCACGTTATTAATCCAGGTGGTAATATGCGGATATTTTCCGTTGCAGCGGATGCGCATGGTGTTCCATTTCCCGATTTTCCATGCTTTTTTCCATTCTTCGGGCGAACAGTGATAAGCCAAATAACCCGGTTGCCAGGCTTCGGGACGTTTGTCGGGCATGGTTTTAACGCCGGTCAAGTTTCCTTTTTCGTCAAAGACGCCGTCGAAACAGAAGGGACGAATATACATCCGGTCCTTTCCTTCGGTTGAAACAAAACCGATTAATCCGTTGTCGCGATAATCGACATATATTTGAAAGCATTCGCCTTTTTCATTGGTACGAAGAAACACGCCGCTGTCAATGCCGAAATCGGGTTTCAGGTCTATTTCCATTTCAAAATCGCCGTACTTCTTGTCGGTCATCAGGATACCGCCGTTCCCTGATCCCGGAGGGTCTTGTTCACCGGTCAGTACTCCTTTCTCCACTAACCATTGTCCCCCGGTGCCGTGGCCGATTTTATCTTTATTGGTGTGCCAGCCCGCCAAGGATTTACCGTCGAACAGGCTGACAAATTTACCTTTTGAACCGCTTATCGGAGATTTTGCAAAACCGGCGATGCGAGGAAAAACCAATAAAGCAGGAACCATGGCCATACGAGCCAGCGCTTCCCTACGGGTATATAGATGTTTTGTCATATAATATAACAGGTTACTAATAATTAACCTAATTCTCTTACATCAATGGCTCTTCTTGCTACTGCCGACACATTAGCGCCTTCCATCACCTGAACCGCCATTCGTCCAATGTTCCCGTCAGGATAAGGTTTTTCCTTACCGTCCAACACTTTGGCGAAGAAGCGCAATTGTTCAACGACGCCATCTCCTTCGCGATTTTCGTCTTTGATGATTATTTCTTCGTTTGCAGGCATGTTTGCCGGTTTGGGGAATCCGGGAGCTGAACCGTATTTAACATAAACTTTGCCATTGCCCATCTGTACGGAACCTTTTTCAAACCACCAGGTATCCATCGCTGATGCGCCGTAGTTATAGACGTTACTGCCGTAGTTGGTCATAGCTCCGTTGGCAAATTGAACGAGCACGCCTGCAAAATCGCTTGAATCGCGTTTGCGGAGCGTGAAGTTATTAACTCCTTGCAAACTGAAAACTGAAACCGGTTCGCTGTCGATCACCCAGTTATTAGCGTCTAAAATATGTGCGCCCATTTCGAAAACCACACCGCCGCTTCGTTTTTGGCTCAACCGCCAATAAGCGGTTCCGGCAGGATATTCATCGGCATCGGGTACTCTCCAATCGCCGCGATAGTCAAAGAGGTCGGATTGAAGAATCTTCCCGAGCGGCTTGTTGCGTACTACATCGATTAAAGTTTTATACGCAATGGAATGGCGTCGTTGAGTTCCGATTTGCAAACTTTTACCTGTACGAGTCACCGCACCGAGAATATCATTGCATTCAGCTACCGTCATCGCCAACGGTTTTTCGCACCACACATGTTTCCCTGCTTCAAGCGAAGCAATGATAATGTCTCTGTGCGTATCGCTGGGGGTAATGATTCCGATGCAATCCAATTCCTGCATTTTGAGCATTTCACCGAGGCTGTTGACAAATTTCGGCTTGTCGGTTGTAGTGATCAGTTGGGCGCGTTGACCCATTTTGTGAGGAACAATATCGCATAGCGCGGCGATTTCAATTTCATCGACGCTGTTTAATGCGCCTATGATTGTTTTGCTTCGGTTTCCGCATCCGATAATTCCCATTTTAAACTTTCTGCTTGTGGCTAATGCTCCGGTCCGTTTGGCAGCAGGAGCTTGACCCAGCAGAGGCACATTGGAAAGAGCCAGCCCTACACCTGCAAGACTGCTCACGCCAATAAATTCTCGTCTTGAAAAATTTTTCGTGTTCATAATTCTAATTTTTAATTTCTATTAACCACAGAGTGAAAGGAGTTTTTACACAGAGTTACACAGAGTTTTAAAACAAAACTCCGTGTCGCTCTGTGCATTTCACTCCATGTTACTCTGTGAATAAATAGTTGTTTATTATACATTCATAACTCATAACTCATAACTCCTAATTATACCCCGGATTCTGCTGCAAATCCGGAATCGCTTTGATTTCGGTGCGCGGAATAGGGAACCAGTAAAAATAGTTGCCGCCCCATTTTCTTGTCGGATCCTGGTTGTCGCCCGAGTTGAGTTGCCAACTGGTTTCCAGGATATTAAAATTATCATTGGAGGCTACGTACTCATTGATTCTCATTCCGTAAACCGGGACGATCACTTGGTCGGCAATCATCCATCGGCGAATATCGAAGAAGCGATGTCCTTCGCCAAAGAATTCTATTTCACGTTCGTGGCGCACAAATTCCCGCGCTTCCGCTTGATTAGTGGTCACGCGACTCGGAAGTCCGGCGCGGTGTCTGACCAAATTCATGGCATCGATACCCGGTTGAAGATCGGCGCCGCCTAATTCGATGCAGGCTTCGGCATAGTTGAGCAATATTTCGGCATAACGGAATTCAATCCATGCCGACTTGCTGTTCAGCGACAAGGTCTGATTGCCGGGGATGCTTGGATCCAAAAACTTTTTCAAATGATAGCTTGTTTTTGTGGCATTTCCCGCGGTATTAAATGCTACCGAACTTTGTCGGGTATCCACTCCGTTGAAAGTGGGATTTGCCGGATAGGCGCCGGTGGTTGGGTCTTTCTGGTATTTGTACGCCGCTTGAATCCGGTTATACGGATCGGCTTGTACGACCGGATTCGGACGTTGAATCCAAGACGCTCCGTTATACAGGATGGAAGCGTAGAAACGGGCTTCGCGTCTGTAATAAGGATTGATATACGGATTGGCAGCCAATTCAGCCGCAGTCGCTCTGCGTTGGGTAAATTTATCGCCCGGATGAGCGGCGTCCCATACAAACGGAGTGCCGTCGGCCATTTCGAAGTGCCGGACTGCCTCTTCGGTAGGAACATTATTGGAATAACCGTCATAACCTCTCGGGCCGAACCAAATATTCGGCTGATAGGTTCTCCCGGAATTTTCCACGAATTGTGTTCCCCAAATGGTTTCTGTGTTCCATACCGCTCCGGAATATTGATGGAAAATGCCGAAATAAACATCGGAATACTTTTGTAAATCTGCATCAGAGAGAGGTAAAACAGGTTCGGCTGTATTACCGACCAATGCATAATTACCGTATTTTCCGGTCATGATATCCTTAGCGGCATCGCGAGCCGCTTGAAGAAGAGCGGTCTGACTACCGGCAGGAAAAGATACTAATGGGTTTGACGCCTGTTCGGCCCAACCGCCATTCGGCAATTTACTTGCGCACCACAACAACAGCCTCGATTTGACAGCCGCAGCCGCACCACGGGTGGCGCGACCCTGCTCGATGCTTGCCGGCAAAAATTGAATGGCGTTATCAATATCTTTCAAAATGAAATCTTTGGTCTCAGCAATAGAAGAACGTTTTGCTTTCGAAAAATCGTCGGTGATCTTGTTGGGTTTATCCATTAAGATAACGCCGCCGTACATCGTTAGAAGATAGGTATATTCTAATGCTCTCAAAAAATAGGCCTCGCCTTTCAATTGTGTACGAAGCGCTTCTTGGGTGGTGTTCGTGACCGGGACTCCGTCGATGCGCGAAAGAATGGTATTCAGATTCTGAATGTTCATATACGCGTTCGACCAATAAAGCCAAGGTCTTCCATTATCATTATTGGCAAAAAGTCCGAACAGGTCGGGACTGAGAGAGCCTTGAATAAACACCTCCTGATCAGATCCGGGTCTGAAATTATTCAAGGTTTGATCGGTGGAAGAGGAAAGGAGATCGCGTCGAACCAAAGGTCCGTTAGTTGCATTTCCATCCGCTTTCTTACTGCCAAGCATAGAATAACAGGCGCCTACATACGCTTTAACCAAGTTGATGTCGGAAAAAACCACTTCTTGGTCGAAGGAGTCAACGGACGACTGATTCAATACATCTGTGCAGGAAGTTCCCGTTATAAACAGGAACAAAACTAAATATAGAATTATCTTTTTCATATCTTTTATCTGTTAAAAAGTGATGTTAGCGCCAATAGCAAAAGTCTTCATGGTAGGATAAGCGTTTGTACCGTCCGACTCCGCATCAAATTTTTTGGTAGCGGAATACAGATAAGCTACATTATTGGCTGATAAGTTAATGTTGATATTGGATATCCCGGCGGATTTATAGATTCGAGCGGGAATATGATACGACAGAACCACATCTTTCAACCGTAAATAAGCGGTATTGTCCCACCAAAACGTGTTGGCATTTGAAATCCAGTATTGATTGCTTCTGCTCCAGGCCCTCGGCATGGTAGCGTTCGAATTGTCGGCGCCGGGGATCCATCGGCCGTCATACATAAACTTGAAATAATTCCCCTCTTCACCGCGTCGATCGTCGGCGTAGTTCTTTTTCAAAAGCTTTCCTTGTCCCTGTAAAAGGACGTCGAGAGAAAAGTTTTTATATTTAGCATTCAGTTTAGCTCCGTAGAAGGTTTCGGGAACGGTCGTGTAATCGACTAAGATCATATCGTCGGAAGTAATTTTGCCGTCGCCGCTTACGTCCCTGAAAATGACATCGCCCGGCTTGGCGCCTGTCCAATGCGGACTTGCATCGACCGCCGCCTGATCTTTGTAGATTCCGATGGCATCATACATTAATTGAGCTCCGTAAGGGTGGCCGGTCGTTACCTGCCAGGGAACTACTCGCGCCGGTTCATCCTGAAAGACCACTTTGTTTCGGCTGAAACTGAAATTACCGGATAAATCGAACGATAAATCTTTGTTGATCGCTTTGTGAATTCCTCCTTCGATTTCATACCCCCGGTTATCCACGCGAGCAAGGTTTTCGTCCGGCAGGGTGATTCCCGAAAATTCAGGCACGGAAGCATTCCGAGGGGCCAAGATGTTATCGCGGATATTATAGAAATATTCGAAGTTCAAAAAAAGAAGTCCGTCGAAGAACTGCGATTCGACTCCGGCATTCTTTGTTTTTTGCCGTTCCCAAGTGATATTCTGATTGGCAACCGAGGGGGGGCCGGCGGTGGTTTCAATCACGCCGTTGGTACCGAATACCATTCCCCGGATCGATCCCAGATTGTATTTGTTGATGTATTGGAAAGGAGTTCCGGGGTCCATCCCCATTTCACCGTAAGAAGCTTTCAACTTGAAATAATTGATGAACGACAAGCTCTTTTTCCAAAATCCTTCTTCGGAAGCGCGCCATCCCACCATAAATCCGGGGAAGTTACCCCAACGGCTGTTGGGAGGAAACTTCAGCGAGCCGTCGCGGCGAATCAGCGCTTCGGCTAAATACTTGCCTTTATAGGAATACGTTAGCCTGCCGATCCATGACTTGCGGGCGTAGATGGTTTCGGTTCCGCTGTTGGTCTTGTTCAGATCAGGACCTACATTGAGAATTTGAACCAAGGTAGAAACATAATTTTCGCGTTGGGCCCAAAATTCGTTGTAGTTGCTGGTGTATTGTTCAAAACCGGCATAGACGGTTATATCGTGCGCGCCAAACGACCTTACGTAATTTAAATCGATCCGGTCGGTTGTATTGATCGTACGATTATAATCGTTCTGAAGTTGAGGAAGTACTACGCCCGTGGGTCCTCTCATTTGAGGGGTCAGCGGCATGGAAGTGATAAAACCGGTGTTGGGGTCTCTCACAGCATTCGCTTTGTCGGCATAATACAAATACCATTTCTGAAAGAATCGCTTTCTGTAAAAGTTGTTGAGGTCGTAATCGACTCCTGCGCTCAATGAAAGCCCTTTGATGAAGGGCGGAGTGACCGTTATTTTCAGGTTGTTTTGTATGCGATAGGTATCTTGATTATTTTTACCGCCGGCAAAAGAGGAGGTAACCACCGGGTTATCGCCGTTCTCCAAATCGGGACCCGGTTCTCCGGTGGGCCAGAAGGCCGGATTCGTAGGTTGGGTTCGCGTAGCGGCGCCGATGATGTCGCCGGCTCCACGATACGGAAACAGCTTATGATTTTTGAATCCGGCAATGTTTACATCCGTATTCAACCAGTTGGTAATAGGGATGCTTAGTTTTGCTCTGATATTAATCTGCTCGTATTTGGTTGACGATTGCTTGTACATGGCATCGTCTGTTTTGTAGCCCAACGAAACGAAATAAGTGGTTCCCCCGGTGGATCCGCCGTCGATGCTTAGATTGTAGCGGGACGAAGTGGTCCATTTCTTAATCAGTTCGCCGTACCAGTCGGTATTGGGATGTTCCCATGGGTCAGCCCCACTGGCAAACAGTTCGATGTCTTTGTCGCTATACGTCCGGCTGCTGCCCAAATAGGTCTGGTATTCCGAAAGCATGGTGGCATATTCGGCGGAGTTGCACATTTGAGGTGTTCTGCTGGGCGTCATCATCCCTTGGTAAAAATTGAAGCTGAGCCGGGGTTTTCCTGCCGCCCCGCTTTTCGTGGTGACAAGGATCACGCCATTGGCAGCTTGTGCGCCGTAAATAGCAGCCGATGCGTCCTTCAATACCGAGAAAGAAGCGATGTCGTTGGGGTCGATTTCACCGATACTCCGACCTTGTACGCCGTCGATAATCACCAACGGGTTGGTTTTTGCAGCATCCGTACCGAGTGTTGTCCGGCCACGCACATACATACGAGGCGCCATATAGGCATCCGTGCCCGGTTCGCCGCCGGTTTGAATCACGGTTACCCCCGGGAGACGTCCGGCAACGGTGGCCGCTGCCGAAACTGCCGGGATGCTTTTGATGATTTCCCCTTGCAGAGAAGCTACCGACCCGACTACATTGACTTTCTTTTGAACACCGTAACCAACAACGACCACTTCATCGATTTCATGAGTCGATGAAGTTAATGTCACATTGATGACGGATTGATTGCCGACGACGAATTCCTGCGAGCTATACCCGATATAGTCAAACCCCAACTTTGCTTCTTTGTTGGGTACCGTAATGGAATATTTCCCGTTCACGTCTGTCATCGTTCCTAAAGTAGTCCCTTTTACAAACACATTCACGCCGACAACCGGTCCTTCTTTATCGACGACCGTTCCTGTGACTGTAATTCCTTTTTGTTGAATGTTTAGAGGATCAGCTCTAAGGATTGTGCCGGTACACATTAATAGAATTAGAAATACCGATAAAAACCGGATCCTCATAATAGTTTTGATAATTGAAAATAAACTCATAATTTTACATGTTTTAATAGTGTTTTATTAATACGCTAAATGATAACTTATAATTCCAAATGATTGTGTGAAGTTCATTTGGAAGAGTGGCGATTCATTGACCGGCAGTAATGGAGAAACATTACTGCCTTTTTCTTCTTGATGGATTGTTTTTACATAGGCATTTGTAATTTTATTTATTAGACAAATCTGATTCATTATTTTCTATTCTTTTAAGAGTACAATCACTTGAAAATCGATTTTTTATTTTTGAAATACTATATTCGTGTAAAGATTTTTTTATTATTTCGTCATTGTGAGCGGAACGAAGCAATCATTTATTAATCAATAACAATCGATGCAGGCAGTTTACAATCGACGGGGTTATTATCGTGCGATTCGATATGGTTCATTAAAATATCCAGCGATTGTTTACACATTTCCAACATCGGTTGTTTAATATAGGGGATCGGGACGGGAGTATTTACGTTATTATTTCCGAATCCGATCAGTTGAACATCCGATTGCAACCGGATATTCATGTCCATCAGTATACGAATGGTTATGGATGATAATCCCCAGGTAGCCATAAAAATACCATCGATCGAAGGGTCTTCCATAAATTTCTTTTTTAGAAAAACGGCGATGTCCTCCTTCGGATTCGGGTATTCTACTTCACATATAAGATCTTCGGCAAAACAGTTGTTTGCCGACAGCGCTTCCGTATATCCTCGTTTTCTTTCTTGGATATGCATAAGGGTTTCACGATAGGAAACAAGAGCAATTCTTTTACAGCCTTTACCGATAAGCAATTGTACGGCCATTTTTGAAATTTCGTAGTTGTTGATGCGAATCCGGCTGGTGTTAAACGTTTGAAAATAGCGGTCCACATAAACGATCGGGATGTTCGGGTTCAGTTTTTCGATCAAGCTGCTTTCTATATTGGTTACAGGTACCATAATGATACCATCAACCTGCCTCTTGGTAAGCATTCTGAAAATGGGAGCTAATCGTTCCTTTTTCTCTCCGGTATTGATTATAACCAACATATATCCTTTTTCTTCAGCATATTCTTGGATATGATAAGCCAAAGTTCCAAAAAACACATCCGAAATATTAGCGACAACCAAGGCAAGGGTATAGGAACGGCCGGTTCGAAGACTTCTGGCTACTTCATTAAATTCATAATTCATTTTTTTCGCCGTTTGTCGTATTTTTTCGGCAGTGCTTTCGTTGATATGGCCTTCCTTTTCCTTCCCATTTAGAACAAAAGAGACGGTCGAGCGCGCAACGCCTACCGCATCAGCTATGCTTTGCATGGAGACTTTTTTCGGTTGTTTTTCTTTCTTCATACGAAAAAATCGATTTTCAAGCATCAAAATTAGAATATATATTTGGATAAAACAAATGAATTATTCTTTTTAACATAACACTAGTCGATGCAAAAGTAATTGGTTCGAAATAAATAAAACATGGAATATTCTACGGTAAACATGGATTATTTTCTTAATAATTATTATTAATTGTTAAAAAATCCTATATTGGGAATTTTACCGTATATCCTTCCGGATTAGCATCTCTCAACTTTCAAATAATTTTCTTATATACAATTTTCCCATCTTCAAATTCTAATTGTAAAATTCCTCCTCCCCGGTCGGGAAGAGGAATTTGAAGATTTAAGGTTGTATTATTTTTTTTATATATCAATTTACCATCCCATGAATAAAGGGAAAATTCTTTTATTCTCCGGTGACTGTTTACATACAGGATATTGTTGTGTATATAGGTTGTAATATTTGAGTTATCGGTTAAATGAGGTATATCGGTATTTCCTTTGGGTATAAGTCGAAACTCTAACCAGGTCCAGGAAGCGCTGCTACTAACATCAGGAATTACCTCGACAACCCGGGTATACTGATCTCTATTTACAATCTCAAGAGCTATCGCCATTCGGTTTGCTACCGGAGGAGCCGCTTTGCTTAACAGGCTCCAGGGAATAGCTGCTTCAATACTATAATAGACCGACTGAATATCGATAGCGTATTGAATATCTGAAGTATTATTATCCGTTTTCCATGCACTGTTTTCTGCCCGTTGAAAATTCACGGTTCCGTTGGTATCGAAAAAGAAACTGTACATTCCGGCTTGCGGTGTGGAACCGGAAACATCGTCGGCATCAATCATAAAACGAATGCCATCATTGTCTGTTCCGGTGTTTATGATATTCCGGTCAAGTACGCGCGCAGTCAGATACAGGTATTTATCATCGTACAGGAAATCGACGGTTGTCCTGTTTTTTATTGCTTGTCCCATACAGAGTTGCGAAACATTTGCAGTTGTCCATTTTTCATCTGTACTTTTCACGCCATCCACTGTAATAGAACCATAATTGGCGTTTGCCTGACGAATCGGATAGCCTTTGATCATCACCACATCGTTCGCTCCGTTAGGAACGCCGATGGAACCTAATGCTACTACAATTCCGGTGTCTATAACCGACACTGAATTCCAAATGGAATGCCGGCTTTGTTCTAAAGCAAAGGGAGCGCTTTTGGCTTTGAAGTTTCGTGCCTGTTCGTCTCCAACCAAAACATACATGTCGGCGTATTGCAAATCGGCGGATGCCCGGTTTTCATTACCTTGATAGGATGCCACTGTTTCTCCCCATGGAAGTTGACGTATATAGGGAGCGGCAGAATAGATGCTCGAAGGAGGAATGGTTTGAAAAATCATTCCGCGTAAGGGACTGTTTGCATCCACATAGCCTTTTGTCCAGTTGTCCGCCAGCGAATTACGAACTGTGGTTGCGGCAAAATTTCCTCGTCCGGGCCATCCGTTATCTTCAACAATAACAACGATATCACTTTGATTTTTAAGCAATAGTGGGACAGGCATTCCGTCTCTGTATCCCTTACGATAGGACACCGTTACCGGAGCGCTCCATGTAAGCCCTTTATCGAAAGAGCGACACATAGAGATATTCTGATCGTTGCTGGAAGTATATTCATTTTCATTTGCAAAATAGCATTGTACTTCACCGGAGGGTAATTCCAGAAAAGCAGGTTCCCAACATCCGTCGTTAAAAGTATATTGTGCATCAAAAACAAAAACAGGTTCGCTCCAGCTAACTCCATTATCCGTACTTCGTACTAATCGAATGCCAAAAAGGCGATCCGTTGAATAAGGAGAATTAGGACGCATATTAGTGCCTACTAAAATTGTTCCGTCCGATAATTGAATAACTTCTGCATTTGCGGATGATATTTTGCTTGGAGGGGTGATAATGCGTTGGGGACTATTCCACGTTTTTCCCTGATTCAAACTGTAAGTAACGCTAATTCCACCCTGCGCTTCTGCAACAGCCATTAATCTGCCGTCTTGCAGTTGTATCATACGCGCATAGTTTCCGGGTGAAAAAACGGTAGTCTGGCTACCCATATCCCAAAATATCCGCGACCCTTGATAGGGAGTTACCCGCTGTCCGCAAACGGATACTGATATCAGCAATGTTATTACTGCTAATATGAATATTTTATCATGTTTCATTTAAAAGATACATTTACAATAACTTTTGATTCTGCCTGCATTCCGGGTTTATCGGGCAAAGTGGAAACCAAACGATAGGTAACCGGTTTTGTAAAATCAACCTTCGAAACGCCTGAACTTTGTTCCGTATTTCCGATATAGACTTTTTCTGCCGTTGAAAAAGTTGTAAACTCCGGAGCAAGATTACTCGCATCCGTGCCCGAAGGTAAAGTTACATTCCAGATATATGCGCTGTAATCATAGATATTTAGCGTTTCAACTCCATCGACACCCGATAATTTGAAAGTGGCAAATTCAGGATAATTAATCGTATATAACTTATAAGGACGATTGGTTCCATAATTGGATTTTACTGATATATCAACCGGAGCAGACAAGTTATATCCCGTTGTAGCTACAAATTCACTCCCGTTAACGAATACTTTTGTTGAGTCGGACTGAATGTAGAATTTTAATCGTTGGGAAGTAATCGACACGTTTTGAGGTCTGTTGTTGTAAAGAACCTTTCTCGGCAATACCATAAGCCATTCGTCATTTGCCTGTTTTGAGGCAAACACCTCATCGCGTATTACTTGAGGGCAGGAGAGCCGGTCTATTTCCGTAACGTCATCAATAACTGTAACAGTAAATGAACAGGTATCAAATTTCAAATTTGTAGCCAAATCACCGGAGGTAGATGCCAGACATACGACTTTATATACACCCGGTACCGCGTATGAATAGGTAAACAAATTTTTATCTACCACTAATCCTGTATTGCTTTGGTCGCGAAGATTATAATCGTGCATATCATCGCCGGGGTAAACAACAACCTGATCTGCAATACCGGTAAAGCTAATGATCATTGATTCGTTTATCGTCAACAGTTCTTTATTTATCGTTGCTTCCGCTTTGGGCATTTTCACCTGTTCTTTTTCACATGAAAAAAGCAGGAATAAAACGCCGATTCCTATTATTATTTTAACTATTTTCATAATTCATAATTTATAATTATTTTAATACCCCGGATTTTGTGTTATAACCCCATTGGATATATCTATTTCTCTTTGAGGAATAGGGAAAACTTCATTTACCCCCTCTCGAAAAAAGTAACCTCGTTTGGTGACTTTGCTTGCGCCATAGGCTTTAATAACTGATGCCGCTCTTTTTTGGCGCACCAAATCAAAAAACCGGTCCCATTCAAAACAAAATTCAAGCCGTCGTTCTGTCCATATATTGTCGCGGGTCTGTCCATAGCCTCCTGCAGGATAAAGCGCTGCGCTGCCCGTAATCGTATTTGCCATTGCTTTGTTACTATTTAATTGTGTCAAAGCTCGTTCGCCAAAACCACATTCATTCAGCGCTTCGGCATACATCAATACAACTTCTGCAAAGCGTATTACCCGCCTGTTTTTGCCGTTGTCGCCGCCGTATTGCGGACGTTCTTTTATCGGCGTGTACCATTTCAGAGACAAAATAGTGGTGGGAGGAGTTTCACAAGTTTCGCCATCGGGAGTAAATTCGTGATGCCCTATCAAACATTTTCCACTCGGTCCGCGCGGGTCTGTTCCAAACAATGCTGATTGAATTTCTTCTCTACACCACATTTGTGGCGAAGTGGAATAAAGTCCGTCCCAAATGCCTGTTCCTTCATTGGTATCTCCTGTTGAACCATCTGCCGACTCTTTGAATACAACTTCAAAAACAGAGCCTTTACAAAATTCTCCCGCCAGGAAAAATTGTCCGAGATATCCAATATCATTCCCGTAATAATCTTTATAATCAAGTGAATAGGCGGTTGACAATTGGGGCGCTCTCATGTCCGGCGTTTCGTAAGGATCTGTATCTGAATTTAATTCCTTCGGTTTAAACCAAAGACGCTTGCGAAGGGCCTCCCAATCTTCCTTTGAAGGGTCGTATTTAAGTATATCACTGAAACTCATAGATTTTCCCTCAACAAAGTATTCGCCCAAACGCACCATCTCATCCCACTTTTCAGATTTTGTGCCGGGCACTGCCTGATACATCAATACTTTCATCAACAATGCGATGGCTGCGCCGCTGCCGGCTTTTCCTGCATTGTTGCCTACATATCTCGCTTGCAACATAATGGCGGCTTCCCGTAAATCTTTTTCAATATAGGCATATACTTCGGCAGCAGAACTGCGGGGAACGACCAAACTGTCCACAGTTTCTGTTTCGGGTCGTATAGG
>Ga0209629_10000574_pt1 | contig 20522 bp, 17 predicted proteins | sample TergutCu122P5_FD_187286 | JGI IMG/M metagenome (GOLD analysis project Ga0209629, IMG submission 187286) | Cubitermes ugandensis P5 segment gut microbial communities from Kakamega Forest, Kenya - Cu122 P5 (SPAdes) (version 2) | ecosystem: Host-associated > Arthropoda: Insects > Digestive system...
CCCTCCCGTGCGTCACCGTGTGCCATCACATTTCAACTGGACTCTACCTAGGCCGCCTTGTTGTTGAGGCAGTCAGCCGCAGACCAACGCGAGCGGCCGCTGCAATCGACATGCACTCCTTTCACACAACCTCAATGCCTACTGCCTGTGTGACAAACAGATCAGCTAGCAGCTCTGACGGTAATGTCGAGCCAAACAAAAGAGGGCGGAGACTGTCGCGAATATCACGTCGATGACCCTCGGTCCGTTAGCCTTTCCGTGATTTGACTGCTTCGGTGGGCTCAGGAACAGACATTTAAATTATAACTGGGAAATGTGCCTACGGTAACGATTTCGATTCCAGACTAAAGCCTAGTGTTCAAATAGCACATGACTTTCTTTATTTTTGGGGGGCGGAGGGGGGTGTACTTTGGTTGGATAATTATCTGGATTTTTAGCCCAGAAAGGTGTAGTCTTAAGATGAAGTCATATGAATGTGGAGAGACATTTAGGTAAAACTGCCGTGCCTGATGGTTGTGTCCGTTGGTTATGCAGCTATATGTTATCGGTTGTGCAGCTATATGGTGTCAGTCGGTTGTGCAGCTATATGGTAGTTGTTATTACACTGTCCCCTCCACCCTCACCCAACTTCAGCATTCAAAACACCTGTGGAAACCTATCCGGGAGAGGGAGGCGAATCCCACAAAATAACATAAAATTGCCAACAAGGTTTGAATTGGTTAACAACAAATACATGTATTAGTTAATACGATTCTGAATAACAATAATCTTTTCAGTACAAACACACACCACACATAACGTACCCACACCAATGCATATATTAGGTGTATCCACAAAAAAAAAATCCACACCGATTGTAACTAATTCATGAATGCACGGCGTTGCCACATCTCAATAAACAAAACAAAAACACACTGAAGGCCATGCAACAAGATCGAGAACACCGGCGCACGGATACTGAAGCCGAAACACGTTTTATAACCCTAATCTATGAGGATAATTTCAAAAACAAATGAACAGAACTGAAGCCGAAAACAGGCTCACTCCCCGCCTTCCTAAAGTGAAAGTCTGGCAATTTGAAACAACTTGTAACAAAAGAAAAATTGTCGAAGAACTTGGCAAGCGGGAAGGTGTCTGGAAAACAGTGCTGCCAACACGGCAAAACACTTTGTACGAACCCAGGTATTTTACTCGAAACCATTTGAAGTGCTGGATGCTGTTCTTCAAGTTTCGGTCCTTGGGCCATTCATATAAAATGTATTGATTAATGACCTTTGCAGTTCTATGAAGCATTCAAAATACTTTTCATTTTTTATATCAAAATTGTTTGTACCTTAAGCTCTGCAACTGATTGTACACTTCTTCAATCTGACATTGATTCCATTCGCGGTTGATGTGTTGCTAACAATATAATACGCAGTACTGAAAAATTCTTTATTACATTTACAGGAAAAATTAATTTACTACAATTGCACTGTGCTACTAATAAATATCTCGTACTGATTCTAACAGGGATCTAGGAGCAATGTGGATTCTAAATTCCGTTTTCACCACCATCTCCACTATATATTTTCTCAACTGCTAAAAATGTTGGGAATCATATGCACTTTGATCTGCCCATATTCTACTATTTCCTCTTTGTTATTGCTATATTACACATTCCTAAGACCTAAGAAACAATATGACTAACCTGACTCGAACAGTATTCAGATTGCTGATATCAAGAAGTTGGAATGCATCCAACGGTAGTATGTAGCCCTAATCTTCATTCACATTTTCCCTTATAAACAGGGGTGGATCCAGGTTTTATGGGGCCAGAAGTTTGCACAATTTTGGGGGATTCCTTAAAAAAAATACAAAATTACGAATACAAAATTAGGTACAAAAGTAAATATTTAGAGAGATAAAAAATCACAACATATTACAAATTTAAGAATGCTGATAGAAATCTCAAAAAAAGATCCAGAAAATAAAACAGTTCTTTTATTAATTAACTACCTGACAGACATGTATAATATAAAACCGGTTGTGGTTATATCTTAATTTTGATAATTTTTCAAAGTATATGACCATGTGAACACATTACAAGGGTGTTTTTCAGGGCGTTGGAAAGGACATTTTAAATAAGGGGCCGTGAAGCGTAAGCACAATCGGTAAGTATCACTTAAAGAATTAAAAATGAAGCTTAAACTTCATTAGCTTCACGGTAAATCCTCCTCTGCTTATAACCATTGTAATTATACTTTGTGTAAATTACCGATTGTTCTTGTAAGACTTTAATGAAACTTCCATTTTCTCGACACATCTTCGAAAAATACTCAAATATCCAAGTTCATGAAAATCCATTGTTTCACGCCGGCGGACGAAAGGGCCGACACACATGACGAAGCTACAGTCACTTTTCGCAATTTTGCGAAAGCGCCTAAAAACGAATAAAATTTGTTCAAACATAAATATTTACGTTTTTTCAAAAGTGTTTTAGCTCAATCCCCCCGTAGATCGAAGAAAAAATCTGATCAGTCAATCTAGACTCCATATCCAACAATTTGCCACATAGTAGCATAGAGCAGTGCATGAAATAAAATAATCGTAATCGGCTCTTCAGATTTTTCATTGTACGATGTACGACTAGATAAATTCAATTCACATGCTTAAACTCTATTTCCATATGATCCGTTTTAGCGTTGTAATCCTGTGTGCTTAGGTCTCATCAATTTTCAATTTCCCTCAACTTTTAGGAAGGAAATATTTTTCTCTTTCATGCACACTACCAGCTATGCCCATCTTACGAATTATGAATTATACAGCTCCTCCTTATTCATGTCTTCTAGAAGGGCAAAACGGCACAAGAGAAAAAATTTAAATTTCATTTTATAGATCTGTGGGATTGTCAATGATATATGTTGCAAGAAGGACACGAATGTAGTGAATAAATTAAAACTTAACAACTGAACGTAAATTAAAGCCACTATCTATATGCTACATAATAACTGTGGCTACGAAATTTAAAGGATTTTTTAAAAATGAATATTTAATTTTCCTTCTGTCAACTTCCAACAATTCCCCATGACTGCTGCTGTTCTATAATGTTAGGGAAGTGCAATGTTTACGTCAATTCACACAGTATTCAGTTAGACATTACAGTCAAACAGCACAGCTGTCAGTTCTGAGTTTGTGAGCAAACATCAAGTTTAGGCAGTGTGCTACAACAACAAGAAATTAAAACATAACACTTAACAAATTCATAATAATGGTGAATAACACTGTTGTACAATATCTTAAAGAGCAGAAACAAGAAGCTGCCTGTGATGAAAGTTTACTGGATTTCGATTTAAAGGCACTTTGCTTTGCTGGCCTCTTTCCTTACGAAAAAATCTGCAACACACCAAGGAAGTTAAAGCTGTATCACGCATACCAGATCACATTATACGTCCTGTACTGTCCAATATTCATTTCACAAATTGTGAAATTATATTTGATATCAGATGATTTGCAGTTGGCTATAGAAACTATTACACACATTGTGATGGGTGTTACTACTTACTTTACCTTTTCCATCATAAACTCAAAAGGAGTATATAATTTAATCTGCAAGAATGATACATTGATGCAAAACAAATTGTTAACTGAAATTGATAACAAGACAAGAGAAATTCTGAGAGAAACACAGCTAAAATGTAAATTTACATCATTATTTGTGACCATATTCGGAATAGCTTTATTATTTTGCGATTTATATGACATCTTCATTTTGTATTTTGTGGAAAACTTAGTAGGTGTTGAACATAAATACAAGAGAAATACAAATGGAGAGAATATGTTTGAAACATTGTTATTAGTAAAATATCCTTTCAGCTGCTGGACACCATTTGATGAAAGGTCCATCATTTTGCATCAAGTTATATACATATACACAACAATTCCAGTATTCATGATGGCACTTAAAGCAGCATCTGTTACAAATGTCCTTACTAGCATAGCAAGATACATATCTGTACAATTTATATTTGTGAGCAAGTCACTGGATGAATTAAACAATATGGAAGATTCTGACAATGAGACAGGACAAAACACATTCAGTACTACAGGACAAAACACAATCAGTACTCCAGGCAAACAGCAGCCAGGTGAAGAATTCAGTAACAGAAACTTACAAGTTTCTGCTACAAATAGAGAATCATTCCAGCCACCAAGCCAAGAACAGATCCCTGAATGTTGTAACATTCAAGAGTACAGAGACACGAGTATCACTACTGGTCACTGTGTAAAGGACCAAGAACACAAGAAAGATTCTGACAGATTGCCTTCTGGCAAAAAATCATCACCAGAAGACTGTGTTAAGACCATCATTAAAAATCATCAAGAAGCTATTTGGTAAGGATTTGCAATTTGACTGTGTATGTTTGTCATCTGATATAAATCCCAATTTATGTCCAAGCACTTTTCCACTATATATTCCATAACCAAATTTAATTTTGTTACACACACCATGGTGATGGCATAGCATAGTCAGTGCAGTGACTAGAATACAAGTTGGCCAATCCAGTGTTTGAAACACAGCAATTGCAATAAGTTTCTAAACATCGAGACCATTTCTGGTGTTCACTTAGCCTCCTATTCAATGGGCATCAGGAATTCTTTCCCTGGGTGTAAAGCGGCCATGACGTTAACCACTCACATTTAGTGCCAAGTTTAAAAACAAGTGGAGTTACACCTCCACTTCCTGTATGTATACATAATGGGTAACTTCTATTAATTGAGTTGCACAGTTATATCAGCTCACTCTGTTTTAATTGCCAAAATAGAACTTGAAATATGATCATTATGATGGTAATGACTATGATGAGGATGATGATCCGTAATACGTATATAAAGCAATATCATGGACCGGTAGCTATAGCTATATCAAAAAATATTTTATTGCATTTCTTATGATTATCCTAATGCATTCCTCACTTTCATTTTTTTAACTCAAAATTCATGATTTACAGAAAATGTGTATTAGAGGGGAATATCTTTCGTTCATGACATTTGTGGGTATAATGCAAGTTGTGTCTTAAATCATCAATTGCAATAAGCAAACATATATGTATATATATTACCAGTATATTACCACATCGATTGTATATGAGTCTCAGGAACATTAGTATGTGAATATATTCAGTGTGCTCTATGATATATTTTCATGGCCGCTTGAAGTGTATGTTGAGAAGATTCCACACATTTTCACCCTGAGAATTCAAGCAAGTTACATTTGATTCACTTGCAGAAATACATATATGCATGTCTTCATACAAAGTGTCTTGTCATTTTATTCAATATTTGAGGTTTCTCTATAGGTGAAGATTCATTTCAGAGTCTTGTGGATACAGGCACCATGCAGTCTGGTAGCTCCTACATAGTAGATTATGACATATTGTTATAAAAAGAGAACGTCACAATATGAAATCATTTACTGTGTCCACATAAAATACAAACTGAAATATGACTACAAATTTTAGCAAAATTTTCCTATACATAGCAAAATAAGAAATGTATTCAGCTGTTTTCAAGTTCTTTTGTGTGGACAGATGGAAAGGCAAATAGAAAAACAGGTACAGAAACAGAGTATAACTAATATGCATTTCACTGCAAATACCCACACGACTGTACACAATGTTAAATTAACTGTCACTCAACACACTCCCCAGAATATCATACAATGAATTGGATAAATTTCAAAATCCATTATATAACCAAGGAAAATATAATCCTGATTGGATAGAGTTGTTCAGAAAAATATAATCCGTTTTCTTTCAATACAATCTCAAAACAAAGTTTTGTCAATTTCTTTTATCTGATAGTACTGCTGATACACACAGTGTTCTGTGAGGTTTCAAAATTATATGGGTCACATTAAGTGTGCCCAAATGTGTACTGTTGCAGTATAAATATCTGTGAGTACAGAATAGTAATAGAAATCTGGTATTTTGTAACAAATTATACTAAGAACTATGACTTTTCTTGAAGCAGAGCATATCATAGCCTAAGCATATATTTATGTAGAAACACAACACAAACACGCACGCACACACATGCGCATAAGTTCAAATGCACAGGCACTTTACCAGTTATGGTTACTTCAACTTTTAGGCCTCCACACACCTTCTAAGGCAGATGTGATGCAAGTTTGATGTAGGATTGATTTTCCTTTTTGTCTGTGATTGAGTGTTGATAAGATTATGATCAGCAATTTGAACGTAAATCTTAATGGGAAAGGAGGCTCAAATTGGATCTTGTTAGCATTAAGGCACAAGAGTTCTCAAAAATTTATATTCTGAAGTATCTATACTGTACGTTTGAATTTTGTTTGACCGTGCATCATCAATTAGGTAAAGTAATACAGATGAACCAACTAGATGCAGCAATGATTCATTGATATATAATATCAGCTCAACATGTTTCGGGAAATATTTTGCCCATCATCAGGAGCGTGAGACTGAGATATTTGCAGCATATGGTATCCTGTTGTTGTGGTGGGTAGGTGGATGGTGAGCTGTAGCGTTGCACTATGTGTACTGTACGTTATTTTAAGGGTTTTTTTTAAGGAAAATAGTGTTTAAATTTGCAGACAACTTGAAGGTAAATGATTTTTTCTGTATCATTTATGATCTGGTATAGGAACTTTTATTCACAAATCCTTTGTATTAACATGACAGGAATATTATTACAAACTTGAAACTAGGCATTTACAAGACAGTTCTTAACACTCATATGAAAATGTCATCATATTTAATATACCAACAATAGATACTATTTCCTTTTTGTGCTTTTCAGGTACACAGAAGAGTTCAACAAAGCGTGCAGTAACAGTTTGTTTTTTGCAAGTTTTTGTTTGGCTTGGATGTTCACTGCAGGATTATTCCAGATAGCCATGGTAATTATGACACATACTTACTGAGAAATATGTAAACTGCTGTAGCTTTCAGAGTGTGAAGATCCATTCAGATGATACATTTTTATATAATTCATAGAGTGTATTTTCTTACAATCAATGTTTAAACTACAATGTATGATATGATACATAACACACTGTACATGAATGAGATCATATCATAGTACATAAAATGGAGGTGGGTGTTTCATATCTCCCTGAGGATGGCAGCAGCATGCCACAACACATAAGTGTTTTGATAATTGTTGTGGGTTGCATTTTGATTAAGTGCATTTGACTGTGGATATACTGACAGCTGATACAGGTGCTTGCTGCAACCACTTTCTACACCTTTTTCATGATTCCTACAGGGCTAACATTGCATGTTAAATGATTTCAAAAGCTTCTTCATTTCTACCATATCACATAAAGGATGGTACACTTTCTGATCGTACCCACTACACACTCAAACTGACAAAGAAGAAGTCAGCTAATATACGAGGGCTGATCATATAATCCCGGGACTGATTTTTTTGTGAGTGAAAGAGTAGACTTACCAGCTAGTTGGTCTTGTCTTCCCTGAAGTAGAGTCCTTGTGCTTGTATACACTTATTCCAGCGTTCCTGACATTGACGAAAGTACCTATGGAAGTTACTTTTTGTAATAGCCCGCATTTGTCTCGTCGAGTTGGCTTGCACCTCTTCAATGTCATCGAATCGACGACCTTTCATTGTTTTCTTCAGTTGCGGGAACAAGAAGAAGTCGCATGGTGCAAGGTCGGGGGAGTAGGGAGGGTGTGGGAGGGACGGAATGTTGTATTTCGGCAGAAATTCATTTGTGGTGACAGCCCTGTGAGCAGGGGCATTGTCATGGTGCAGGATCCAATTGCCGGAACGTCACTTCTCAGGGCGATGTCTGCGCACAGCGTCGCGGAAGTGTTGTAGGACTGTTTTGTAGAAATCCTTATTTTCCGTCTGGCCTCTAGGGACGTACTCATGATGAACGAGCCCGTCAATGTCGAAGAACGCAATCAACATGGTCTTGACGTTGGACCTCACCTGCCGCTCTTTCTTCGGTTGAGGAGATGATGCAGTTTTCCATTGGGAGGACATTTGCTTTGTTTCCGGGTCATACCCTTAAACCCAACTTTCTTCACCAGTGATTACCGAGGACTTCAATTTCTGATCGTTTTGGGCTCGCTCACGGAGGTCAGTGCAAATTGACACGCGATCGTCCTGCCCCGCCATCAGGAAACGGGGCACAAATTTCGCTGACACATGTCTCATTTGCATATCTTCTGTTAGAATTTTCTGGCACGTACCGAATGCTATTCCAACATCCTCTGCAACCTCTCTGATAGTCAGACTTCGGTCAGCGCGAATGATTTCTCGCACACGTGCCACGGTCTCCTCAGTGTGGGAGGTGGACGGCCTGCCTGGGCGGGGGTCGTCTTCAAAGGATCGGCGTCCATTTTTGATAAGGTTATATCACTCAAAAGTCTTCGATCGATTTAGGCAGGACTCTCCGAAAGCTGCTTGCAGCATTTCGTACGTTTCAGCACCAGATTTCCCCAGACGGTAACAGAAATTGATGCACACACGCGGCTGAAAGTTGTCTTCCATCGTGAGATGCGACGCACACTGCAGATAGACGTTCACTTAGAGGCTTCCGCAGAGAGAATGCGGGCAGATACCGGCTTCCGGTTATGCAAGTACACTTGCACATAGTTGCCAACTGTCCTGCTTTGTTGCCACTTCGCTGCGTATTAGCGTGTAGCTTCCCCGAAAAAATCAATCCCGGAATTGAATGATCAGACTAAATAGATTGCATACATTAGTACATAGACGTACATCACATGATTATAAATACATATATCACATGTATACATTACATACACATTCATGCATTCATGCATGCACACATTCAAACATACATACATACATACATATATACATACTTGTATATACACAAATACATACATTTATACATACACACATGCTTATAAACATACATATATACTTACATTACATTAATTACATGCATACGTACATACACATACATACACACAAATAAATTACATTAATTACATGCATATTTACATACACATACATACATACATACATACATAATACATAAATACATACATGTATGCACACATACATACATACATACATACATACTTACTTACATAGTACATACATACACACACACCACCTACAAATATATAAATATATGTATGCACATACATACGTATACATGTCATCATCATCGTCATCTCCTGTTATCTTTTTTAGGGACAGAGGGCGTCAACAAAACGTAGCCATCTGATCCTAATTCTAGTCAATTTCTTAACTACACCCCAGGTCTTCTAGTGCCTCATTTTGGACCAAGCCAAGCCAACTACAAGTTTTAATAGGGGCGGAGACTTGCGCAAGGCGCAAGTCGACGTCCCCCTGTCTGTTAGCCATTCCTGCCTTTGATCGCATCGCTGGGCTCTATAACAGACACCTGAACTCTAAGAGGGCAATATGCTTACGCTAACGATTTTGAAGTCAGGCTGAGGTCCTTGACTGAACTAACCAAAGACTATTGCCTAGGTGGCACTGGACTAATTATGGAAGGGGTAAAGTTTGCTTCGTTGGCTGTCTGGGTTCTGAGCCCAGACTGGCCTCGTCGCAAAATACCGGTTTGCTACTTTTAGGCGCTTAGGTGAAGCAGCCGCACCTGGGGGAGGGAAGTGCGGGCCGTGTCCCGACTTTGCACTCTTTACCCTGGCATTCGCCTTACAACTGAGGAAAATCACGGAAACCTCAGTCAGGGTAGACGAAAGGCGTTCGTCTGATCAGCGCCGAATACGATTTGTTTAGTCGACTGGGTCATCGTGTGCGATGGCCTCGACTGGCCTGCTGGCCCCTGCCGCACTTCGATTACGCGTCAGGCGACTGGGTCAACCCTCAGTCAGCGTAAGTATCTGCCGAGTTGCCGTAATAGGGGGTTCCCCCAACAGCTAACTTTGTGTCCAAGCTCGCAGTCAGGTCTTTGATGTGGTCGGCAAAGAGCGGAACACCCAGATCCTCATGTACCTGCTTGTTCCTCACGTACCAGGGGGCACCAATAGCAAGGCGAAGACACTTGGATTGTAACACTTGTAGTCTTCGGACATAGGAGCGGGCAGCGGACCTCCACGCGTGGCACGCGTAATCCATCATGGGGCGGATGAGCTGCTTATATAGCAGGACTCCGTTCCTGACGGAGAGATCACTCTTCTTTATCAGGAGGGGACCCAGCATGCTCATCCTCTGAGCGGTCTTCTTTCTAACCTGATCGATGTAAGACGACCAGGTGAGACCCTTGTCTAGGGTTACCCCAGATAACGAGTGGTGTCGACCCAATCGATTGGTTCTCCGAGGAGTGTAACTTTTCGGGGCTTGAAAAAGCGCCGTCCGGCACGCGCGAATATTATCGCGGTGCTCTTAGACACATTAATGGCGATTCTCCATTCATTCAACCACCGTTGAAGGTCATTGAGATATGACTGAAGGTAGCTGACAAGCAACGTAGGCTTACCAGACGTGGCTATGATGGCCGTGTCGTCCGCGTAGAGGGCTAACTCGACGTGGTGCGAGGATGAGGGCATGTCGTTGACATACAGACTGAAGAGGACAGGGTAATCAATCCGCCCTGAGCCACACCGGCCAGCATGCCTCGAAGAGATTACGTAGCCGTCTGGAAGAACGCTTCGAACGTCCGACCCCTGAGGTAAGAGGAGATCGTATGAACTAAGTAAGACGGGAAGTTTAGGTGTGTAAGCTTGTAGAGGAGGCCATCGGTCCAAACGGTATCGAATGCTTTGGCCACGATCGAAAAAGACTGCGCCTGTTAGCCTCTTTCGCCAAAGTTCCTGGTGATTTTAACGAGGCGAGCTAGCTGCAAGGAAGTGCTATTCCTGGGACAAACCCCAAACTGCTCATTCCGCAACAGCCCGCGCACGTTTACTTCGTGTAAGATCCTAGATAAGATGATATTTTTTATAGTTTACCAGTCGTATCCAAAAGACCGATAGAATGAGGGCAGTGTTGGATCCTTCCCCGGCTTAAGTATATAGATCATTGGCCTTCTTTCACAATATACGGAAGTGATGGGTGACGAGAATCGCATTGGAGATCAGGACCAGGAGGGATACCGCTCGCTGTGGGAGATGCTTCAAGGCCCTGTTCGGGATAACGTTCGTGTCCGGAGCGTTGCTGACCTTGAGACCCCTGATGGCTTCCTGAACCTCCTCAGGGATAGTTAATTTGGGTTCGCTGGCAGGGTTCATGAGGTCAGACCTCAGCGCCACGTCAGCCTTCTCAATACCTGGCGGGACCGAAGGATCGGTCAACGGCTGAAACTGAGTCTTCAGATTGTCGGCAAGGGCTTCGGCTTACTAAGAGTTTGAGAGAGCGATTCCCCCTGGGGTGACAAGGGGGGAGACGGAATAGGAACTCTCATCACCCGTTTGGCCAACCTCAACAGCGATTGGTCTTCACGATCGAGGGATTCGAGCGTCATGCTCCGTTGGTCATTCCTCCACTCGCTGAGCCTGCGAGTCACCGAACCTTGCGGACGGTTGACCTCGGCTTTCAGAGCGGTGTCCCTGGTGATTTGCCACTGCTTCCGCAGCCGGATTTTCAGGCGTATTTCATCCTGAATGCCTGCCGTTATCGGAGGCCGTGGGTTGTCACGCCAGTGACACTTGGGAGTAGATGCCGCAACAGCCCTCAGAACGGCGCTGGAGAAGTTCTCAACGAACGTGTCGATTGCCATTTCGTTGTGCAATTCCCTGGTCGAACGGAATTTGATCTCCCAAGTGAATTTGGAAGTTGGCCCAGTCAGTGTGGCTGAGATCAGAGCGATCCGGTAGTTGTTGAAAGGATGAGCGACGCGAAGTTTCGATGAGTACCGGAAGGAAGTCCGAGCTTAGTACAGAGCAAGAAGTCAGATACACCGGGAACGTGAGGTACTTCACGATCACGATATCCGAAGCCGGAAGGCTTGACCAGCATTAAGGAATGTTTCACTTAAGAGACAAATACGAACACCGTGCCGCCTGAGAAAGTGCTCCAGCTCAAGTTTCTGCCGCGCACTTCGTCAGCATTCCAGCAGGAGAGGCGCACCTTGATGCATTTTATGTTACTCTGGCGTCAGAGAGGGTTTCCGTGCGGGATGTCCAGCCGTTGGTGCTCGGGCAGCGTAAGGTAACTTGACGCGGTTCTGGAAAGTAATATAATAACATTGTTCCATGTGGCTAAAAAGTAGGGGTTCGATAACCGAAGAGTATATTTCGTCGGCATAGCTGGTTGCTATTAGAGGCCTGGAAAAAGAGACTTGATTCACAGGTAGCAACAGGTTGTCTGTAAATCAGTAAATCTGCAGGGCACAAAATGATGCTGTTTCGGTGTTTCCGTAAATAAAATGTAGTCGCGTTGAATGTCATCAATGGCAAAATATGGAAATTCAATTTGGTATCTAGCAAAGATATTTCCAAATGTACGAGATGGCAAAAAAATTAATTTTATTTAAAGCAAAGTGCTGATTAGCAGTCTTCAAAGGTGTGGTCATAATTAATTTAAGGCCGTGAGCATTTCCTACCGTTGTAACTGTTACAAGCTCATAGTACGAATGGATGTTATCCATTCTAGTGCCAGCTATTAACTCGTATCCTTCGAAAAGGTTTAGGGACACATTCCTTAATATGCTTTGTAATGTGGCTGGATTTATAAAATTTATAGGTAGTTTGCCTTGCAATAGTGACTGTATAGTTCCCAGTAACTCGTTAATTGGCTGTATCATTAGCAACAGTGCAAATTCTAGCTGCTTAATTGCAGTGTGTAGTACACTTTGATCAAAAAGAGTACGGTTCAGCCAAACAATATATCGCGTTTTTCTTGATATCTATCATAAGATTGAATTACAATATCTTTAACTACAGTAGAAAGATTGGCAACAGCATCAGAATTTATTTTAGTTTTTACGTCAAGTTTCTTAATGTATGTCACTTGATTAGCCAGGGAGTGAACAATGTCAAAAATACTAGATTGCAGGTCATTAAGGGTGTCGTGTAATGGACGTCAGAATTTGTCGCAACCCAAAAAATAGTTTTCAACACGGAACCACCCAGATTTATCAATCCCCGTCGGCGGTTACGCCTCGGCAAAATTTGCTGAAAATAATGAAGTTTTGGCTCCAGTGTGTCCAGTGTCGTCTCGATCTGTTTCAATTCAGAAACTGGGGTAAATTCCGTCCTATGTTTCTCAATTAAAAGTACATCAGCTCGGATAGTGGAAACTGCTTCCTCGTAGATATTTGTATCAAGGTCTAAAGCAATATACAAGGAATTGCTTGATAAAAAAGTCCCTCTCTTTCAAAATATTATACTGTGGTTTAATGGCTGGATGACTATTTCCGCTACAATTAAACTCAGGAGGCATCCTGTAACAAATGAAATTTTACAATATATTATCTAATTTTCTATCTTGCTAAAAGTATCTAGTTAGCATTATCTACACAATCCTGAGATACAATCCTAGCTCTCGATCTAGTAATGGGCGGCTCGGTCCTCGTGGGCTGCAGTTTGCGCCTTGAACTGGGTGTTAGGAAAGGGACGTAAGTAGGATCCCTATTTTCGGAAACTGGTGTATCTTATATCAGAGGAGTGGTTTCTGGCGTGTTCGGGCTTTGATCAGGCGGAATCCGCGGTTCAGTTGCACGTTCTTGCGGGTTCCTTTGTAACAATGGGAAGGGGCCATTTTTTATTCCTTCTTCTCTTCCTCTGTATGTGGCGGTGGTTTTCCGCGTTTTTTCTCTTTCCCTTTTGCTTGGCCTTAGGCTTCCATGCATGAAAGTTGTATGCCTTTTTCAATCTATTCAAGTGTACAACTTGCTTCGTGAAGTTTTGATCCTCAATTTCACAATTTAGGTCAGAGATTTTTGCAGTTATTCTATACGGACCTGACCAGGGTTTGCGAAATTTTCTAGACAAGCCGAATTTTGCTGCAGGGTTAAACAGGTAAACAAAATCTCCTGTTTGGAAGCTTCGCAACTTAGCTCTCTGATCGTATAGCTTTTTATTATTACGGTGTTACTTCCTGTTGGCTTGCTTTACTACTTTATAGGCCAACAATAGGCTGTCCTTTAGATTTTGCAGCCGTTGAGTGTAGTTCAAACGTGATTGCAAAATCTTTGCTCTCAGATCGTCACTGCTAGGCAGTAACATCTCTCTCCCATGCAGGAGGTAGAAGGGGCTGTATCCGGTGACTGTGTTTGGGGTCGCCTGGTAGGCCATTAAATAGAAAGGTACTAGCACATCCCAATTTGTGTTGGTGGCGTTAATATAGTGTGACAGTCCTGCGTGCAAGGAGCGATGAAAACGTTCAATGACTCCATTGCTCTGGGGGTGCAAGCTGGTGGTGTGGATTTTGTGGATGCCAAGTACCTTGCAGGTTTCTTTGAAAAATGCGGACCTAAAATTTCGGCCTGGGTCGGTAATTAATTTTCATCCTGTGCCGTGTCATGTTACAATCCGCGTGATATACACGCGGGCAATTGTCTCCGAGGTGATATCAGGGACTGAAAATGCCTCCACATATCTCGTGAAATTATCAATAAATGTGACCAAATATTTGTTTTTGCGTGGCGTATTCACATGGGGGCCGGTGATGTCCATGGACGTAATTTCGAAAGGAAATTTCGGCTCCTCAACCTCTCCAAGTGGAGCAGTAAATTCATGGTTTTCCTTTCGTCGTTGGCAGGGATCACATTTCCAGACATACTCTTCCATGGATCGGCGCATACCAGGCAACCAGTAGCACAAGGAAGTCAGATCATAGATTCATTTAACGCCTGGGTGTGCTATATACTTTTGATTGTGGTTTTGATTGAGGACCCTTTGAATCAGAGATCTCGGTACAACAACCTGATGTTTTCCTTGGGGGCGGCGCCTATACATGACACCGTCATCATCCCGAAAAAATTCACGATTCATAGAAAGGGCTCCTGGGTTCTGTTTCATGCAGTATTCGTCCCTTTCTTGCTCTGCTTGATATTCTCCTTGTTTAAACTGTCTTCGTGCATAACCGCGCCTGCATGCCCACTCAGGGCGTCGGCATGGACTATTTTTCTTCCCAGTCGGAGCTGAATCACAAAATCTAGCCCCAAAAGCGTCAGACTCCACCTCAAAAGGCGGCTGTTGTGGTCAGTAAAATTTCGTAAGTGGACAGAGCGGAGTAATCGGTCCTAACCACAAATTTCTGGCCGTATAAGTAGCAACGGAAGTACTTTGTGGTCCATACCAGGGCTAGTAATTCGAGTTCCGTGGCCGAATATGACTGTTCCGCTATACTTAGCTGACGGCTGGCGTAAGCGATCGAACGATCTGCGTCATATTGAACCTGGGATAAGACTGCCTCAACTGCCAGCTTGGAGGCATCACACGTGAGTATGAATGGTAAATCAAAATTTGGATAGGCCAGCACGGGTGTGGTACAGAGCTTATCCTTCATCCTTTCGAAAGCCTCCTGTTGACTAGGACCCCATACAAAACCTTGGTTTTTCCTAGTCAAGGACGTCAGAGGTTTTGCTATCTCAGCAAAATTTGGCACGAGCCGTCGGTAGAAAGAGGCGAGGCCTATGAACGCTCTAACGTCTTTAACGTTTTTCGGGGTCGGATATACTTTTATTGCCTTCACTTTATCAGCGGAAGCAGAGATCCGTACTCGGACAGGTTAAAGCCTAGATATTTCACCCGCGGTTGCGCGACTTCGCACTTTCCCGGGTGCTACTGGAGATTGGCTTTGTCGAATCTCTGTAATACGTGTTCTAGCCGCAGAGCGTGTTCCTCTACCGACTTAGAGAACAAAACAATATCATCAATAACACATACGCTTCTGAGTCTATAAGGTTCTTTAAGACCGTGTCTATACGTCGTTGAAAGTTTGCCGGGTTATTCGACAAACCAAACGCAGTATATTAAATTCATACTCCCCGAACGGCACAGAAAATCCTGTTCGCCCCCGGTGCTCTTCCTTTATAGGAACCTGCCAGAACCCGCTGTAGCAGTCGAGCACTGAGAACTATTTTGAGCCAAAGAGAGCGGAGGTTGTCTCTTAAAAAACGGGGAGTGGATACGGGTCTAATTTCGTTACCGAATTTAGGGCCCGGAAACCTACACAGAGCCTAAATTTCGGCCTCCCGTCTGGGCTCCGTTTCGGCACTAAAAGCGCCGGGGCACTCCAGGGTGAATTGCTCTCCCGAATAACTCCCTTGAGCAGCATATCCTCTATCTGGGCCTTCATTTCACCCCGCAACGCGTAGGGTGTGCAGTACGGTGGCCGCCTAATGTGTCGCGCGTCCCCCACTAGTATTTCATGTTCTATAACATTTGTCCCTTTAAAATCATTAGTCGCCTCATCGTGAAATACGTGGGCGTATTTCAGTAGGACAGGTTATAGTATCTGTCTCTCTTCCGGGGGTAGATAATCTAGTTTCCCTTGCAGCAACTTCTGTTAAAGTGCTTCGTTCCTCCTTTTCCTACACGGCTTCGTAGGCCGATCAGAATCTGAGTTAATACAGTCAACTAACGGTTCAGAAATCTCCTCGACTACCCCTAGGATTGTTGCTTTTGCAATGACCAGTTCTCCGTTAGTGAAATTTGATACCATGACGTAGACACAATTTCTGGGTACTTCAGTTTCTTTACCACTGAGTTGCGACTTCACCCGGGGCACTTGGGCGCTCGACTTGACTCGAGAAAGCGCCTTTGCGGGGAGAATCCCTTGTATGGGTATCTGCGCAGGCTCTACGCAGATAAGCGGAGGGAGGTTTTGCTCCTTTTCACATTCTATCCTTCCAAGAACAACTTGTCGGCATTTGGGTTCTACAGTAATATTCTCCTTAGCCCTAACAAGCCAGGTCCTACTTTGTTCAGTAATTTTCTCAGGGCGGAGATCAGCTGGGGGCTGTTGGCATGTATGTTGCGTCTCCTGTAACCTGAGCTGGGGCTGTTCTCTACCTTACCTCAGTGAACACTTGAATGCTGTGTGCTTCGCGTGCGGAACACTAACGCTCGCGACACTCTGCAGATGTCAGCAAAGGACATCGTGGCGTACTCAAAATTTATTACGGCTCCTGTTTTTTTCCAAAATATCGGTGCCGAGCAGACCAGCTGCCTCTGTGGGCAATGAACACACTAGGAACGCGTGAGTATATTCGCGTCCATTTAGCAAGAAAGAAACTGACTGTAATCCTTTTATATCAAGGAGATCTCCTGTTACTCCATGCGGTTTCTGTGCGGTAACTCTGACGTCACAGCTCGATACGTCAGGTTGGAGTATCGAAACATTGGAACCTGTGTCTAGAATCAAACATCTTGACACTCCCTCCATTTGCACTGAAATGGTGGGGGTGCCGTGCTCCAATGACATAGAAACTGAGATCATGACAGCTTTGTCAGAGGCGTTAGGGCGGATGGAGCTGTCGTCATTCACACCAAGTACTCGTTTCCCTGACTCGTCTCTCGCTCTCTGGCTTCCCCTTTTTGAACACGAGGGGGCTTATCCGGGGGTTGCGATCGTCTCGAGCGCCTGCTCTGGTCCCTACTCCCCCATGAGCCAGAAGGGTGTGCCTCCCTTTTCAGCCTGGTGGGGCAATCTCTGGCATAATGGCCCAGGCCGTCACATTCGTAGCATCTAACAGCAGCTTTTGTCTGCTCATTCTTAGTTCCTGAATTTGATGGCTTGGTAGTGCTACGTGGAGCCCTGTAGCTCTGATCACGCGAGTGATTGACCGCCTGCGTGTCAGCTGAGCGTCGAGAGCCACTGCCTTCTCGACGCGGCCGACTGGGTGATCGCGATAAGAGCCGAACCGAGTTATCGAACCTTGTATAAAAAGTTTAATTGGATTTCTCTTGATTTTCTGCTTCCTGAACCGTAAGGACAATCGACAGCGCATGTTCGAAAGTTCGGGGGCGGCCGTACCTCGTTTGTTTCCCGGGAATGCCTGCGAGCCCTCCCACAAAGCTGGCCATAAGCATGCGGTCGGCATTTTCTCGGTGGATCCGTTGGGCCAACGGGTCATCCACTTTACACATCACTTTTTTGCGCGAGTCCTTTACATCTGTCTGCGAATTCCCGGACACTCTCTTTTTCTTTTGTCTCGCTGTTTGTAGTTGCAAAAAATAAAACTGATCTGAATGCGTGTCCCTAAACCTCTGGGTAAATGCACTTTTAAAACTACCCCATGTCACGTCCTCGGCGTGGAGCTCGGGACACCCATATAAAACAATTTAGCAGCTCCTGTCAATTTTAAAACAGCTATCCTTATCTTGTCAGATTGCTCCCAACGTCCTATTTGCGCTGACCCCTCGATACTAGATAAAAATTCCTCTAGCGGGACCCTTGATTCCAAGCCAGACCACTTTGGGACCAAGGAAATCAAGGAGAAGTCTTTGTGGACCGTGGGCACAGCTGTGGACAAGCGTTCTCTTAGTCTCTGGATCTTCATTTTTGACTCTGTCAACTCTGCCTGGAGTCTTGCCTCCGTCATGATAAAACTGGGATGCGTGCTGACTAAATTTCGAAATTTTACCGGCTCTAATTCTTCTCACGTACCTGTTCCTTAAAATCACTACTAAAATTCCCAATCCCGTCTCCAAAACCTGCTCGTAGTAAATTCTTTCTGATCTAATTTAATCCTAACGCTGCAAAACCATTTGTAGTGTATTGGGTGGTAGCGTATTTACTTGTTTGCCGAGCAGGGCATGCTGAAATGCAAGATGGTTGCTAGGAACTTCACTATTAACACTCACGGATTTTATTCCAAACACCTACGTCGTGTGAGCGTATACTGAAAAACACTTATTTCAACGACAAACGGATTGGGTTGACGGGAGTGTAGAACAACTGGCGGAAACTCTAAAAATTTAATTATCAATCTAGCCGTGAAAATAATAAGGTATATTCTATTTAAATAAAAGAAGCTAATATAAAATGTTAAGTCAACACTAAAACAATTTCGTTCTGGAATTTTAAGTTGGTTATAAATTTCACCTCATACAAAATAACTGTTTCGCCTTGTACATGTATATATCAAACGCGAATAATTTGAAATTTGGAGGTTAACGTAATTCTAATTAAATTTGCCGAATATGCTCAGCTAGAAGTCTAGAATTTCAAAATCAGTCAACACAACTTACCTGTTGTAAACAGAAAACTGCCAGAGTCCATCGGAAGCACAATCAATATACTGACGACTGTTCGGTATTGTATTCACAGTGATAAATTTCACTAAGCTAAAGTCTTCAGTTTCTTAGGTGCGTAATCTGCCGGCGAGCAAGTAACATCGAGCAAGAGGCCTTTTCCCGCCGCGTTAGGTGTATATATAAAGACGAAACAGCGAGTCAGGCATTTCTAAAAGTTTAGCGAAATCTTAACGTCACAATAAGGTTCAATCATATAGGAAGAGTAATGAACTATATTCGCTGACGCTCAATCATATTTGAAGTCTTGAACTGTCTAAGTGCTGAGCACGTAACAGTTCAGCGCTGTTAACTCTTTGTTCGCTAAATAAATTGCAAAATCAATATTCACTTTTGTTAAATTAAACATTCATTACAGTACTTACATAATGCACATAGATTCTTAAATCAGTATACCACTATAATAAAAATCTTGTGATACAGTACTTAATTCACTATACACTAAGGTACTTTCCATTGTTTAAAATGATTAAGTGCATAAAAATTTTTTCAGAACACTTTAAATTTTTTTAATCAGCAACTTCTTAATCTCCAAGGGTAAATTATTCAAAATTTTTATCCATAAATAATAAGCTTCTTTTTGAAGAATGGTTAACTTTGCTTGAGTAAGGTATAAATTATTTCTTTGTCTAGTGTCTAAATTGTGATTTTCATTGTTTGTTAAAAAAAGTTTTTGTTTTGAACTACAAACATTAATAAAGATAACATACTAGTATATTGTGATGTCAAAGGCAAAATTTGTAATTTTTTAAATAAATTTCTACATGAAACTTTGTTCCCACATCCTTCAATAATTCTAATTGCCTTTTTTTGTATTATAAAAATTATGGAGCTATGCAACGAGTTTTCCCAAAATATAATTCCATAGCTCATAACCGAGTGAAAACAAAAGCATAATAAACCACTTTTAATGATGAGGCAGACATGTGTGTTTTGGCATTTCTAATTATATAACAGGCCTTACTTAACTTTTTCATAAGTAAACAAATATGTTTATTCCAAGACAAAGTATTACTCATTGTCATCCCCAAAAGTAAATGCATTCAATAGGAAATTGAATAAAACAATGTATGTATGTCATTTATTTTCCGTAAATTTTTTACAAGATACGGAAATAGTCACGTTACTAAAAATAAGAAACACAGCAACATAGAATAGCATATATACTTGGTTGAGAGAAAGTTTGTTGGCAATAAAAAATACAATAAAAACTTAATACATTTAAGATACAAGAAACAGATTTAAAGTATATAACTCATCATACTACTTACAAAATCGAGTTATGATTTACAGCATTTGTCACAACACAGTTTACAA
>Ga0209629_10000577_pt1 | contig 20492 bp, 12 predicted proteins | sample TergutCu122P5_FD_187286 | JGI IMG/M metagenome (GOLD analysis project Ga0209629, IMG submission 187286) | Cubitermes ugandensis P5 segment gut microbial communities from Kakamega Forest, Kenya - Cu122 P5 (SPAdes) (version 2) | ecosystem: Host-associated > Arthropoda: Insects > Digestive system...
GGGGGTAGGTTTTTGAAAATCGAAAAAAGTGTCTCTTAAATAGTTAAATATCAACAATGTAAAAATTAAAAACGAATTTAGTCGGTTAATAGTGATTCTTTATAAATTTTCTTGTATAATTGAAACCGCTCTTCATTGCTTGTCATTTGAGGGAGTGCAGACTTTAAATCCTGTATTCTTTTTTCTTTCAGGGAAATATATAAACTATCCTGTGTAATGGTTTTGTCTAATTCGATTAGAAGTGAATTCAAAGCTGTTCCGGCAGATAAAGATTCAAAAGCCGGAATGAAACAACAGAGTAAAAACAAGATTCGTCGAAATTTTCTCATGTTGCAAATGTATAATTTTTTGTTGTCATTTCAAAACTTTTTCCGCGATTCCTTAGGAGATATTCCAAATTGCCTTTTAAAACTCTTTGAAAAATAGGAGGAAGAACCAAACCCCACTAAAAAGCAGATTTCATTAATCCTATAAGAACCTTCCTGCAACAATTCGTTGGCTTTTTTCAGACGTACCAACTGTATAAAATCGTTGGGCGTCAATTCGGAAATGCCTTTTATTTTGCGGTGCAAACTGGATCGGCTCATGTTCAACGCTTCTGCCAGATGATCGACATTAAAGTTGACGTTCGACAAGTTTTTGTGGATTACCTGTATTGCTTTATCCAAAAATATTTCATCAGCTTTAGTCAGAGCGATTGTACTGATGTTTTGCGCAGGAGAATTGATAAAAGCCTGTTTGATTTTGTTTCTATTTATCAGAATATTCGCAATTTGAGCAAGCAAATGTTCCATCGAAAAAGGCTTTTCCACGTAGGCATCTGCGCCGAGGTCTAAACTTTCGATACGGGTTTGGATGTCGGTTTTTGCAGTCAGCATAATCACCGGAATATGACTGGTTTCCACGTTTGATTTAATAGCTTTGCAAAGTTGCAAACCATCCATTTCCGGCATCATGATATCGGTTACGACAAGGTCGATATTTTCTTTCTGCAAATATTCCAAAGCAATTTTCCCGTTAGCAGCTTTAAATACGGTATAAGTCTCTTTTAATCTGCGATATATGAAATTAATCATATCCCTGTTATCTTCCACGAGCAACAAAGTCAGTTTACTTCGTGAATGTTCCGATTCTGCGTTTTCTTCCAGTAGCCGGCCGGATTCTCCTTCTATGTTTTCTTCTTTAATCGTCACCGAAGAGCTTTGATTCAGAGGGAGCTGCAGAACAAATTCATTAAACTGTTGTTCCGGCGAAGTATCCAAGTAGAGTTTTCCTCCATGTAATTCGGCCAATGAACGGGATAAAGGTAAACCCAAACCGGTTCCGGATTGAACCTGAGCCTTGTTTTCGTCATTGATTTGGAAAAAGGGTTCAAAAATCTTTTCTTTCATTTCTTCCGGAATCAGGTTTCCGTCACTTATCACCCTGATGCAGAAATAGTTTCCGGTTAATTCCAAAACCAATACGATTTCCTTTTCGGCATATTTAATGGCATTCGTAAATAAATTGCTTATTATTTTGGTAAAAGCTTCTTTGTCAATATCTGCATAGAAAGCCTTCTGCGGCAATTTCAAGTCAAAGCTTAATTTCTTTTGCTGAATTCCGGGGCTGAAACGAGCATAAATATCGTTTATCAATTGCAAAACATCCGATCGCATGAAATTCAACTGAAAACCTTTTGATTCTATTTTACGGAAATCAAGTAATTGATTGGATAAATCATGTAAACGATTGGTGTTTTTCTCGATTACTTTCAGATTTTCCATCATCTCAGCTTGATCCATTTCATGCGTAAGAATGTATTCTACCGGAGCTTTAATAAGGCTCAAAGGCGTTCGTATTTCGTGAACGATATTCGTAAAAAAAGCGATTTTAGCATTGTATATTTCTTCGTTTTTCTTGTTCTCAAACGATTGCAACCTGTACCGGTTGCGTCTTTCCATTCTTTTTTTGTAAGTGATAATAAACCGGACGATAAAAAACATGGTAACAAAAAAATAGAGTAAATAAGCCGGCAGCGTTTTGTAAAAAGGCGGTTGAATTTGTATCAATAGCTTAGTTTCAACATCATTCCATTTTCCGTCGTTGTTGGAACCTTTCAGGCGGAATACATAATTCTTCGGCGGAATATTGGAATAAGTAACGCTGTGCTCCCCTTTTAATTGTGTCCAATCTTTATCAAATCCTTCCAACATATACGCATAATTATTTTTCCCGGGCGCAACATAACTCAATGCAGCAAAATCAATGGTAAAAGACGATTGATTGTATTTCAACCGGATTTCCTTGCGGTTATAAATGGAAGTAGTCAGGACGGAATCGACTTCACGATTTTCATTTTTCCTGTTTAATAAATGGAAACCGGTAATAACAACCGGCGGGATTATTTCATTTTCCGTGAACGAAAGCGGGTCGAAAGCGATAAAGCCGTTCAAACAACCAAAATAAAGCCGGCCATCCGGCGATTTATATCCCGATTTATAATTGAATTGGTTACCCAGCAAACCATCTACCAGCGTATAGGTTTTTACAGTTCCATTGTCCGGATTGAAACAAGCAAGCCCGTTGTTGGTTGTAAGCCATAAACGATTCTTATTGTCTTCCAATATTTTATAAACCACGTTGTTGGGTAAACCGTCCTGTGTGGTAAAAGCAGTAAAAGTTTCACTATCGGGAAGATATTTACAAATTCCGCCTCCTTCCGACGTAAACCACAGATTATTCTTGCTGTCTTCATAAATGGATATAATCTTGTTGTGCATCAAACTGCCCGGGTTGCTGGGGTCGTGCACAAAATTCTTCCATTCTTTGGTGCGGGGATTAAAACGAAAAAGTCCCCTGTTGAATGTTGCAAACCAAATCATGCCGTCGTGCGATTGGAAGATATCATAAATAAACGTATCTCCCATAAAATCTACTTTCGTAAATTGTTCTTGCTGAGGTTCAAATAAACTCAAACCATAAATTGTTCCCAGCCAGATATTACCGGTATTATCTTTATAAATGGAAAACACGCTATTGTCGCATATTGAATTTTGATTATCCGTTTTTTGATAATGACGGATCACTTTTTGCGATTTAATATCAATGATATCGACGCCATGCATGAAAGTTCCCATCCACAGCCGGTCACCATCAGCCAATAAACCGTGAATGTTGTAATAAACGATACTTCTGTCGCCGTTCGGCATAATGTTTTTGAAAACATTCGTCTGTGGATTATAGTAATTCAATCCGTTATCTTCCGTTCCAATCCAAAGACCTCCATATTTATCTTGTTGGAATTCACGTATTCGTTTCCCTTGTACCGAATTGCCTTTATTATGCTGATAAAAACGGACAAAAGGCGTATGCTGAGGCGGGTAATAGTTTACGCCGCCGAAATAAGTACCAATCCAGAAACCGCCTTCTCTGTCTTTATAGATGCTGTACACCGCATTATCCGAAAGTGAATACGGATCGAAAGGATCATTAATAAGATTTTGGATCGTCCCGTTTTGTACATTGTACATATACAAGCCTGATTCGGTTCCGAAAAATAATTCATTGTCCGATTTCCGGATAATATCCCGGACAAACAGTTTTTCTTCATTTCCCGATTCAAACAAAGGCTTAATTTGTAAATTAATCAAACTGAGTTTTTTAATACCTCCGTTCGAGGTACCGATTAAAAGATCGTTGTAATTATCTTGAAAAATCCGGTAAATTCCATCGGCGAAGTTTTTTCCGTCAGAAATCGTTTCAAAACGGTCATTTCCCCGGTCGTACCGGCTAAGACCTCCTCCATGTGTTCCTATCCATACTTGATTATCCCTGTCGATACAAATGCACCAGGCATTAACTATAGCGTTTATTTTATAAAATATTAATTCATTCCGGTTCGCTTTATATTGGAATACCCCTTGCCAATCAACAGCAAACCAAAGATTACCTTCTTGGTCGCTTTTTATATCATTCACTTCCTTTTCAATACCAATTCCCTGAGCGGTTTTTATATTGAAGTGAGAAAAAAAATCCGTATCCGGATGATAAAGAAAAACGCCTGCATCAGTGCCAATCCATATTATTCCTCCTTTTTCCTGATGCAAACACCGGATAAAATTGTTGCCGATACTGTTTTTATTCGCTGCGCTGTAACGATAATTGCGGAATGAATAACCGTCATAACGACTCAAGCCGTCTTTTGTTCCGAACCACATAAATCCTTGTTGGTCTTGCATAATACAATTCACCGTATTTTGAGGCAAACCGTCTTCTACTCCGTAATGTCGGAAGTAAAAACTATCTTCTCCAAATGATGTGAAAGGGAAGATAAAAATAATCAGTAAATATATTGCTATTTTTTTCATTGTGTAAAGCAAAGATAAAACAAAAAAGTCATCCTGCAAAATAATAAATATTAACCCAAAATGTTAATTATTATCTTAAAAAAGAAAAATAGGTATATTTGACAAAATAATACACGTAATTGATAAAATTGGATATATTATTTTTTGATTTTATTTTATAATTTTGTAGTGTTAAGTTAATTTTATTACGCCGTCATTGCGAGCCGCTTCGGCGAAGCAATCTATACTATTTTGAGATTGCTTCGGCTGCTTCGTTCCTCGCAGCTCTCGCAATGACGACGCGCCAAATTTTGATTAACATAACAGTAGTATTAATTATTTATATTTAATTTAATAATGAAAAAGCAAACAATAACCGCTATATCTATCATTCTGCTGGTACTATCCGGCTTGACAGCATGCACGCCTAAGATTCAAAATCCGCTTCCCGTAGCCTTTGGAGATCCTTTTGTACTAAAGGCTTCCGACGGAAAATATTACATGTATGGAACTTCCGATGGATTAAACGGTTTCAAAACCTATTCTTCCACCGATTTAGCCGATTGGAAAGATGAGGGACAAGTATATAAAGGAGGCGGTCCCGATTCATGGAATGTCGATTGCTTCTGGGCGCCGGAAGTGTATGAGCGAAACGGGAAATACTATCTTTGGTACAGCGCCAATTGGAAAGAAAATCCCAACAACGAATTGGAAAATTTCAGAATTGGCGTAGCGGTTGCAGATCAGCCGACCGGTCCTTTCAGGGATATGTTCGGCCGCCCGGTTTTCGACCCTGGTTATCCGATTATTGATGCAAACATTCTTTTCGACGATAAAACAGGAAGAGCTTATCTCTATTACTCCCGTTGCTGCTACAAACATCCGGTGGAAAGCGAAATAGCCGATTGGGCAAAAGCGAAAGGCTGGTTCGACGAGATTGAAGAAAGTTGGATATATGGTGTAGAACTGAAACCCGACTTTTCCGGAATTATCGGTGAACCGCAATTGTTACTTTCGCCTCCGAAAACAATGAACGACCCGCAATCGGAATGGGAAAGCCGTTCAGTCACTTCCCAAGAGGTTAATCGCCGGTGGACGGAAGGTTCATTTATCTTTAAAGAAAATGACGCCTATTATATAATGTATTCCGCAAACTATTTTGGAGGGAAAAATTATGCGGTAGGTTATGCGACATCCAAAAATCCATTAGGTCCCTTTGTGAAAGCGGATAACAATCCTGTTTTGCAAAAAAACACCGATGCCGGTGGCACAATTACGGGAACAGGACACAATATGGTTTTCAAATCCGACGGTAAAATGTATTGCGTTTATCATGGCCGTACGGAAAAAACGGGAGACAAACGGATGGTTTTCATTAGTCCGATGAAAATTAGGCCTGATGGTAAATTGATTGTAAATATGCCTGAAAATTAACAAAATTATACAACATTTTTATTATGAAGAAAAAAGCTATATTATTACTTGGAATAACTTGTTTGGCTATGCAAAGTATGGCGCAGTGGAAACCTGCCGGAGATAAAATTAAAACTCAATGGGGAGAGAATTTGAATCCGGATAAAGTTTTAGCCGAATATCCGCGTCCCATCATGGAGCGCAACGACTGGGTAAATTTGAACGGACTTTGGGACTACGCAGTTTTACCGAGAGGCGGGCAAGAACCTGCGCAGTTTTCCGGTAAAATATTAGTACCCTTTGCCATTGAATCAAGTTTGTCGGGCGTTGGACAACGTGTTGGAGATGAGAATGAACTGTGGTACAAAAGAACAATTAAGTTGCCCGCAAACTGGAAAGGGAAAAATATTTTGCTGCATTTCGGAGCCGTAGATTGGGATACAGAGGTGTTTCTGAATGATATTAAAATTGGAAATCACCGGGGCGGTTATACTCCGTTCAGTTTTGATATTACGCCTTTTTTGAATGCCGGCGGTGAACAAAAATTAGTAGTAAAAGTATTTGATCCTACCGACAAAGGTTATCAACCTCACGGAAAGCAGGTAAACAAACCTGAAGGAATATGGTACACGTCTGTTACGGGAATATGGCAGACTGTCTGGATGGAACCGGTCAATATAAAACACATTACCAACGTGAAGAATGTTCCTGATATTGATAATAAAAAACTCAATATTGACATCTGCACGCAAAATACTAATAATGCCGACATCGTTGAAGTGAAAATATTCGACGCCGGCAAATTAATCAATTCGGCTAAAGCAGCCAATGGTCAATCACTTTCCGTTAGCATTCAGAATGCCAAACTTTGGTCGCCCGACTCTCCTTTTCTATATGACATGGAAGTAAATTTGTATTCGGAAGGGAAATTGGTCGATCAAGTGAAAAGCTATTGTGCGATGAGGAAAATATCCACAAACAGAGATAAGAATGGCGTGATGAGAATACAGTTGAACAACAAAGATTGTTTCAATTTCGGACCGCTTGATCAAGGCTGGTGGCCCGACGGATTATACACTGCTCCATCGGATGAAGCCATGCTTTACGACATAAAGAAAACAAAAGATTTTGGTTTTAACATGATCCGTAAACATGTAAAAGTCGAGCCTGCGCGCTGGTATATGCACTGCGACCGCGAGGGAATTTTGGTCTGGCAGGATATGCCAAGCGGAGACAGAAGTCCGCAATGGCAAATGCACGAATATTTTTCTGGAACGGAATTGGTACGTTCTGCAGAGTCGGAAGCCAATTATCGCCGGGAATGGAAAGAAATTATAGATTATCTGTACAGCAATCCTTGCGTTGTCGTATGGGTACCGTTCAATGAAGCCTGGGGACAGTTTAAAACACCAGACATTGTGGAATGGACTAAGGCTTATGACCCTTCACGTTTGGTAAACCCCGCAAGCGGCGGAAACCATTATCGAACCGGAGATTTGTTGGACATACACCACTATCCAAACCCTGCAATTACCATTGTTGATCCTGAGCGTGCAACCGTTCAGGGAGAATATGGAGGAATAGGCATGCCGGTCGAAAATCATTTATGGCAACCGGATAAAAATTGGGGATATGTTCAGTTTAAAAGCCCGAAAGAAGTTACAGACGAGTATGTAAAATTTGCAGAACAGTTGAAAAAATTGATCCGCGTTGCTTATTCAGGAGCCGTCTATACACAGACTACGGATGTTGAAGGTGAAGTAAACGGACTGATGACCTACGACCGTAAAATGGTTAAAATGGAAGAAGACCGTTTGCGGAAAGCTAACCGGGAGATATGTAATATATTGGAATAAAATTTATTAATATGAGAAAATACAGTTTAATAATTATGTTTTGTATAAGCATTGTCACCCATTGCTTATATGCACAAACAGCCTCCGTCACCATTCGCGGCGTCGTAACCGATTCAAAAAATGAACCTTTGATCGGAGTGTCTGTTCAGGAAAAAGGTACGGGAAAAGGTACGGTCACCGATATCGATGGTAAATTCAGTTTATCGGTAACACCCAATTCCCATGTGCTTTTTAGCTATATGGGGTATAAATCGGTGGAAATAAGCGTCACTTCCCAAACGGAATATAATATTGTCATGACGGAAAATGTTTCACAATTAGACGAAGTTGTCGTAGTAGCTTACGGTACACAACGCAAGAAAGATATCACAGGCGCTATTTCGGTGGTTGATACAAAAGCCATTGAGAAACAGTTGCTACCCGGTATTGGTCAGGCTTTGCAGGGACTTGCAACCGGCGTACAAGTAACTTCGTCGGGTGCGCCGGGTTCCGGAGTTGACATCATTATTCGCGGTATAGGCAGTTTCAAAAATACCGATCCTCTGTATGTGATTGACGGAATGATTCTTGAAAGTTCGCAGCGTGAATTTAACATGAACGACATTGAAAGTATTCAAATTCTGAAAGACGCTTCTGCTACGGCGCTTTATGGTTCGCGCGCCTCAGGAGGAGTTATTTTGATTACAACTAAAAAAGGCGGCGATGGTCAGACAAAAATCCGTTTTAACGGCACGCTGGGCGTTTCACAGATTGCCAAAAGATATGATATGATGAACAGTCTGGAATTTTTACGTATCAACAGGCTGGCTTACCAGAATGCAGATAAGGAATGGCCCGGAGAACCGGCACAAGGACAAATCCTGACCAATACCGACTGGCAGAGCGCTTTTTTCAAAACAGGATTGACAAAGGATTACAATCTGAACGTTTCAGGTGGTAATCCCAATGGAAATTATATGCTTTCTTTCGATTATTACAATGAAGATGGCGTGGTTATCGGTCCTTTCCACGACCGGATAACTGTCCGAAGCAATTCGGAAGCCAAGAAAGGCATTTTCACTATCGGGGAAAACCTTATGGCAGGACGTTCGGTTACTAAATTAATGATAGGAAATCCATTCATTGATTTAGCCAGAATGCCGCCAATCATTCCCATACGCGATCCTGACAATCCCGATGAGTATGGTTATGGAAGCGCCGCCTATCAAACTTATGCAACAAATCCCATCGGTTTACAGGAAACGAATGACCAAAGGCAAACAAATCTTCGCCTCATTGGTAATGCTTACCTGCAATTGGAGCCAATCAAAGGTTTGCAATTGAAATCCAATGTAGGAATTGAATATTTCAACTGGTACGATAACTACAAAACGACTTACAAGCAACTCCGGTACCTGACGTCTGGTTTTGATCATCGAACGGAGCTTTACGAAAGCAATGGCGGCATGCAGTCGTGGCTTTGGGAAAATACCGCTTTCTACAAAAAGAGTATTGGAAAGAACGACTTTGATATTTTATTAGGATATTCGGCGCAGAGAGCGGATCGCCGCGGCAATGGCGTTTCAGGCTATAATCTAATAAGTGATGGATTTTGGGTTCTTACAGGGACTTCAAAGCCTGCCGGTTATGCAATATATGGAATAGATAAGAACAATCCGGAATCGCCTTCGGAAACCGTTATTGACATGACTTCTTTATTTGGACGAATAAACTATTCATTCGACAATAAATATTTATTGCAAGCCAATTTGCGGCGGGATGCTTCTTCCCTTTATGGCAAAAACTACAGATATGGGTATTTCCCCGGCATTTCGTTCGGCTGGCGTATCAGTCAGGAAGCGTTTATGAAATCTTTCACTTGGATAAGCGACTTGAAATTTCGTGCAAGTATGGGTATCGCAGGAAATCAAATGGCAATTCCGCCTTATCAGTATGCCGCTTACATTGATACTGGAGACCGCGGCGCTATTTTCGGTTCCCCACCAACGTACTACCAGGGGCAAATTCAGACAGGCAGGGCAAATCCCGACTTGAGGTGGGAAAGGAAAACGACTTATAACGTAGGCTTGGATTTTTCCTTATTCGATCAACGCCTTTACGGATCATTTGAATATTTCTACGCTCGTCTGAAAGATTTGTTGATCACCAAAAAGCAGTCATGGGCGAGCGGTACGGACATTGACCCTTGGATCAACTACGGAAAAATCAATAACAAGGGATTGGAGCTTCAAATAGGTTTCAGGGAAACAAAAAGCGATTTCACTTACGATATTTCGCTAAACATGTCGGCAATTCGCAACAAAGTGTTAACGTTAGACGGCGATGATTTCTATTTTTCCGGTCTGAACGGAGCAAGTCAAACCGTGTTAGGGCGTTCGATGGGAGAATTTTACGTACTTCGCACCGATGGTATATTCCAGAATTGGGACGAAGTTTATGCCCATTCGACAACCCGTACAAATCCAACTACCGGACAACAAGAAACGGTTCTAATCCAACCCAAAGCAGCGCCGGGAGATATTCGCTATAAAGACGTAAACAACGATGGAATCATATCCGAAGCAGACCGTCAATTTATCGGCAGTCCTTTCCCGAAGTTTAACGGCGGATTGAACTTTTCCTGCGGCTATAAAAATTTCGACTTTAATTTGTTTCTTTATGGCGTTTATGGCAATATGATTTTCAACAACTCAAAATTCTGGATGGAGCGTATGGACGAAACTACCAATTTGCCCAAAAACCTGAAACCGTGGAACGGTGAAGGCACGTCTAATACAACACCGAGACCCTTTATCGGACAAACCGATAATATCATCGGTTATTCCGACCGGTGGATCGAAAAAGGAGATTATATCCGGATTAAAAATATACAGATTGGCTATACCTTCCCTGCAAGTTTGCTGAAGAAAACGAAGATTATTGAAAGCTTCCGTCTGTATGCAGGCGCTCAGAATCTGTTTACACTCACAGGCTATTCGGGTTTGGATCCGGAAATATCCGGTGGCGATTTATTTTCAAAAGGCTACGACGACGGTCATTTTCCGCCTGTACGCACTATCACCTGCGGTTTACAAATATCGTTCTAAATGGTTATTAAAAATAGTTACAGCATGAAAAAAATACAATTCATATTACTGACGGTTTGTTTGGTTACATTTGTTTCTTGTGAAGATATGTTAAATCAGAAAAATCCAAATAAAGTGGATTCTACCAATTTCTGGAAAACAGAAAAGGAATTGAATGAAGGGTTGAATGCTACATACCGCGCGTTGCGATTCAATGGAGAATATCGCCGCTGGTTGCATATATTATATGTATCGCGTTCTGACGAAGGCTATTCTACATCGCCTAATCCCACTTTTGTCTCTTATTCTAACTTTATTACCGAAAACAGCGACAATGCAGAAGCAGTTCTCTATACATGGTTGGATTTGTACAAAGGCGTTTTCTGGGCAAACCAAGTTTTGGATAATGCGCCTAATATTCCTATGGAAAATGAAGATTTGCGCCAACGCATTATTGGTCAGGCTTATTTCCTTCGAGGCATCGGTTATTTCAATCTTGCCGGAGTATATGGACGGGGACCCATCTCTCTGAGTTCGGCTGCGGAAGATAATCCTGTTATTTACGAGCAACCCGACATTTATAAGCAAGCGCAGGCAGACTTTGAAGAAGCCGGAAAACGCTTGCCGGTTCAGTGGGAAGATCCGAATGATTTGGGACGCATCACACAAGGAGGCGCGCTGGGTATGCAGGTAAAGGTTGTGGCGCAACTTCACGAATGGGACAAAGTAAAAACGCTCTGCGAAACCATTTTTGCATTGAAAAACAGCAGTGGACAACCACTCTACAGTCTTGTCAACTACCGCGACAACTTTACGGAAGCAAACGAGAACAATGCCGAATCGCTGTTTGAAGTGCAATTTATGTCCGGTCCGGTGAACGGTATTGGTCAGTTGAGTCAAGAACGGGCAAAATTTCTCGGATTGCCGGTAAATGGCTGTTCGTATGACGATGCTACGGCAAGCAACATTGTCAAAACCGATTTGGAGCAGGAAAAAACGATCGACGGCAAACCGGATCCCCGTTTGAAAGCTACCTTGTTTTATTACGATCCGAGCAGTCCCAATGATCTGTTTTACGGAAAAACATGGACACAATGGGGCTTAAACAATGCCAAAGTATATTGGAAAAAATATACCAACTACGATACGAAAACGTCTGAATCACACGAAGATAATGGTATAAACTTCCGTGTTGTGCGTCTGGCAGACATTTATCTGCTGTATGCCGAAGCGCTGAATGAGTTAGGCAATACTGCGGGCGCTTACGAATATATCGATCGCGTCAGGGCGCGTTCCGGTTTGCCTAATTTGGAAAATTCCACTGTATTTGCAGGTATTGGCAACGACCAGGAAAAAATGCGCAGGCAAATCATGCACGAACGCAGCTGCGAATTGGCGGGAGAAAGTTGGCGATGGCTTGATTTGGAACGATGGGGAATGTTCGACACGCAAGAAAACATCTCATGGCTTAAAAGTCGTGATTATGAATTTGATAACTTCGTTATCGGGCAAAGCAATCGCTTTCCGATTCCTTATCGCGAGATTCATTTAGTACCAGGACTACAGCAGAATCCGGGATATAAATAAATAACTGAATAATTGAATAATTGAAATATGAAAAGAACAATAATATCAAGTTTATGCCTTGTGCCAATACTTCTACTCGTGTTGACATTGGCTTGCAATAATAAAAACAGTGATGAAGTTTTGATATGGAACGATCCTCCAACCTCTGCCGACACGCTCTATCAAAATCCCTTATTTGAACCGGATTTGGCGGATCCTTCTTTTATAAGAACTGCCGACGGATGGTTTTATGCCTACGGAACTGAAAACGAATGGGCGCCCGGAATCGACCGGATAACCCCCATTGTACGTTCCAAAAATATGGTGAAATGGGAATTTGTGGCAAATGCCTTTACAACCAAACCCACGTGGAAAAGTTCCGGTTGGATATGGGCGCCGCAAATCGTTTTTAATACGAGGGATGGATTTTATTATTTGTATTACAGTTTTTCCGGATGGGGAGATTCCAATCCGGGCGTTGGCGTAGCGAAATCGCAATATCCATACGGACCTTTCGACGACTTGGGAAAAATATTAGATGCACAATCCAGCGGCGTAGGAAATAGTATTGACCAGTTTTACATTGAAGTAGGATCGGGACGAAACCGCAAATCCTATTTGTTCTGGGGTAGTTTTCAAGGAATTTACGGAATAGAAATGAATACCGACATGAAAACTACCACAGGCGATAAATTCAAAATTGCAGGAAACAGTTTTGAAGGCTCTTATATTTATCAGTATAACGGCAAATTCTACTATTTCGGTTCGTCAAGCAATTGTTGCGATGGCGCCGACAGCCAATATCACTTATCGGTAGCTGTTGCAGATGACATCAAAGGACCGTATAAAACGAAAGACGGGAAAGATATTATCAACAACGGTCAGGAAGGAACTCCTTTCTTGCATGGCGATAAAAGTGTCGGATGGGTAGGACCCGGACATGACGGCGAAATTATTCAGGATGATAAAGGACGCTATTTCATTCTGTATCATGCCATATCCTATACCAATCCTTTGCTGTTCAACGGCGCTACGCGGCGTCCTTTGATGATGGATGAAGTTAAATGGGTAGATGGCTGGCCTGTCATCGAAAACAGTGTGCCGAGTTCTACTTTGAAACCGGCGCCCTATTTTGCGAAATGAGAAAACGTATTTTGCCCATATTATTTTTTACTTGCGTCACTTTCGGGATGGCTGCCCAAAGCGACACCACATACACAAATCCGGTTGTGTCGCAAAGTCTTCCCGACCCGACTGTTATTCGTGCCAGCGACGGTTATTTTTATCTGTACGCTACGGAAGATATTCACAATGTACCGATTTTTCGTTCAGAAAATTTAGTCAATTGGACGTTTTTGAGAACAGCATTTACCAATCAAACCCGTCCGAATTTTGAACCAAATGGCGGTATTTGGGCGCCTGACATCAATTATATCAATGGAAAATATGTGCTGTTTTATGCGATGTCGGTGTGGGGAGGTGGAGAAACCTGTGGAATTGGGGTAGCTATTAGCAATAATCCGGGCGGCCCATTTACCGATAAGGGAAAACTTTTCCGAAGTAACGAAATCGGCGTGCATAACTCCATCGACCCGTGTTATGTGGAAGACAACGGAAAAAAATACCTCTTTTGGGGAAGTTTCTTCGGAATCTATTGCGTCGAGTTGAGCGACGACGGACTTTCACTGAAAAACCCTGCCAATCCACAGCCTGTGACCGTTGCGGGAACAGCTTTTGAAGCTGTATATATCCATAAACGAGGAAATTACTACTATATGTTTGCTTCCATAGGGTCGTGTTGCGAAGGCTTGAACAGCACCTATCGTTTGGTTGTAGGACGTTCCCAATCGCTGACAGGACCGTATTTAAACAAGCAGGGGCAATCGATGCTCTCGAATGGTTATTCTCCTGTAGTAAATTCAAACGTCCGCTTTAAAGGCAACGGACATTGCTCAAAAATTGTTCAAGACGATGCGGGTAATGACTGGATATTATTTCATGGTTACGATGCTGAAAACCCGTCAAACGGACGGGTGCCATTGCTCAATCGGGTTAATTGGGACATAAACAACTGGCCGAACGTTGAAAATGCTTCTCCTGCTACAACAGCGACAAAGCCGCTTTTCGGACTAAACGCTTCGCAAAATCTCTACATAATGGGAGGACCGCTCAACAAAAATATTGCCGGTGGTAATTGGTTGCTCAAAGATGCCGTAGGAATGGAACGCGATACGCTAAAGCCTTTTGTTTTCTACTATCGAGGCGAATTGCGCTACAATACGTTTGGAGATGAACCCGGAAACATCAAGTTTTTAGTCGGCAGGACATGGAACGATAACTATCACCCTGCCGGCACAACGAATGTCCCGCTTTTGCAGGCAACAAAAATACGAAGAAATGGCGACGACACGAAGTGGACAATTCCCGAAGACCGTAGCGGCGATGGATATTATGCTATAACAGTCAATACCTTGGATGAAACCATTGAAGTAAATTTTGAACCCGGAACGGCAATCACTCCATTGAAAGCAAACGATAGGGTAAATGTATTTGCGTCTGACAGAAAACTGTTTGTTCAAGACGCTAAACGCCAAATATTGAAGGTATCTGTATCCGGAATTAACGGCATTAAACTGTTGGAAAAATCGTTTTCCGGTCATGCGGAATTTTCCCTTCCGGAAGGCTTTTACATAGTAAAAGTAACAAATAGTGAAAATGAAACATTTACAAAAAAAGTCATTATTTATTAATAAAAGAAAAGTATGAAAAAGAAAATTTTTACTATAACATTGTCAGGTGTCAAAACTTACCGGATTTATCGGCAAAAGATTGAATTGCCTGGGTTAAATATCGGCGATGCATTCAATACACAATAAAAATATTAGATCAAAAATGGTAATAATATACCAGAAATTGATAATTGAGAATTATTTATTAGTTAGTAATCATTTAATTATTTAATGTTATGAAATGGATTTTTACAGTATTATTATTTTTAGGTGCGCTTAGCGTAAAAGCGCAATTTGTAGATTTTGGAGCGGAGTATAGTATGTGGAAAGGCGACTTTGCCGTTGGCGACATTAACGGCGATGGATTCTACGACATTATTTTCAGCGGTGAAGAAGATGGACCCTGGCATGAGGTAGGCGCTATTCTGTTGAACGACGGAAAGGGAAATTTTGTTCCTCAAGAGGGTGACCGGATTATCAAGATGGGCAAAAGTGGCAATATCCAATTTGGCGATATTGACGGCGATGGTGATCTCGACGTTATTTTTGCTGGATTTGGTTACCCGAATACTGTGGGTATAGCGCTTAATGATGGTAATGGCGTTTTTACATTGGCAAACCCGGATAAATATCCTATGGATCTGCAAACTGACGCTATAACCTCTTGCGGATTTGCCGATTTCAATTTGGATGGTTTGTTGGATTATTATTACTTTGGTAATTACAAGGATGGAAATGATGGAAGAGGAAATTGTTTTATTTATTTTCAACAACCCGACGGTTCTTTCCAAGCTTCTTACGAATCGTTCAACTTCAAATGGATAGAACCGGAAGTAACAGTTATTGACTTCGATAATAACGGCTATCCTGATATTTTTATCACTTGTCACAGTCAGGAATTTACTCCTAACCAAAAATGGTCGGGTTTGTTTAAAAACGATGGTTTCGGCAAATTTAATTATTTTGCAGGTACAGATCTCGGTAGCATAGACCCTAATTATTATCAGGGAAATGGTACTTCCACTTGGGGCGATATTAACGGCGACGGTTTTCCCGATTTGCTGATAAACGGAGATCAACCTAACTTAGGCCCTGGCGATGGGAATGTTCGAGTGTTTAAAAACGTGAACGGAATGTCATTTCAACTGCAAAATACCTATCGATGGTATCGTCAAGGCAGTGTTGGTAATGGTAGCTCCCTCGTGGATTGGAACAACGACGGTAAACTTGATTTTTTCATCGGCGGATGGAATGCCGATCTTGGTCGACAAGCAACCGACTTTTTTGAGGGCACAGATCCTGCTAATTTTACCTTTACCAAAAGCGCCATGGGTAATTCTGTACTTCCCGGTGTTTCCGAACAGGGATTTCGTTTGGCAGATTTGAACGGCGACAACAAAGTGGATTTGTTACTCTGCGGATACAACGGAAACCAACCCGGAAATCCTTATGGAGTAAACCGCCGCATTACCGGATATGTTCTCAATGATTCACCAAATCCTTCAGTGCCGCCTGCAGCTCCGACCAATCTGAAAGCTACGATTGATACAAGCGATGGCGTAATGGTTACATTTTCGTGGACTGCTCCGGCAAGCGAAGCAGGAAAACAAGGCACTACCTACAACTTGGCGCTGAAAAATACCACCACCGGCAAATGGTTTTACAATCCAATGGCAATGATAGGTGGCGAGAAAAACGGCTGGCGCAAAGTAGCTGGACGAATGGGGAATGTATTTTACAACAAGTCCTTCGAATTGTATGATTTACCGGAAGGCAACTACGAATGGACGGTACAGGCAATCAATGGCGCATTCTTTGGAGGCGCTTTTGCGGATACTCAAAAATTCACTATTGGAAATCCTCAAAGCATCAAAACAATAGCTGATTATAAACCGGTAGTTTTCAGTGCGGGGAACCTGTTAAAAATTCAAGGAGCTAACGGAGCTACTCAATCGGTAACCGTTTACGGAACAGCTGGAATAAAACTCGTTTCTGAAACTTTTGTTGGAAATACGGAAATTAATTTACCGACAGGTATTTACATTGTAGAATTGGTAAAAGAAGGCTCAGTTCCTTTCCGGACAAAGGTATTGGTTAAATAAAACTAATGTTAAGTTAATTCTATTACGCCGTCATTGCGAGCCGCAAGCGGCGAAGTAATCTATACTATTTTAAGATTGCTTCGGGCTTCGCCCTCGCAATGACGGCGTAACACTAATTCACAGGATGATTAATAAACGATTTATTTTTCAAATCCCAGCCCCATCCGTCAAATCTAATTTCACCACTTTGGTTTGCAATATGCGGGAATATGGCGGAACGCTGTGATCCAACCAAATATTACCGCCGATAATGGTTCCTCGTCCGATGGTAATCCTTCCTAAAATGGAAGCATTGGAATAAACCGTCACGTTGTCTTCCAGAATCGGATGCCTCGGTATATCTATCGGGTGCCCTTCCTCGTTGAAAGTGAAATTTTTGGCGCCCAGAGTAACACCTTGATAAAGCATTACATGGTTTCCGATAATAGTTGTCCCTCCAATAACGACGCCGGTGCCATGATCAATGCAGAAATATTCGCCGATTTTTGCGCCCGGATGAATTTCTATTCCTGTTTCGGCGCTTGCCAATTCAGTTATAATTCTGGGAATCAGCGGAATATCCAATAAATACAATTCGTGGGCAATGCGATAGTTGGAAATGGCTTTGATAGCCGGATAGCAAAAGATAACTTCACTTATATTTTTTGCTGCCGGGTCGGAATCAAACATGGCTTTTACATCAGAAGACATTAATTGCTTGATGTGTGGCAAACGATTTAAAAAGGCGTAAGTCAGACTGCGCGCTTTGATTCTCGTCTGAGCGCTGTCCATTTTTTCCGATTGGAAAAACAGCGCATCAAATATTTGGTGGGAAAGGTCATTGAAAATTTTCTCCACGCCTATTCCCGCATGATATACCAACGAATCTTCTTTGGCTAACGGACTTCCGAAATAGCCCGGAAAAATAACGGCGCGAATGGATTCTATGATTTCAGCCAAATTTGCCGTAGAAGGCAAACGCCTTTCGTGTATCGGAATGTACGGAAATTTTTGTTCATGATTTTCTGTCAGCGTTTTAACCGTACTTTGTAGAGATTTATTTTTGTTCATATTTTTTAACAATATTAATTATCCCAAAGTGGATTGTATCTGTAAAGTAAGGTTGTTCCACCCAATCCTATGTAAATAGTATTGCCCAAAGAGAACATATATTGTTCGGTTAGTGAAGGAAAATCTGATGGAAGCGTACTTTTTTGTTTGTACATTTTAGTTGCCAAATCCAACTCCCAAATGTTATTAGTAATATCAAGCAGATATATTTTGTCTTGGAAAATAATTCCCGAACAGATATTTGCAGATCCACCATACGAGTAAAGAGGGGAGGAGGCAAATTCTTCCCAAACGTCGTTAACTACATCATATTCCCACAAGGTATTAGTGTTCCCGAAACCGGCAAAAACCTTTTCATTATTGTAAAAACATATACCTCCGTAAAATGGGGAAGGAAAATTATTATTCTTTTTCCATGAATCGATACCGTTTGTGATTGAATATTCCCACACATCGTTTAAGGCAACGCTTCCGGTTCTTCCGCCGACAACGTATCCTTTATTTTTCAAACTAAACGCAACCGCTTCATATCTTGGCATTTCGGCAGGTGTTTGAATTGAGTTTTCGGTCCATGTTTGAGTATTTGCGTTGAAAATATAAAAATCGCCGAAAATATTCGATGTCGAAGCTTGACCGGTACCCACATAAGCCAACGAATCACCAATTGTGAAAGCAACAGGATATCTTCTTCCATTAATATTTCCCCCGGGAAGACCTGGAATATTGGTCCACCATCTAAATTTATCAAATCGTAAGATATCGCTAAAATTTGAAAGACCGATGAATCCGCAAGTGAGATACAAATCATTGTTCAGCGTGAAAAGGGCAAAATACGAACGTAGAATCCCCGTAAAAGGATTGTCTTTACTAAAAATTACAGGTGTAGGATAATTGTTTACCACTCCGAAACTTATGCCAAAATCGTTTTTGGCAAAAGCCTGCCAATAATAAGTTGTGTTTCCGCGAACATTTTCTAATACATAAGAAAAAGCGCCCGGTTCAAAATTAGTATTTTCAAGGAAAACAGTATCGGTCAAATTTCCCGAATTAGTGCCCCAACAAAAACCTTTTTTAAAAACTTTATTGATCTTACCGACAGATTGAATTTCACCGGTGAATAATAAAGAGCCATCGGCAAAGGCAGGAGAGTCTTGTCCCGTAGTGATAGAAGGATATACCGAAGGCGTTCCGAATTTTTGAATGTCGCCCAGATCAGTACCATATTGGTTTTTAGCAACGGCTCTCCAATAGTAAGTCAGGTTTCCATCCAAATTTTGCAATTCGTAGGAAAAAGTATCTATTTCAGCGCTAATACTTTTCGTAATAAAAGTAGTATCAACTAAAAGTGTAGAATCAGTACCATAGCAAAAACCATATTTGAAAGAATTACTTTCTTTTCCATAATTCAAAATTTGTCCTTTAATGGTTAAAGTAAAATTCATATTACTAAAAGTCCTATCCGACAGGGTTTTTACTGTCGGTTGTTCTTTCATATTGGCAATTCCGACTGTCATATCGGGAGTATCCAGACAAGAATAAACTGTTGGTAGTAAAAAGAGTATGAAATATATAAGTACCTTTTTCATAATATTCTAAAATGAATAACCAATACTTAAAAAAATATCTAAATCTCTCACTTTAGCAGAATTGACGCCACCAAAAATGACTAATTTTTTCCACTTCCACATACCGCCGATTTCTGCTGCCCATCCTTTGTAGGACGCTTCCGTATTGCGGCACCAAGCGCTTCTTTCTTTGTTTTTCTCAAAAGATTGATTGGACAAAGAAACGATTTCCCTGAAATAGATTCGTTCTGCATACCCTCCTCCTACTGAAAGAAAGAGCTTTCGGTCGTAAACCGGTATAAAAATACCGCCAATCGACATATTACATTTCCATCTTTCTCGGGCAAATTGGTAAGGAGGATTTTCGATTCCGATTCCCTGAACTATCGTATTGTTGCAAGTATAATCATAATTTCCATTGTTAAAATCAGTTCTGTAACTCAGGTAAAATCCGAATTTATCGTAAAATCCGAGCGTAGCTCCTACCGGTTCGAATAATGAATAAGTGTATGCCAAAAAAGAATAAAACCGGTTTGACAAAATACTTTTTCTTGGAGTTTGAGGAATCGGTGGATTTACGTTCAGTGAATCAACAATTCTTACCGTATCAAGCCGGGGAGCTTCCACTGATAATCCTAAAGATTTTCCGTATTCTTTCAACCAATATTCTGATTTAACCGAATCAATTCCTATTCCTATTCCTAATTTATAAAAATCTGAAATTAAAAGCATAGCGTCTTGATTTTGTTGTCCTGCAAAAGACGTCAGGCAATTGTAAGATTTTCGCATGGATAAACGCATACTTGCACGCATCGAGG
>Ga0209629_10000579_pt1 | contig 20482 bp, 16 predicted proteins | sample TergutCu122P5_FD_187286 | JGI IMG/M metagenome (GOLD analysis project Ga0209629, IMG submission 187286) | Cubitermes ugandensis P5 segment gut microbial communities from Kakamega Forest, Kenya - Cu122 P5 (SPAdes) (version 2) | ecosystem: Host-associated > Arthropoda: Insects > Digestive system...
GGGGGGGGGGGATATATGGACATTCAAAATATTACGATTGTGTTGTATGTTTGATGCAGCACTTCTGTTAAAGATTTTTTCTAGTTTTTTTTTTTTCTTTGGATGTATATGTGTTAGTACAATACAGTGTGAGATGTACATAGCTATCTCCAAGGGATGATAATATCTATAACCAGAATTTTCATGTAGGCTTATGTGTTGAAATTAGGAACTTGTGGGTTTAATATACAAGGAGAATTATCATACATTTTGTTGGTTTTTAAAGATACTAGTCTTATCCCAGATGCTTATTTTATTTCCTGAAGGTTTTATTTTCTTTTGGTTTCATGTTCAGGTGTAAGGCTGTTAACTGCAAATAATATAAATTGTAGTAAAGCAGAAGGATACACAGATTACTAATCTAAGCTGGCAACTGTGAAAAATGTGTCACTTGGATGTTTTTATGATGTGCTACTCACGTGTTGTGGAGCGATAACTGTGTGATATTCATTTCAGTGAAGTGGTGGCAGGTATCACAGAATTGCAGTGGCAGTCGTATTTTAATATATCATTGAATATTTACTTAACACAGTTTTGGCTGAGAAGAATAAAAACCAATATGAACATTGTAAGATTGAGATTTTACTCATTTCAATTCATCATGTGTAGTATATCAGTGCATAGTCTGTGAACACAGGAAGCTTCAAGTGACATTTTCAATATTTTTCTATTTGCAGAAGATGCACAATTATCAGCTGAGTGAGTCGAACCACTTACGAGTGTCATTCTCAAAATCAAGTATCTAACCAGCTATCCATCAGCCTCTTCCATTCACTGGGATGTGAGGAGGAAGGATTTGCATGCCTGCTGCTTTCAAGTCGGGAAGAAACTGAACAATAAGAACAAAGGAATCACAGTATCTCCAGTAACTTTGTACCACCGGATACAATGTTCTCTTTTGCGCTTTCATCAAATGAATTATGAATGCATATCTATCAGGGACAACAAACATTTTGCTAATGTATATGATAATGCAAACTTATAAACCTATATACATTTTAAGAGCTAGGGGATGAACGTATGCCTCTGGCATTAATGTAAGATGTTTTGAATTTTATGAAGACCAAAACTGATTAACGAATGTTTTACAGCTGCGTTAATCACTTGCTTCTGTATATAATTAAGTAAAATGGGTGAACTAGTTCTAGTGGATAGCTACAGTCAAGCGCATTTGTTCTACTCTGTTGAAGAGAAACTTTGTGAATTGAAACACAACAAGAGTGAAGATAATTGGATGGCATTTTCTAATTTGTAATATTATTTAAATTTTCAAAGTACTGATTTACATTCTTCCATTGCATGTGACATTTATTTTCTCACTTTTGATTTTGTATTATTGTGTCTCTTCCCAGACTCATTAGTTCTGTAAATCCACACCTTTTTAAATGCAGGTAAGACAGGAACTTTTGAAATGTTATGGCAAGTGTGAGCATTTTGAAGGGACCTCATGAACAATGATTTTCTGTTCCTGCAGACGTTGATGATTGGATCTGACTTTGGGTGTGTTTTGCAGCTTAGATTTCATCACTGTTAAACTCTCTATTTTACAGTGAGCTTACATTATCTGTGAAGTTTACAGGGTTTATCAGTAATCCTATTTTTATTATTATGTGCAAGTTTGGAATTGTAGAATGTGATGGAAAGGGACAAGAAAGAAATCTGCAGCTGTCTCTTACAGAATAGCAGTAAGTTAGAAAACAAGTGCAACCGAATTTGACTACAGTGTGAACTAGATTAAAAGGAATGTGGTAGTATCTTTTTGTATAACTGCAGTTAGAATTTTTGTGAAAGACACTGCCAAGTGATTGAATGTTGATGGATGCACATTATGAAGAGAGGAACGCACACTTTGTCGGCTGCAGCACAACTTTGGCAGGGATGAGTTGATCACTTGGTAATGATTGCTAGATTAGCATAATGTAGACTGTTTATTACTTAAGTTTAAAATTATCGGTAGATCTTTTCCCAGAAGGGTGGAAATGGGGAGTTGGCGGACACATATCGATTGCATTCATTTTGTCCCTCATTTTTGCATTCAGTTTCAGTAAGAAAAATACCGTATGATTTGTTGTGAGTTAGGATGATAATACTGTGTAATGAAACAATTACATTATCAGCCATATTGTTTGTTCTGCCTGCTGAGAAGTCATTTCATGGTTCCATAGCATTCTCTTCTTTTATACATTTCATCAGTAGTTCTTTACAAAATGCTAGACATGTAGCGTACATAAAAAAAAGAACCTTTCATGTCTGAACATTTAGGGAATCACACAAAAAAAAAATACTAAAGCTGTGGAAGCAAATGTTTATACAGGCATTTGCCTTTGATAAATATTACCACACACACAAAAAAAAAAGTTTTTAATGTGCTATTTTTGGAAACATGAAGATATTTAGAAGTTCGTATATTATACTATATGATGCCGTAACTTTGATTCACATGCCCCAGTTTGTCAAACCAGTTTTTGGATATATATATTTTTGCATTTGTTCAATCCTATATAGAGAGCAATTGATAAAAAGTAAATATAAACAGAATTATCTTACATGTTGTGTATTTAGAACTAAAACAGATATGACAGAATGAAAGCTGATACTGAGAGATAGAGAGAGTGTATTGTGACATTGGGTAAATGGTACTTTCTTTTGGACATGGAAGCATGTTGTGAAATCACATACAGGAGTATTATTTTTCTGTGTATTACTTAACAGAGAGAAGATACATATTACAATTCTTTTCCGATTTGCTCGTGTCAAACCATTCCAAGACTTGGCTTAGAGTCATATGCTTATGAGTCTCTTTTTGATTTTTATTATCATCAACACCACCATCATTATCATCATCATCATTCCCATTGATTTTTCCCATGAGTTTGGATTATAGACTGGACTTTGCACATCTATGAGAATTGTGAATGACATTGCTATTCAGAAACAAAGGGAAGATCATGATGCACTGTCAACAGAAGTAGAGAGATTCTTGTGGAAGTGGACTGGAAGTTTTCTTAAATGTTCTTTTCTCATTGTTTTATGGACATTGTGATTTGCCAGTCCATTTTATGTAGGTAGAGTATTCATTAGGTAATTATTTAATTTTTTTACACATTTGTGCTAAAGGACTTGTATAGGTACAATGTGGTAGTTGTAGGTAGGTTTATCTCAAAATATCTCTTTAACTGTAATTGCTTTTACATGTATTTCATATTATTTAGCTTGTTTATCCATTTTGGGTAATAGATGTAAACAACCCTGTGGCATTTGTTTAAAACAAGAAGGGTGTGACCGAGGTTAAATGGTTATGGGTGAAATGTTAAAATGGTGCAGTTTTTGGTAACTTGTGATGAAACTTGAGAAATTAGCAATTTTGGAGTGTCTTGAACATCAGTACTGCCAGTATCTTCTGTGTGTAAGTATTATTTCCATGATTGCCCTCCACTCCCCTCTGACACAAACACTTGTCATAAACTGACTCCAAAATTAAGAAGCCAACTTTAAAACCCAGTAGTTACTTGTTGCAGAATGTCTCTCCTTGTTATATCGTGGCTTTCCTGCATATCTGAACATGTTTTGCACCCTGCTTTATGAGCCATATGACATTTTCAAATTAATAATTATTATAGTGATCAGTATATTATATATTTGAAACAGTATTGTTCTCATAGCTTTAAATGAGTTGACTATTTTAAACTAATGACTATTATACTTAACGAGGTGAAAAAAAAAAGCTACAGGGTTGGTTTAGACCAATTCGTTTACTTCTTTTTCAATTTTTATGGTGGTATATTTCTAAGCATTTATAAATATATATTATAACATAGTTGACAATCACAGTTTACAGTAAAAATCTCATGGCTTGAATACGTTTAACTTAAGAGAGTTTCCAAGATAAATGTGTGTTTGAAGTGTATTTTGAATGAGGTTTTAATTGCAAATTGCCGCGCAACCTCATGGATTACCTATTTTCCAAGGAGAATGCGAGTCTCATAACAGAAAATGTGTAGAAAATTGAAATGTTGAAACCAGCAAATTAAAAATGATTGTGTCTCTAGAAGATATTAAAAATGTAAAACAAAAGTACTGCTTGGGCGAATCATTGAAATTTTTTCTTGCTGTTACATGATGTGACATATCACAAGGACCTCAATTATTTTTATACATTTTGAGACAAACTGAAAAAAAAAACAGAAGCGGTACATATGTGCCTTCCACAAGAGATTTTTTGGGAGGAATGGTTATCATGATGGGAAGCAGCAGCATTTACAGAAGGGTGTTGGGGGGGAGGGGGTCAGGGGCAGGGTAGAGGTGAGCTCCAAAAGCACTCCATGAAATATCCTTTGAAATGAGGTGAGGGCAACCGCAGGCAGTTCTTAGATCCAAGGAGTTTGGCTTACGTTGCTCTCGTCTTACATTCATATTCCATTGTTTAAACAGGTTAAAAACTGGATTTCTTGGATGCAGTGAATGTTTCATTTCAGTATTCCATCTGTGACGTATTCTTGCCCTTTGGACTGAAATTCATTCACTTTCCATTCATTGAGGTATTGTACAGCAGTACCCTCTTGTATGAACTGTTCCATTGGTACCTTAATCCTTAGCTTGAGATGAGGCAACGTACAGTAGTGTGCGCGTGTGTGTGTGTCCGCGCGTGTGTATGTACATGTATGTATACATGTGTGTGTATATATATATATATATATGTGTGTGTATATATATATATATATATGTGTGTGTGTGTGTGTGTGTATATATATATATATATATATATATATATATGTATGTATGTATATGTGTGTGTGCATATATATATATATATCTGAATTGCCTTCCTGTCTACAATGCATCATTGACTTTACATGTATGAGTTTCCATGTAAGTGTTACAGTATAGTTTGTAATAAAATATCCAGAATCGGTCTTACTGTGTTGTCATGCACGTTTTTATAATTTATGGATTGGCCATTGTGTCAGTTAAGCAAAAGTTTTGCTCTGGGAAACAGGACAGACACATCTATGCAAAATTCAGAGGACTTGTGACTTGTGATTCTACTTTGTTATGCAACAGATAGTGTCATTGAACATACTGAATGAGAAGCAGCTTAATTCAAAGACCACTGCCTATGTGCAGACTACACAGCATAGTGTACCTGTAAATTCATTACACATTTAAAATGAGTTGGTGGAACTAACATGTTTCAGCCTGGAATTAATGAGACAAACCACATCCCGGCCATATGGACAGTTGCACTGCCACAGTGCTGCCACCCCCACCCCCCGCTGTGAACTTTCAGTATGTGTTGTTGGCTGAACCATAGTATTGCACTGGTAGGGACTGGTTGTTCTGTTGTTATAGATTTTTATTTTAAACTTCATTTATGTGGGTGTTTTGGTTTTTACCAAGAAAACACAATGGTCTGTATGAAATATTAATTAAAAACTCTTGGATGAAGTATGAAGACACATGGTAAGTGGTCTCCATTTCATCAAAATTTTACTTTAGTTATGTGGAATAAATTGTAGTTTTGTTGGGACCAAAAGGAGTTACTGAAGAGGATTAAATTGTGAAGTCACTTCCCTGTAAAAACGTGCATGACTGTGTGAATATTTTTATGTGTATGTCTTGAAGTGGGATATTGACTTCATACATAGAAGGCAGAACCATTTAAACACAGTCCATTGAATTAAATTTACAATCAAAAATCAAGCAAAACTTCATACATACAACTAATGCATATGTTAAGTGAAATAACAGAGGGCATTCGTAATACTGATTGAAACACTTGGACAAAACTGAATGATGGACCAAATATGTGTACTTCACTTCAATAAGTGGTACCAGAACTTAAGATCTGTTTTCAAAAGGTGAAAAATATATAAAACAGGAAGACATCCATTGCAGATTGTGAAATATCTAACATATTATGTGAAAGTTATACCATACATGAGTCTCATATAGGGAATTGTGCCTCTTGTGTTAATGGGATCAATGAGTAAAGTTTTTAACATTTCAAAATAACCCAACTTGCTGCATAGTATGGGTCCTACCAGTCTGATATTTGCAGTACTGTAATGTAATTATATTGCTACTATATTCATATCTAAATGAGTGAAGTCTACTATTTGTCTGATATAAAAGTGTATATTCACAGTGAAGGACTGCACAGAATCTCTCTAAATTAAACCATTGACGTGATGGTAGTGGAAATAAAACACACTTGGCTTTTGTCTGCCTTCAGTGTTTGTTTTGAACTTGAGCTTAAAGATGAAGTGAAATTTGTTGCTGATCAGATTTTAAGAATGTATAGAGAAATAGCCTTTATGAGGGGATAATTACAGTTCCAGATCCCCCACTCTGCAAAATTAATTGATTGTCCTCATAATTGAGTAATGTTGATTTCGTATGTTTCTTACCTATCAAGAATGTAGTGTTTAGATGTTTTGGCTAGTTTGCCAAATTTTACATTAGGTGACTGAGATCCTACTATGGTGCCTTCTGATTCTACATTCTTGCAGCTGTACAATTTCTTATATGTCAGTTTGATCACGATTGAACAGGTTTTGTTTTAAAGCACAGAGTGTGAAATCAAGTGGAAACAAAACCATTTGAAAGAGCAACACTTCTCACTGTGAATGTACTTTGTCAGGTGTATTAGTTTTAAGAATGGGATTATAAAGTTTTATGGGCTGAAAGAAACACAATTTAAATTTGGGAGATACTGGAAAATCTGGAGGCCTGTTATTTTGTACTGGTAATGAAAATGTATGTATGAATTAAAGAAACCATCTACAAGATTTACATGAAACTAGTGACATGTACATAGTAGAAATTACACTATCTTTTACAAAGAAAACTGTCCAGTTTTGTAACTTTGTCATCACAGGCTGTTTAACTTACAGGATGTTTCTTTCAAGTTTCTTCCAGGAATCCCATTCTTAATTGTTCTAAAACTTCTAAAATTATAGTGATAATCAACAATAGTATTAGATATTGGATAATAGACTGTTGCTTAGCTTAAAAATGTTTTTGTTTAACGTATCTTTGTATAATCTTGTAGTATTTCATTTAATTTTATGGGATTATTTTTAAAAGCAGTAATGCCAACTGTTTCTATATGAACATTTATGCTGCTGCACTTTCCATATCTGTAGAATCATCAGACTTTTTATTAACTTTATATAAGTGTCTCCTGTGAGGTTTTGGGCTCTCATTTTCAAACTGTTGAAGTGTGTGAATATATGGAACATTCTTTGACATTGCAGTTTTTTTGTCAGGCATTATAATTATGTATAGTATGATTAATAATGAAAAAAACTTAGTTTAAATTTAGTAGGCTAAAGCAAAACAGTTCCACGTTCTTAAACTCTTATATTGTAAGTAGAATTAAAATTCCATGAAAAAGAAAGCATTTTGAATGGAAGAGGAGTACCGGTAAATATGGTGATTTTGGATTTGTTATAATCTACCATATTTATGTTTCATAACAGTGATACTGCTTCAATAGGAATGTAGTACAGTATTCCAGCACAGAATCTTCTTGTTTAAAAAACATTAGAAAGTAATTTAGTAAAAGTTCTAGTAAGGTTCTTGTAGTTGGCAGGAGAGGTACATTTGTTGATTTAGTATAAATTTAGGAACAGAGTTGAGAGAGAGAGAGAAATGGAATCCAGAAATATTTACAATTCAGCATACTGTGCCTTTCTTCTGGAAACAAATGCCAAATCCTTGAGCTGTCTCTAACTCACAAGAGGAATATTAACATTCTTTATTATGTATGTACTGTGTATTTTTCTCCCTTCCACATGATCTGCGACCTTACATAAGGTCATCTTGTATTATAGTACAAGATTGTCTTAAATGTACCCCTCATTATTATGTATTCCATGAAATCTTCATGAAAACTCACAAGCTTCAAACCATTAATGAAGCATGTTATATGCAAAAATCATAAAATGATTTTGTTACTAGTTGTCTCTAATTTTTAAAATGCTATTACAGTGACAGACTAAAAATACTTCATAATGATGACAGCCCTTGAGATACATCTTAATGGAGGGGGGGAGGAGAGCATTATCTGATTGGGAAATTCACTACCACTGTACATGCATATACAAGCCTAAAGATTGTCAATCATGAATCATTTGATGATTTAAGTTGCGTTACCTGTTGTCACTTCGAAAATAAGAGTGGCGTATTTGCCTTTGTAATTGACAAAAATGCATTTGTAATTCTTTCAGAATGTATAGTTTTGCCATCTTGAGTGAACTGGCTGGAACTGTCAAGGCATTATGTCACTCAGAGTTGTGCGGCATTTTGAATTGCTATTGTAAGTGGAGATGAGTATTCTGGAGCTATGATTCTGCATTAAAGGGGGAATTTGTGAAGAAGTGGATGTAATGTTGCTTTGAATGATGAAGTGTATTTTAGACCGCCCAAGTTATTCATTAGAGCATAATGAACATGGGCGTTTTTACAGTATTAAAGAAATTAAATTTCTGAGCAATGTTCTGACTTAATTATTGATCAGAGATTTAAATGGAAAAAGGGAGTATTTTTTAGCATACACATGTCAATTTAAGTATTTCTAATGGTGCCGACCATCCACTTTTAGTTTCTTAATGTGTCCAGTGTTGTTATTTTTTAAATTGAATATTAAAATTTGAAAAATCAAGAAGTACCTTGTATGGATGAAACTGTTATTTATAACTGTGCTTAAGAACAGGTCTTTATTGCTATGATTTTCACGTTTGTAGAGTGTTCATTTAAAGATGTGCATAACAGTTACATTGAATGATGTGCTGGTGTGTAGTTGTGCATGCATTTATTCTGATTATTTAAACAGGAAGAACTCTTCAGAACCTGTTCTGACAATTTTTTCATAATAAAAGTTAAAGAATATCAAGTATGTGTACATGACATTTGTCAAAGACAATTGCAAGCCTTCTTAATTTCATGAATCATTCATCAAATGGAATTACTGTCTTGTTTAGGAACCCCATATATACCTTGATATTCCTTCCCCACACCACAGTTGTTATCAGTAATGTATTTCATCTGTTTCCTTTTTCTCTTTGTCTGTCTGTATATCTCTCTCTATCTCTTTCTTTTTCTCTCTCACTCTGTCTTGGTCTTACATTCTCATAAGTTTATAGTGTGTTGTGTGGTTATTCTCTGGTATCTTTGTCCACCTGTGGAGTCTGAATTGGTATGTTGTGAATTTGGTTTTGTAGTGCCAATAATTTAGCCCTTTCTGTGCTGAATTGTTCGAGGAAAATTAAATTACTTGTGTTCTTTCTGTATTGTCATGAAAAGTTATAGTTTCCATTGTTGAGAAGGTGTATGTAATTAGCATGTAATCTTTGAAAGGGACAGCAAATATTTCCATTAATTGGCCATTAAGAAAGAAATATAGTCTGAAGGACAGAGAAGTGGAGTATCTACATAGTATGTCTTGTTTGTAGCATCGAAAGGGTTAAGAATGTCTGGCTGTTGGAACAGAAAACAGTAACTTTTCTTGGCTCAGCATTTAGACCTTCCCTTTTTCTTCAAATTAAGGGATTCAGATTTAAAATGTATGAATTTCTGAGACTTTTCTTTATACTTTCTTGTTATATCCAAGTAACAATTCTTGTAAATGTGGGAAAACAGTGTTCAAGTTTATAATGAGAATGACTGGCTTTATTTCACCATCACAGCTCTTATTTCATACCTGTGAATAGCCATAACACAGAGAGGAAGGGTTAACTGTCATCTTTGCAGAATCTACAGTACAAGTTTTTGAACAGTTGTAAATATATGTCAAATCTGTACGACCACTGACAGTGTCTCCTGGTATGGCCACATTGCCCATAAAGCGTGTTAACATTATTTTCGATATTACTCTTCCCTGATAGTAGATATAACCCAGAATTCGTCATAAACATTTTTATGTACATTGAATTTTGGACGTGTCTGTGGCAGTTCAGTATCTTTATAATTTGCCTTATTTGTCCAACAGAGCTGTCAAGTATTCATTCGTTTGAAAATATCATGGAGTTACATATTGGTTACTTGGTGGAATGATCATTTTTTGGTTGTAAAGAGGCGTACATTGTAAATTGTACATTTCTTATTGCTTCTATAAGAATTTTTGTTTTATATGTTAAGTATACATTTATTTGGTTTAAACTTCTGTATGTACAAACCCGTGTTGTTGACTGCATTGTGATGTGTAAGCGACATATACCAACCTTGTCATTTTCTTTGATGCCAGAGTCTGCAGCTTCTTCTCCTCCCCATCAAATCTTGGAAGTTGTACACAAAATATCTGTGGCCTTAGTAGCTAGGCATACAGAAGCAGATTTTGCTGCTCTAAAATGAACAGTTTATTATGATTCCATTTATATGATATTGAAGATACAGGTAATCTTTCTTCTGTGTGTCACAGATTATTATTATTATTATTATTATTATTATTATTATTATTATTTTACATTTCATTTAATGTATTATGTTCATTTAAATTACAGTCAACCTTTTCAGTCATGTCTAGTAGCACTGATAGTTCGAAAATATATCCATGCAGAGTCTGTGTAGGAAGTATATATGGCATACAGATGCACTAGATTAGAAACTGTAGCTAAATATTAGGTTACTAGTAAAAAAAATATATACTTCTTACCATGTTGTACTGTTACTGATTGAAAGGGAGTATCAAATGATTTCTATTTACTCATATAGAGGCTATGCCTGCATTATAACTTCCTTTGAAGGTGCATTATTAACCAAGTATGGCGCAATATAATATTAGTAAATAGTATTATACAATGAGTAGTTACCGTAATTGTCAGTTTATGTTAATTTTTTCTCTCTCATCTTTTGCATAACTGTTCATTGAATGGAACAAATTTTTTCTGGATGAAACTGTAAAAAGGGTTAGAGTATATTATGTCTAGTTGACCATGATACAAAATGTATTATTCTGTCCCTCTAAATTGTGCTTTTTTAAACAACTTTGTGTTGTTCGGCATTATAATAATAATAATCTCTGTAGTGTTCTGTGTTTCCTGCTTCTCAGAAATGATTGCAAAGCAGGAAACATGGCAATTACGCACTGATGGAAATTGTTGTTACATAAAATGTGTTTAACCCCTTTTACTGCTTGTGTTTGCATAAAAACAGCAAAAAATTGTCATTCATTCTATGTGTTTTGAGCTGGTTTTATTCTCTTACAAGCAGTTGTGTTTTGGGAAAGAAGTTACACGTTTCATAAGACTAAAGATAAGTGCGTTGAGGAAGAAAGCTGAGCCAATGTTTGAGAGCAGGAATAATGCATGCTTTCCTTATCTCTTACTGTTACTTACTGTGGCTGAGTTTTAGACAACCTTCATTATAACTGTTTTAGTTTCCTCTCTCTCTCACTGTTTGCACTGTTAGGAGAAACAAGTAATTCTTATTTTCTACTTTAATATGGCAACAGTACCTCTGTTTACTTATGCTTTCTGTATTTAAAAGTGGAAAATAGTTGCTATATATTCCTCACTATCTTAAATGTATCACTTATAATTGTGTGTATTTGATTGTAATTAAACACCCCCCTAAATACAACTTTAAAAATATATGCATTGCTTCTAAAGGGAGGACTTGTGCACAGACCCTTGGAATTTACACCGCTCATGTGTGAATGTGTTGTAATTTTTGGCCCCAGTGTGTATGAAGTTACATAAATATACAGAAATGTTGTAACACAGTTGTAACATTCTTAGAACAGTTTGTATTGGGGTGCAAAATTTACAGTACCACACAAAGTGTAGTTAGCTGGGAAGAGTGAGCTCTTAAAATACCATGTCCACATGCTTTTATAGATGTTGATGAAATGTAATTTCCTGTTTGTTAATTATATTAATATAATATCATAGGAAATTATCATGAATTCATTTTTGTGAGTAATCTTTACATTAAAAATCTTTGACATTTATGATGATAAACAGATTTTGTTTAGATATCTTCTTTCACTTACTTTTTAATATCGTCCATCATGTTTGTCTTTTAAGAGCTCATATACTTTGCTAGGTCTTTGCTTTTTAGCTTTTTTTCCTTCTTCCTTGTGTTTTGTTGCCTGATTTTGGCCCTTCCTTCACACAGACTATCAAATGGGTTGCGGAATGTTTTGTTGAACTTTTGGCTTTCTGTAAAGTACTTGTCTTCAGAAATACTTGTTATGTTAGAGTAGCAATAGTTCAGGAAGTATGTTGTGCTGCAAACCACTCCTCCACATCTGTGTTACTAATGCGTGGTAAGACTTCAAAGGCAAGGACAGAGAACTGCAAGCTGGCACAGTTGCTGGAAGCAGTGTTCTTTTTTCCCTTTTGCTACTGTTTTGGTGCCACCAGGTTTTTGTTTTGTGTGCAGCTGTGTGAGGGCTGTGAATTTAGGAGAATGATCTCACTGTAGTGGTGGCAGTTGTCAACACACTGCTCACTGTTAGGCACAAATACTGATCAAGAAAATATTTTTTAATTATAACGGTCCCATGGAGTCAATAATAGTTAATTACAGTAAAACCTTGCTAATTTTAAGTTCCTGTAACCAAAATTAGACTTTAAATTAACCAGTGTTTTTATTTCCCACCTACCTGTTACATACAGAAAAGTCCTGATATGTTTGGAGCTATGTTTTTTTTTACATAATCGAGTAATTAGGAAATCCTCTTTTTATATGCTCTTAAATGTGTATTATGTAGTTTAATACAATTTACATCAGAATTCAAATCAGCAAAGAGTAACTCATGTTTACCAAACTTTGATCATATTTCCCCCTCCACCCAAAATAAGTTTCAATTTGCACTTGCTGTACAGAGTACTTACGTGCTTTTGATATGAAATATTCAAGTGTTTCTACAATTCTGTCAGTGGCATCACTTGAACTGCAACCACCCTTTTCACTTCTTCCCCATCCAAATCTCTTGCATCCTGCTTGTTGCTTTGCCTTTGATTGTCAGTGGTTGGAATTGATTGATTGATCCACATGAACTTGTTGAAGCTAGTAAGACTATCCATGTGACCTACCAGTTACTTTTCTGGGGGGAGTTTTCTCTTATTTTCAGTCATATTTTATCCCATAAATGGGGTAGAAAGTGAATAATTGTGAAAAATGACATGGCACTTGTAAATATAAGAAAGAAATGTTTTCTCAACATACCTTTATAGCAAAGCACAACATTAACGGCTGTAGCACCCCACACATGGTTACTGGTACATTTTCACAATTTTAGAGTGACTTGCACATGCTGGCAGTAGCTTGCTCTCTGCAGTCCGCGCTCTATTGTGACCATCACAATATAACTGAAATGTAGCAGGTTACCAGTATGCATTCAGTGCACATACACATAAAACTTGTTGTTGCCACTGTGAAGGACACACTGCAGCATAGGGTGCAGTTTACTGTTGTGGACTCGACCAGTCGGTAGCCCAAGTGCTGCTCAAGATCAGCTACTTTCACAGATTTGGATATTTCCTTGGGTGTCCAGTTTTAAAAGATGGTGTATGCAGAATTTCCAGAAAATTTTATATTTCAAATTATTCAACTTTATAAATCAAATGGCTGTAATATAGCTTTGAACTAGAAGGTAACTATATTTTCCAGTTACCACAGTAAACAGTATGTAGAATCTACATTGAAAGCCAGAGAATGTTGCTTTGAATTACATGGTGTTTTGAATTAACCAGTTTCAAATAACTTGAGATTTTTATTGTGCATTAGTCCATAGATTTTCCTCATCATATCAAATGTGAAGAGTTTCAAACTCAGTTTGGACAATGATTAAGCTGACCTAGGTTTCTCCTGTCTTCCTAGGAAAATAACTGGGTTTGTTGCTTCAGATAGACCACATGTATTTTATGTGTTAACTCCATTTATCATTCAAAGTCCTTTTCATTTCAGATTATGTAACCAGCATAGAAGTACTTTTGATAGCATCTGTAAACTAAGATTTACATTTCATGTACACAACACCAAATATTATAGTTCAATAGTAAACACACCTGCTCCATGCAGTGTGTTTGAAACTCAAGTTGTAGTTTTCAGTCCAGAGACCCATCCAGCTTGATATTTATTGGTTTCTCCCAAACTCTCCAGCAGTCTTGGATACTATTTTACATTAGGTTATGGTTGCTTGCTTTCACATCTTTCTCAATTCAGCATTCATAAACCAGTTCAAAGAAACATTTAAGAAATGAGTTTAATTCAAAATAGTCGATTTTCAGGCCATGTGTTAGAAGTTGAAACAATTTTTTACTGTCCATGTGCACTGAATTTTGTATGTCATGTGTATTTGCATTATGACTTCTCTCCTACAGTTCTTAATCTTAAGGACTATTTCAGGTATATCATTTGGTGAAATCAGAAGTGGAACAAGAGGTTTTACAATATAAATATGACACGGTTGACATTTTTGGTTGATAACATGTATTGATAGTAAAGGTAAAGTTCACCCCTGGAACAGTCAATGAAGGCCCAGAGGGGGATAGAGGTATAGCTCTACTCCTTCCTTAACCTCAGCGCTAGATGGTGGTGGGTAGTCAGTGCCATGCCCCAACATCTTTACCTCCACACATTGTACTGAAAAATACATGAAAAGTCAGAAGTCACCTTGTGTATAGGAGTGTGCTAGTTGTGTTAATTGTATATTTGTAAAGATTATGTTTGAATGCTTGTAGTAGGTAGGTTTCACCCTTTCACAGGCCACAGGCGCTTAGGGAGAGTAGAGGTATAGCTCTACTCTATTTTAGACCTCTGCACTAGAAGGGGTGAGGGGTTAGCGTCACGCCCCGGCAGCACCTTACACCCGGGAAAGACCCGGTACCCATTGTACAGGAGGCTGGGTGGGCCTCGGGGCCAGTCTGGACTGGTGCGGAAGATCTCGCCCCACCGGGATTTGATCCCTGGACTGTCCAGCCCCTAGGCTGTCACTATACCGACTACGCTACCCAGCTCACGAATGCTTGTAGTTACATTGCAAAGTTACATTCAGATTGGCAGCTGCACTGGGGCAGGCATGGATTTTATAAACAACGATCATATCACTTTTACAAAATGGGTGATATGGTTCTCATTGTATGTGCTGGCTTTCTGTCATAAAATTGCAGGGGCAGCAATTACATTTTGGCTGTTTTATTCTCCAGAATTTTGAAAATGTTGTTACTTAATGCTACAGATGTTGAATCAGTAAAAATTCTCATCTTGTTTTTGAGTAAACATTAATTATCAGTAGTGGCTGTGTGCTGTTACGCTGCACTCCTGTGGCAGCGACTGTAAAAGCAACCCAGAAGGTGCAGCTGTCCATTACGGTTTAGTATACTGGTATCACTGCTGTTTTCATGTCTGTCTGTCTGTCTGTCGCAGCACTTCCATATCATAAACCACATGAAGAAGATGAATTTCTTTTAGTGCGCTCATTTCAGTGGATTACGTGTATTAATATCTTACAAATATGCTTCGTAATTTTGCGTATATTATGTTAATGTAGTGCAAATACAAGTCACATATTACATAGCAAACCACACCACTGATAAAATACTGCATATTATGTGTCAATTTTGTCACTTATCACAAAATGCATTTTAACTGTCTGCATGTTTCATCTTGAGAACCACACAGTGGATTTCAGTACAGTATGAATACTGTTTGAATATTCGATATAAAACTTCAATTTGATGGCACCTAATGATAGTTAAAGTGTTTCTTGCATAAGAATCTTTTTGACAGACCAGTGAAAAAACCTGAAGTAACTTCTCGTAACGGGAATGTAAAAATCAGGTCTTTTTTTATGGTCTACTTTTGTGTGTCGATTCCAAGTATTTGTTTCATAATATTTCATTCATAAAGGTCACAAATGGAGTATATTATCCAGAAGACAGCGTGGCTGTACAGCTACTTTAGTGTTAAAGACAGACTTCTGCAACACAGACCCTAATGGAAGCACCTAACACATACGAGCCTAAGTCATTTGTGTCATTCATGCACGTGATGAAGTGGGCTGCAGGTGATTATCAGCAGTGTTCAACCATCAAGAAGTGGGTAAGAGTTATGTACACAGTGGTCCAATGGAGTGTAAACATGAACAACACAACACAGGGATATTACCCCATACTCCGTTGGAATGCAGATGACAGTAATAATATAGTTTTTTGTCTGCAACTGAACATAAAAATCATTAAGAAATGTAAAATGCCTGTAATTAATCTGCGTTTTTTTTACATTTTTAGCAACATTTTAATTGATAACATTGTATTTTAGCTTCACATATGCACATTTTTTTTATAAATATTTTCCTTGGAAAATAACTTCACTGAAGATGGCCTGTAAGAGCCAAAACATGTAGGGGGAGTGTCACACAATAACAGTTATTATCGATTCCATGTTGAATTAGTTTGATTAACTACTGTATAAACTGTAAAACCTTTTAAATGTATGTATGAAATGTCTTGTGTAGTGCAAATTATGAGGCCTTTCTGAGAACAAAACTCCTGTCTGGGGGGAGGGAAGTCGATGGCAACGGTAATGTCCCTGTGCTTCATTTAACACCTTGCCCTGAAGATTTATGGAGCGGTGGTGGTACAGCTCGTCATACTTCTAAATTGTCAGCACCAGATGGGGGATGTGAGTGGTCAGTTGCATGTTTTGGCTATTTTACCTGCAGAGAAATTTCTCCTGGTACCTATACAGTACGAGGCTGAGAGGACCCAACATGACTATGAAAGAGTGTGTTCCATTTAGGAACGATCAAAAAAATCATCAAACCTGTAGCCTGGTTGTTTGATCCATTCCATCTCCACTAGCATTGGTCAAAAAGAAAAATATGTGACAGGTTTTAGTGTTGAAATAGACTGTAAAAAGATCCAAATGCACATTCTATCCATCCATATTGTGTACCACTCAGTAACAATAACTGTTCAGCTTTAAAGTGTAATGAAATAACATGTAACTTGTAAGAACTGTTGTTACATACTCAATATACTTTTAGTGAATCTTCATCTTTGGAAATAGCAAGCTTAGGCCTTAGGGTATCAACATATCTCCCTCTAACCAGAGTTGGTGAACAGAGAGAGTAAAGAGTTTTTAAAGTTTACATCGTACATGAATACTGCTGCAAGGAAATAAGATTCTGTGTATGTAAATGGTCACCAATCCTGCATATTAATATCTCATACTACTTTCTATCATACAGTCCCCTTTTACACATGCTCAGCAAGTGAAATTTGAAGTGATCAGCCACATTCATAAAAATATTCCAGTCTATTCTAGTATGTTTCCAGCCTTTGGCTACAAAGGACATACACCAAATAACAATTCTATCTGATCAGGGACTCTAAACATTGCTGTCTTCTGGAGTTTGACACAATGTAATGTGGTAGAAGCATCCTGGTGTATCAGAGGAAACTGCTTCCTCCATCATCAGGATGGATCATATACCATGATGGAGACAGACAGGTTTCTGTGAAAAGTTCTTGAACTCAGACTATTTTGAGTCATCCAACAGCAATTATGGAAGTACATTTTGTTTTGTTCTGAAAATGAGCAGTACCAGTTTTCCTACATTGAGTGACTTTTATAGTGATGTGAATTTTGTTCTGTCTGGTTTTGGTTGTTGCCAACATTGTGTGGATGTGGACTATATTGCCAACACTTCAGAGGAACTTGCTACAGTTGTCCCAAGGGTCAACGTAAGTAGCATGGAAGTAACACATTCCTCTGAAACAGTGGATGCATTAGCTCCCTTCCACATATTTTGAACATGTAGTAGCAAAATGGATGACCTTAAGGACAGGAGAGGATACTCATTTGAAGGAGGAGGCTCTAGATCACACTATGTGGAGGAATTGTTTTGGAGGAGGCTTTGGACCTGTCGTCACACAGAATACTGAATGAATGAGTAGCAAAATAATTCTTAAGCGTTCTCTGACTTTTATGACTACTTCTGTAGGACCTAATGTAGCTCAGTTAGTACTCGTATAATGATTGTAGAGGGTCAGAATGGCTCAGTTAAAGGATACTGACCTGTTATATGAGTTGGACAGCTTGGGTGCCATGACAAGGTGAAGTGTCAGAACGTGGACCAGACCATAGGTTCCAAGTAAGAAGTAGCCGGGGTGGCTCAGGATATGGGCCAGATGACCAGGGTTGTATGATTGTGTTGTAAGTTGTAAGGCAAGGTAACGTAACAATCATTGCAGTGACTGGTTGTAAGGGGTTATATTTTAAAAGGTTAGGAGAGGCACCTGAGTGAATATGGGCAGCTGAGTCAGTATAGTGATGATAGAGGCAAGATTTCGGGGGGTGGGGGGAGTTGTATGAGGTTAGCTCGGGTAGTTTATACTGTACGGGTTAGTGAATTAGGGTTACCATATTTTTTGGAGCAGGGGACACTTTCGTATAATTTATATTTTCTTTAAAATGTGTTTGATAGCAGGTCAATACGATGTAGGAAGTGGAAAGTCCCGAGATAAATCAACAATTTGCCTTTCTCGTATTCTATTTCATTCTAAAAACAGATGCGACATTATCAGGAGGAAAGGGGTAGAGGAAGGAATATACATTGGTACGATATTTTGCTTTGACTAGGCGACAAAGGACTTGCTGGTCGTTATTAATGACTTTTTGAGAACTTAATGAATCCTCCTCCTACCCAGTGTTTGTTAATTTTGGTTTTAATAGTGATGGATCTCTTTAAGACACTGACATATCAGGAGAGAAGTGCTAATAGTTTCGCTCAAATTCGAAGTCCATCCTCTTGATGTGATGTACAAATAAGCATTGGTTCTTTCTGACTCCAACAACTTTGGAAAAGAAATTGCAATAAGATGGCGTTTGCATTAGTATTTATTAAACCACGAAGTGCAATTGTTGGCGTTTGTAAATTTCACCCTCCCCCACCTGCTTCGTTCTCTTCGCCTATCCTCAGCCCTAAAACTCCATATTGTTTTCTTGTGACTGCTGACGATTTGGTTCTTCTTCACGTACTTGCATCCATATTGTTTGTTGTCCTTACAGTAACAGCAAGGTTGAAATGATGAGGAATCAGAGTGCTGTTAATGGAGAACACTTGCAAATGTGGACTAAGAAGTAAAGTGGCAAGAATTAAACCTTGGAGTGCATTTTGCGTGCGTATTCGAATTTTCTACTTCGCGTGTATGAAAACTGGGAAGAACTGTTCTTGTGCCCTCATCAGCTGTAATAGATCGAAATCAAGATCGGCGGCTTAAAACCAAAGGGATTTCGCCGCTGAAGAAAAAAAACCCCTCCTGGACGGAACTTCCGCATCGAGCGGAGGACATGGCTGGGAAAAAGACATGTGGAAACCCTGCAGTGACTGAATACGATCTAGACGTTATGGGTTGAATTATAAGAGTTTAAATGGGGCAGTTGCCGGTCAGTACAGTAGCTGGATCATCGGCGTGCGTGTAGGGTGTGTTCCGGTACACCGTAATGTCAGAAAAACAAGTCTGGTATTTTGTCTCATTTTTAAAGATTACTTTTTTAGTTCGAGTTTAATTGTTAATTTTTTAAAAAAATGAGTGTAGCATAACTTTCTCTGCGTTTTTGGGAGTATAAAAATAATGTAATTTATGACATTATTCAATCAATGTTCGTCTTTTACAAGACTAAAAACAAAAATTCCCTGTGTGGAGGCTCCAGTGCAAAGTGCTGGGCACGATTGTGGTCTAGATGTTAGGGTTTACGGACCCAGTACAGTGACTGGCTGCTTGCATTACGATCGGGGTTCGATTCCCAGCACATGCAGAGGTTTTACCTATCATGGCGTCTGTACCGTCCTCGGTTCTTTCAAAACCACCTATCCAATTGGCGTCGTGCTGACTTTTCCTTCCGGTAAGGCGGTAGAAACGTGAAACAGGATTTGCCTCAGTCTAGTGCCGAATGTAACAATTGCTTTCCCTGATAAGTCTGCATAGGTTGTATGTAATCGAGCACAACAACGCTTGTGCCTAATTACATCGTTAGATGACACTGGTATGTACAATGTAGGAAATGGAGCGTGTGTCGTAACTATTTAATCCATTCGATAATTGAAAATGGGAACCCGCGAGCGATTTTCAAGGCCTCGCGTCTATCGCCTGCACACCATGCCGCAACAGTCCGAGTTGTAGTGAAAGGATCGGAGGCGGGTTTCTAGTGCAAAGTGCCAACAAAAATAGTCCTCTCTCTCTCTTCCCCTCCCCCGATTGTGCACCTCAGTGGGTTTCGGAGGATAATATGTGGGGAAGTGACGAGAGTTTAGAGAAATGATGATGAGAGCCGAATCGCGCATGGGAAGAAACAAAGAATCCGTACAACAGTTTTCTTAGAGAACATGCAAAGAAGAGACCGCGTGGGAGATAAAACGAGGGGAAGGCTAATATTAAAAGGAACCTTAAGGAAAGAGGGTGTACTGTTGTTTATCACAGCGGGGGGG